>LWDU01042331.1_pt1 | contig 13808 bp, 13 predicted proteins | sample 727161 | NCBI WGS metagenome assembly LWDU01 (sample SAMN04566230, study PRJNA314399) | hydrothermal vent metagenome | isolation source: deep sea hydrothermal plume seawater | place: Mexico: Gulf of California, Guaymas Basin | collected 2004-07-11 | reverse complement strand
AGTTCAAGCTGATGAAAAAATCAGCTATTTTGATCAACACGACTCGTGGTGCGGTTGTCGATCAGGATGCTTTGTACGAGGCACTTAAATCGGGCGAGCTCGCTGGAGCTGCGCTGGACGTTACTGTCCCCGAGCCGCTTCCTGCCGACCATCCCTTGTTGGCACTCGACAACTGCCTCATAATGCCGCATGTAGCAAGTGCCACGGGCGACACACGCATGAAGATGGCGATGATGTCGGTTGAGAACGTGCTAGCCGGTGTGAATGACGATTGGCCGCCGTACTGCGTGAATCAAGCTGCGATCGTAGGCAACGCTCGAATAAAGAGTTAAGTTGTCGGCATCGAAAGAACTGATCGCATCGAGATCGAACGAATCGCAAAATAAATTCAGCAGGAGTATTGTGTCCAAAATATGGTGATTCCCACCTATTCCTGACTTAAATCGAACCAAGAACCACTACAAAACCCAAACCTCTGATTTTCACCAATCATCACCTCGGACAAAGACTAAAATCCCAGTAAAAATAACTCTTGACAAGCTAAATCAAGGCAAGTAAACTCTACACTTATTTTGATTATCCTATAATCAAGGGTAGAATCAAGTATTTTCTATTAACTTTTTATGAAAGTTTTGGTTGTTTGGGATTCCTTGCCTTACATCGAGAGCTTTCATTTAAACGCTGCTATTGTACCGTGATTCGGCGGTGGTGATACCGTAACATGTTGGTCTATGCCAATAGCAGAGTATTTCGCTTCTAGCATGTAGCTGGGGGCACAACCCATCATTTGGAGAAAGAAGATGGCTACCAATAAAGAATTGTTAGAAAATGGAGTTTATTTTATGATTAGGAAATTAATAATTACAACGTGTTTTGCTCTCTCAGCCTTATCGGTTAATGCATATGCCGATAGCTCTACTAGAGTCGCCCTCGTACCTGGTGGTCCGCATCCTTATTTTGCGGCTTGGGAGCAAGCAGGAGCTGATGCGGCAGAAAAGTTCGGCCTTGGAGCAGCAGATTATAAAGTCCCACAAAAATGGGAGTTGGGCTTGCAAAACCAGATGCTCGAAAGTCTTGTTACCCAAGGTTATAATGGGTTTCTCATCTTCCCAGGTGATCCTGTCGGCACCGTTGCTATCGCTAATGAATTGGCCGATACAGGAGCGCCAGTGATTGCATTGGCTGGATGCCTGAAAGATCCGTCAATGGCACTGTTCTGCATGGGAACCGACACTGGTAACTCAGCTTATCTCGGTACAAAGGAACTCTTGAAAAAGATGTCTGGTGGTAAAGGCAAAAGAATCGCCCACTTTACCGGATTTCTTGTTGACCCTAATACCCAGCTTCGTATTGACGCTGTGAATAAAGCCGCTGCAGAAGCAGGCGCTGAAGTAATTCAGGTGATCGCTGATATCGATGCGCCGGAGCCTGCAGAAGAAAAGATTAACGCCTATCTAGCGGCACATGCCAGTGAGGTTGACGGCATTGTCACTACCGCATGGGTACCGGCTGTTGTTGCATCTAACTCCTTGCGCAAGATCGGTGATAAGCGTATCACGATGGTGGCGATTGACCATGATAAAGTCGTCATTCAGGCAATTAAAGACGGATTTGTACACGGTACGATGCTCCAGAACCCTTATGGTCAAGGTTACATTGGCTCGTATGTCGTGGATAAATTACGGAGTGGGTGTAAGGTAAAAACTGATGCTCCATTTAAAACAAATGCCCTCACCAGCAAGTTCATCGACTCAGGTACTGTTTTCGCTGGTATAAATGACGTTGATAACTATGTTGCCTCGATGCAGAAAATTACGAAAACCCTTTTCTCCAGCTTCGAAAAAACCTATCTTAATTGTAACTAAGTGCGGGAAACGGCGGGGCTTTATTCAGGTCTCGCCAAGCACACCTAATTGAATTGAGGGAACCTCTAATAACCAGATTACAATCAATTTTTATCCGGTTTTGCTATGAAGTTATGAGTATTTTTTTTGAGGATTAAGGATTTTGTTTTCGAATATATCGGTATTCAATTTCAAAATTGAATGAAACGGTGTATTTTGTTGGTGCCACAAAAGTTTTGTTGTATTTTCTTAATAAAACAATCATTTAACAATAATTTCATGCTTTATTTAACCTCAATCAGTTGTTCAAATCAGAATAGGTTGTAGGTAATTTTTATAAAAACAATTGTATTAGCAATTCTATGCTGTCCAATTTGTCTAAAATGTAGAGTATCATTCATTGAGTTTGTCATAAAACTAAATATGTGTTCAACTCTAGCTGTGTTTTTGGATTTATTTGCATTGTTTTTTTTCTGATTTTCTGAGAGTGGTTTATTGCGATATGATTTTTCTTGTATTTATGAGGTACATTTGATTTCTTTTAAGTGTGTTTCAATATACTCTGAACGATAGGCGCTATCTGCATAAAGGATGTTATCTGTTTCGTTGACTAAATTTTCTAGTTCTACTGAATCATGCTAGTATCAGTGTCTTTTTGTGCTAGTTTATTTTTGTTTTTAGCTAAACTAGTGGGGACTGTTCCTTTTTTGATGATTGCTTTTGTCTTCTCTGTTGGTTCGTTGTTTGGGTACATCAACAAATGAGGCATCAACCATGGAGCCTTCTTTGGCTGTTAAACCTTTGGAGTTGAGAGTTTCTGTGAATAAATCAAAAAAGTTTCTCCAGGAGTCCTTTTTTCCACACTTGATCTTTAAAAAACCATATCGTCTTGGCATCAGGTATTTTGTCTGATAGTTCTAAATTCAAGAAATCCATAAAAAGAGAGTCGATCTTTTATTTGAAACTCTGTTTGATCATCCCATTTGTTAAAATAGCGTTGTAATATAATAATCTTAAACATCTACAATCTATCAAATGGCGGACATCCACCCTTCACTTTGCTTTTGTTCAATAATTCTGATTCTAATATGGGACGAAAAATCTCCCAATCTATTACCTTATTGAGTTTTTGCAAAGGGGGTTGATGTTTCTTAATGTCATCCATCTTTTAGTCATTGATATTATTATTTATTACATATAATATACTGTACCATAATACAACAGATTATCAAGATATTTTAACTGAAAAATAGTTTTTACATGACCATCACATTTAACAACTAGACTATAATACAACAGATTTTCTAGACGTTTTAACTGAAAAAAAGTTTTTATAGATGCCATTGTGTTATATATGTGGATAATTAGTAATGAATAATTCTCTCGAAGCAACAACGAATGAAGTTGATGCGTCAAGCTATGGTGAGAAAGAGAAACTAGGGTCTCGCTTGTCTATGCGGATATTTTTGACGAACGAATTTGGGTTACTTGCTCTTATCGTCGTATTCGTAATTATTTTTACTATTTTACAGCCAGGTTTTATTTCTAAGTATAGTCTATTTGCGCTTGGTCGGACGGCAGCTGTAAACATCATTATTGGATTTTCTATGATGGTGGTTATCATAACTGGGGGATTAAACCTCGCTGTCGGCTCGATCGGTGTATGTGCCGCTATGTTCAGCGGATGGTTAATGCAATCCATCGGCGTACCCTGGCCAATAGCATTACTCGGAGGCCTCGCCATGGGTGCAGGTCTTGGGGCGCTAGATGGCATCGTGATCGTACGTTCGGGCCTTCATAGTTTTATTATTACCCTGGCCTCAATGAGCATATTTTTTGGTATAATGATTTTTCTGACGCATGCTGGCTCGTACAGGGAAATTGCCCCTGAAGTTATTGCGCCTGGCAGAATGAAATTATTCGGTTATGTGTCACCTCTTCTTCTGATCACATTTGTAGTGGCTGGACTTCTTTCTATACTCTTTCGCTACACCGCTACAGGCCGCCAAATGTTGGCGGCAGGTGCCAGCCCGGAAACGGCCGAACTTTCAGGAGTGCGGGTTAACCGAATGACAATATTATGTCATGCATTGTCCGGTGTGCTTGCTGGAATCGCAGGTCTTATGCTGGTTTCTCGTACAGGCGCGGCGATCCCCTCAATGGCGGGGCAACTGGGGCAGGACTGGCTGCTACCTGCATTTTTGGGGCCTGTCCTTGGAGGAACATTGCTAACAGGTGGTCGAGCTTCCGTACTAGGTACACTTCTCGGCGCATTGCTTGTTACGACACTAACGACAGGTTTGCTGTTGCTTCAGATTGGCGCATTCTGGCTGCAAACTTACTTGGGGCTCCTTTTACTTGTGGCCGTGCTTATGGATCGTGTCCGTCGATCATATCTTGCAAGAAAGAAACTAGTTTGAATGCTCAGTTTGGAAACTACAGGGAGTCTGACTGGTTTGGTCCACTCCTGATTACCATTGGGGCGATTATTATTGTCGGTTGGATGAAGCCTTCTTTTCTATCGTCATTCAATATTCAAATACTTCTTCTTGCGATCTCCGTAAATGCCCTCATTGCCTTTTCACAAATGATGATTATTGCGATCGGTCAAATGAACTTATCGGTCGGGGCGATTGGAGGTATGGCGGCAATCGCATTTGCCGGGATGATGGAAGTCTGGCATATACACTGGACCCTGGCTGCTTTCTTGGCGCTTTGTATCGGGCTTGTGGCAGGTATTACAAATGGTATTCTCGTCGCATGGACCGGTATATCAGCTTTTGTCATAACGCTTGCTACCCTGTCGGTATACAAAGGTATAAATTTGGGCATCACGGAAGCTCAACCTTTTTATAATATTCCTGATACCGTCAAAAGTCTTGGAAATGACACTTTTTTTGGGCCACTTCCGTGGATGATATTGCCAACGATCGTGGTTGCTTTCGGCTTGTGGTATCTTCTTCGCCGCCTTCCACTGGGCCGCTTCATTTTGGCTGTTGGAGGCAATTCTCACGCTGCTGAATTGTCGGGCATATCCGTTACTAGAACAGTGATTGCAGCCCATGCCATATCTGGCCTTTTGGCGGCCCTGGCTGGGGTAATGTTGGTTGGACGGTTGCAATTGGGACAGCCTTCAATTGGTGATGACTGGCTAATCTTGTCTTTTGCGGCCCCGGTTATTGGTGGCGCCGTATTAACCGGAGGAAAAGTCAGCGTTGCCAGTACTTTGCTAGGCGTTGTAATTGTTGTGATCATTAACCAGGTGTTGGTGCTTTTCAATATTGATCCCTACCTTGTTCAGGTAGTTCTTGGAGCTTTGATCTTATGGGCAGTTGGCATGAATCGTTGGCGTGAAGTCCGAACGGGAAAAAATGAACAGAGGGTGTCCGCATGAGTGAATTTGTTTTTGAGGCCAAAGGTCTTTGCAAAAGTTTTCCGGGTGTTATGGCACTGCAAGATGTGAATATGAAATTATCTGCTGGCTCTATCCATGCGCTACTGGGAGAAAACGGGGCTGGTAAATCAACTCTCATTAAGATCGTAACAGGTATCCATAAACATGATGCCGGTGATGTCTTTGTGGATGGTGCGCAACTTGAACTGCACGGGCCGAGAGATGCTATTTCAAAAGGAATTGGTGTCGTACACCAGGAGCGGAATCTCATTCCACGCTTTTCGATCAGTGAAAATATGTTTCTTGAACAACTGAGTTCTCACCCCTTACGAAGTATTGATTTCGAGATACTACACCTGAAAGCGCGTTACTGGCTTGATATGCTGGAGCTCGATTCAGACCCGAAAACACCTGTTCAGAAGCTCAGTGTCGCCAAGATGCAACTTGTTGAGATTGCCAAGGCACTGTCACTCAATTCCAATATCCTCTTCCTCGATGAGCCGACAGCTTCGCTTACACCTCATGAAACGAAAAATCTATTTTCAATTCTGCGTCGCCTCCGTGACGATGGTGTATGTATGATTTTTGTTAGCCACAAACTTGAAGAAGTACAGGAAATTTGTGACCAGGTGACGGTTCTTCGAGATGGCAAAAATGCCTGTGAGAGTCGATCCATGTTGGGTTTGGATAGACAGGACATTGTCAGGTTGATGATCGGTCGTAGCGAGCAAATCCCAATTTGGGGAGCTCGAGATCGAACCAATACCAAACCAGTGCTGGAGTTGAATAAAGCATCAACTTCAATTGGACACCGTGACGTAAATCTTACCGTCCATAAAGGAGAAATTGTCGGTCTGTATGGTTTGGTCGGAGCAGGTCGTACTGAACTTGCAAAATCGATACTTGGTAAGTATCTCGTGGTTAGCGGTGAAGTTCTTGTCAATGGCAAAGTGGCAACGATCAACAGCGTTGCCGATGCTGTCGGGAAATATAAGATTGGTTATGTCAGTGAGGATCGAAAAAGTGAAGGACTGGTCCTTATGCATTCGATACTCGAAAATGTAGGCATGACGGTTTGGCAACGACTCTCCAAAGGGGTGGCATTTTTAACCAACCGTGCCATCAGGTCTCAGACAGTACCGTTTATTAACAAACTTGAAGTGAAGTCGCCTTCGCTCGAACAACACGTAGGTAATCTGTCAGGAGGCAATCAGCAAAAAGTAAGTGTTGCAAAATGGTTGGCTGCTGGAGTCAATATCCTGATAATCGATGAACCGTCAGTTGGTATTGATATTAAAACCAAAGCTTATTTGCATGAACTTATTAGAGAGTTATCAGACGAAGGAACGGCAATACTGTTGATTACTAGCGATATGCCCGAGATGATTACCCTAGCTGACCGCATAGTCGTGATGAATGACTATCTTGTAATGGGGGAACTCCCAAACACCCGTGACTACACTGAAATGAGTGAGGGCATTATGCAACTCATCCACGATGCAGAAGAAACTGCAGAGAGTTTCGTTCAGGTTACGTCATAAAACCTCGCGCAAGTCCTGCCGAATAGAGCCTCACGTTCGTCTATATTGAATTGACCAGCCCAGTTTTCAACTACGTTCATTGCCGATCCATAGTCGGCTGCTAAAGTGCAGACTGGCCAGTCTGAACCAATCATCAAACGCTCTATACTAAATGCTTTGAGGACTTCCTCGAGGAATGGCGTGAAGTCTGCGGGTTTCCAATTTTTCCAGTCGCCTTCTGTAACGAGTCCGGAAAGTTTACAAAAAACATTTGTTCTTTCTGCAATTGTACGGATACCGGTTAACCAGGCGTCCCAATCGCTTTTATCATTAGCCGGTTTGGCAATATGATCGACGACAAATTTTTGTGTTGGATATCTGTCAACAAGCTGAATTGCTGAGGGGAGGTGTATCGTTTTCAACAATAGGTCGTAGGTCCAGCCATATTGCTCCAAATATCCGATGCCGCGTGCATGGACTTCCGAGTTAGCAAAATCAAGATCAGCATGGTCATGAATGATCATTCGAAAACCCTTGAGAAGTGAATCATCAGCATATCGTTCCAGACTTTGTTTTACGTTAGTGGAACACAGATCAACCCAGCCAACGACCCCTTTAATAATCGAGTTATTGTTAGCGAGTTTTAGAAGAAAGTCCGTCTCAACTTCCATTTCCCTTGCTTGAACCGCGATCGTCCCCTCATAACCGGCTTGAGAGAGAAGGGGCTCTAAGTCCTGAGGAAGAAAGTTATTCTGAAGGGCAAATAAATCGTCCGTCATCCAAGCGAAGTCATTGGGATTTGCGGTGTAATTCCAAAAGTGTTGGTGGGCATCAATACGCATGATCTAAATCCTTTATTTATATTGGATATTGATAGATGTTGGCGAGAGTCGTCATAACACCGCGAACTTCGGCCAATCCTTTAAGCCTGCCAATTAGCGGGTATCCTGGGTGGTGGGGTCGATCAATGTCGTCGATTAACTCTAACCCGTGATCTGGGCGAAAAGGAATACGCCAGTGCTGCATGCCTCTATCCTTACGCCGTGCCTGCACTTCAAGAAGTACCTTCATAACGCCAACAACATCGTTGTCACCATCCAAGTGCTCGACTTCCATAAATGATCCATTGGTAAATTTTCGTACATTTCTGATATGTGCAAAGTGGATGTCATGAGAAAAACGTTTTGCTATGGATGAGATATCGTTGTTTGGGCCAGCTCCAAGAGACCCCATGCAAAGTGTCAATCCGTTCGCCGGTGAATCAACGCATTCCAGCACTGCTTTAATATCAGACTCAGACCCTACGATACGAGGTAACCCCAGAATTGACCACGGTGGGTCGTCCGGATGGATAGCAAGCCTGATACCTTCTTCTTCCGCTGTCGGTACAATTTCACAAAGGAAAGTTCTCAAGTTTTCTAGAAGTGCGGCTTTATCGATATCCTGATATCTATCTAGCATACCGCGAAGCTCATCTATGTCATACCGATCAAATGCGCCCGGAAGGCCAGCCATTATGTTTGATAACAATTGATCTCTGGATGATTCTGTCGAGTTCTCGAACCATGTCTCGGCTTCTTTAAGAACTGCAGGGCTGTAATCAAGTTCAGCATTTTTACGTTTGACCATGAAACAATCAAATGCCGCAAATTCAACAATATTGAAACGAAGTGCGATTGCTCCATCAGGTAACTCGAATGAATGGTATGTACGACACCAATCGAGAACAGGCATAAAATTATAACAAACTGTGGTGACACCTGAGCGAGCAAGGTTCCGAAGTGAGAGCCGATAATTATCAAATAAGCGAGTTAGATTTCCTTCGCCAAGCTTGATGTCTTCGTGTACAGGCAGGCTCTCAACAACGCTCCAGCGAAGGCCGAGTGAATCATCCGCTTCAATAAACCTACGTCGTTCTTCAATGTGATCGCAGGTCCAGACCTCGCCAGTGGGAATGTCATGAAGTGCTGTTACGATTCCCGTCGCACCGGCTTGTCGAACGTACGCGAGTTTAATCGTATCGGATGGTCCCCACCAACGCCATGTTTGTTCCATAAGTTCTCCTTGTCATGTACTTAAAACCCAGTTGTTACCACTTTTAAAACTCAAGTTGGACCTTGATTGCAGATGAAGGATATTCGTTAATGAAATCGAAAGCGGTTTGCGCATCCTGGGCAGGGAACGTTTGAGTGATCATGTTTGATGGATTAAGTTTTTCTTCATCAAACCAACTAATGACTTGTGGCAGATAACCACGGCTCAACCGTGAGCCATTAATAGATATTTCTTTACTTACCAAATCTTTCTGGATGATTTCGGTAGGTTGGGTCAGAAAACCCAGAAGGCCGATACGTCCTGCAGGACTAATGATTGATAAGGTTTCTTGCATAAGCTCCGGCACACCGGCGTCATCAATCACGAGTGTTGGTTCAAAACCGTCATTCCCTTTCGTAACGGTCTTTTTACTGTCCCTGGGGTTGAGTGAATGTTTTCATCATCACCAAATTTGACTGCACGTTCCAGGCGGGCAGTATCAAGATCCACAATAATGCAGCGTACGCCATATATTTTTGCCACCTGCAATACCGTTAGACCTATTGTGCCAGCACCCTTGTTGGGTTTTTAGACAGTAATCGCAACCATGATTTTCAATAATCCTAATTGAAATGGTCTATAAATTATAGAATAACATGATAGTCTGTCAATTGACATAATGCTAGGATTATATCATAATGCAACATCATTTTAGAATGCTAAGAGGAACCGAGTTACCTTGTTAGATAATAAAGATATCCGTTTACCTGAACCGCCTGACCGGTGATTGTCGTTTGCCTTTCAGGTTATTTATCATTTACGACACCTTATTTTAACATTAAGGCTCCTTTCCTCTGAAGCTTTGAGCGAAAAATAATTATCATTGAGAATTGGAGTTATCGGCACACCCGTTCTGGAAGCTTTGATCCGGTTTGCCGATGAGGGGCTTGTTGATATTATTCCACAACGAGGTACTTTTGTAGCACCAAACCTTGTTGGCGAAGAAAAAGAAGCATAGTTTATCAGGGAATTGTTAGAAACAGAGGTTGTTGAACATGCATCAAAAACAATAAATTCTGCACATATTAATCAGCTTGTAAGCATTTTGCAACAGCAGGGTTTGGCCGTTTCACGAAATGATCATGACGAATTTATGGAACTCGATGAAAAGTTTCATCATGCGCTTTGCCAAAGCGTCACTTGCCACTGGCTTGGAAAGTAATCCAAACCGTTAAAGACCAGCTAGACCAGGTCCGATTTATTGACTTTGGTACGCCGGACCAAACTGCAGGAATGATTGTCCAGGACACTGTAATATTCAATGCAATAATGAGTGGCGATACGAAAATAGCTGTTGAAGAAATGGACATGCATTTGCAAGAGGTCTGTGAAAAACCATTGAGCACCAAAGAGTGCTAACTCCGGCATGTTTGATCAGTAAAATTTGATAAGAGAAATAAATAGTAATTGATGAAGACGAAAACACTGAAGACAAAACTAGGTCGCGAAATTAAATTTAGTGAATTAGGGTTTGGTAGTGCGCCATTGGGCAATATGCATCGGGTTATTAGCGAGGAAGAGTGCTGTGCGACAATTCAAGCGGTGCTCGATTCGGGAGTCTCTTATTTCGATACAGCTCCTTTTTACGGGCACGGGCTAAGTGAGATACGGTTAGGTAAGATTTTAAGAGAGCAACAGCGAGAAAGCTTCCAGTTGTCTTCAAAAATTGGACGTTTGTTAGAACCGTGTATCAAAAATGAAGATGATAGCGGAATTTTTATCGATGTACCGAAGGTTAATATCAAGTTTGATTATTCTTACGATGGTGTCATGCAATCTCTTGAAGATAGTTACAAACGATTGGGGATGGACAGCATTGATATCGTTTATATTCACGATGTTGATATTTTTACCCATGGCTCTGTTGAGGCTTCCGAAATACGTATCCAGGAAGTTATGGCGGGAGGATATCGGGCGCTGGATGAATTGCGTAAATCAGGAACGATCAAAGCTTTCGGGGCAGGCGTCAATAACTGGGAGACCTGTCAGCGGCTTACAGATTTGGGACATTTTGATTGTTTCCTTCTGGCGGGTCGTTACACATTGCTGGAGCAAGAGGCACTCAATTCTTTTCTTCCAATTTGTGAACGGGATGGCATAGGCATCATTTTAGGGGGGCCGTATAACAGTGGCATTCTGGCAACTGGGCCCAAACCTGGTGCCAAATATAACTATAAAGAGGCACCGCAGGACATATTGGACCGGGTAGCTGCCATCGACAAAGTGTGCCAGTCACACAACGTTTCCTTAGCTAATGCTGCTCTTCGTTTCCCGCTTTGCCACTCATCTGTCGTCTCGGTTATTCCAGGTGGGCAAAGTGTCGAAGAGGTTAAACGCAACCGCGCCATGATGGATACGAAAATTCCAGACTCTTTATGGTCTGACCTAAAATCGGAAGGCCTCCTTCATCCCGATGCACCCTGATCAGCTAGCTGAGAAATTGTGTGTAGGTGGTGTGGCGATGATCCGCGAGATGTTGCCATTTATTTATGATGTCAAGCGGGAAACGATTTCAGCCAGTGTATTATCGCTTGCCTTGCAGTGTGGCGGATCATACTCCTAGATTACCGCTAACCCGTTGCTGGGTGCGGTCGCCGATATTCTGGTGAGTTACAGTAGCACCGCAATCCTGAGCGAAACGCCGAAAATTTATGGTGCGGAACATCTGCTAATCCGTCGTGCGGTCAGTGTCGAAGGCGGCGAAAAACTTGTCGAGCGTATCCGCTGGAGGGAAAGAGTACACCAAGCGAAATGGCGGCGAAATGAACAATAATCTGTTGCCGGGTAATAAAGTTGGTGGCCTGACGTCAATCCTTGAAAAGTCGCTGGGTGCGATTGCCAAGGGCGTAACAACGGACTTTTGCGACGTATTCCAGTATGGAGAGCCGGTGACCTGCAAGGGTATGGTGATCATGGATACTCCGTGGTATGAACCCAGCCTCGATTATGGGCCAGATCTCCGGTGGGGCCAATATTGTTTGTTTCACCACGGCTCGGGGTTCTGCCTATGGTGGCAAGCCTTAACCCAGCCTGAAATTAGCAACCATACAGCGTTATATGACCACATGATCGAGGGCATGGATATCAACTGTGGTGTTGTTGTTGACGATGGGGCAAATGGGGCAACGAATTTTTGAACGTTTCCTTGAGGTTGACTTCTGGTGACAGGACCAAAAGCGATTTGCCGGAGATTGGCAATGACGAGTTTGTTCCCTGGGAAGTTGACGCAATGATGTAAGTATTTAAATTACAGACAAAGAGGGATGTCCGATGTCTAAAATTGAACGTGTTGAAGTGAGGCTGATCAACCTGATACCACCGGTTAAACGTACCGATGCTATACAAGCTTTTATCAGTCAGGAAACGCCGATTATTCGGATCTATGACGATCAGGGTGCGATTGGCACAGGCTATTGTTATACCATCGGCGTTGGCGGGCATGCCGTTGTGGATATTTTGCAACGCCACCTTTGCCCGCAATTGATCGGACGTGACCCGGTTTATATTGAAGAAATCTGGCACGATTTGTTGTTTTATTCCCATGCGACATCTGTAGGACCGATCATGTCGTTGTCCCTGGCTGCGATTGATATCGCGTTATGGGATTTGCGGTGCATTAATGCCGGGGAACCGCTTCATGTTTTGGCTGGCGGTGCACAGCATGATTTGACACTGTATACTACCGAAGGCGGCTGGCTGCATATTGAGACGAAAGATCTGGTCACCGATGCCTTGCGGGCTAAGGCGGAAGGGTTCAGTGGCTCTAAGGTTAAAGTTGGACGCCCGCATATTTCAGAAGACATTGAGCGCCTGCGTGCGGTTCGCGAGGCTGTTGGCCCCGCGTATGAGATTATGGTCGATGCTAATCAAGCTTTTCAGCCTGATGAGGCGATTCGCCGGGCTGCGCAGTACGAATCTCTTGATCTGGCGTGGTTTGAAGAACCCATGCCAGCCGATGATTTAACCGGGCACATTCGTCTTTCCAGTTCGACCTGCTTGCCAATAGCGGTAGGCGAATCGCTTTATAGTCTCGGTCAGTTTCGTGAATACATGACGATGAATGCGTGTTCTGTGGTCCAGCCCGATGTTGCCAGGGTTGGCGGCATTACGCCGTGGCTGAAAATTGCCCATATGGCTGAAGGGTTTAACTTGCCGATTTGCCCTCATTTTTTGATGGAAATTCATGTGTCGCTGGTCGCAGCGGTACCCAATGGGCGCTGGATTGAATATATTCCCCAACTTGAAAGCATTACCCAAAGTGGTATTCGGATAAAAGACGGTCGAGCATTTCCATCCAGCAAACCAGGGTTGGGCATTGAATGGGACTGGGACAAAATAAACCACATGCAAAATTCTCAAAATAACCCTGTTTTTAATGTAAAGTAAGTCAGTTTAGATTGCTAAGTAACAGTTATGGAGATATAAAGGGTTTTGTTTTTATAGCCTACTATCTGCCAATGAGACAGGAATAAATCATAAATCTTACTTGGGAAGAGATAGATTTCAAACATGGATTTATAAGACTTGGCGTAAATCGAACAAAAAACAAAATCGTTAAGTCTATTCCTATGCATCATAAGATTATTGCTTATTTCCAAAGCTTTCCAAGATCACTTAAAGGTGGATTTGTATTTTCAAAAAGGCGTTTTAACAGAAGGGCATACGATAAAGCAGTAGAAGTGTCTTGTCTTGGTGACTTTACTTTTCATGACCTAAGACACTGTGCAATAAATAACCTTAGACTAGCTGGAAATGACCACTTTGCTATCAAAAAGATATCTGGTCATAAAACTGACAGTGCTTTCCAACGGTACATACTTGTTACTGAAGATGAAATGGGGGGTATGAAATGGCTGGACCAGAATAAAATTCAGGAACGATAGACACCTATATGGACACCAATGAACATTCAATCAATGTTCAATCCCTGTAACTCATTGATATATTGGTGGGCCA
>LWDU01043285.1_pt1 | contig 13819 bp, 12 predicted proteins | sample 727161 | NCBI WGS metagenome assembly LWDU01 (sample SAMN04566230, study PRJNA314399) | hydrothermal vent metagenome | isolation source: deep sea hydrothermal plume seawater | place: Mexico: Gulf of California, Guaymas Basin | collected 2004-07-11 | reverse complement strand
CTTCGTTGACCAATAATAAAGCCGTGGAAGTATATTTATGTTCTAGGCCGCGAACTTTTGTGTATTTTTCTTCGTTGGAGGCATCCAACTCACCCCATTCGTTGAGTTCCTGAACATCCGGCATGATGATCCGTTTAATCGGGTCATTGGGGTTGCTCCAGTCAATCAGTGACTGGTAATAATCATTGGTCCGGAATACAAATTTATCGTTAACCTTTTGCAGGTCCTGCCTTTCAGCGTCGGTCAATTGGGGAATCTGCTCAAGTTTGGTTAAATATTTGGTTTTTTTATTTTCTGGAATGAGGCGTTTTGTGACATCCATTCTCCACCTCCAATTAAGTTGTTAATAGTTATTAACAAATTGAAAAATAGTTGGTTCAGTGATTTAAAACCTCCCAACTCTCCACGGAATAAACAAAAATTCCCCTCATTTTTCAAGATTGAAAAGTTTGGGAAATCAGTATGCTTTCTGGAAATTATAAATATAAGGTGAAAGCCTATAAAAAAACAACAGCTCTACGGCTGAAAAAGAAAATCTATCCATACCTAATCAGGTTATTTGCAGGCTCTATCCGAAATTTAGATTCAAAAACCAACCGATTGAAACATTCAACCCGTGAGCCTTAAAACTCTGATCTCACACCAAAAGATGGGGCCCAGCATACGTGATTCAGGCTAGGCTATCAAGAAAATACGTCTCAGTTAAGAGAGAATGTAGGTCTAGAAAGTGGAGATATGTAAGTATTTTTAATTAGTTACAGGTCCTTTAGGTAAGAAGGGAAAATATTTGATGGTTGTGTTTTTACCCGAGGGGAAAGGTTGATTTTAGTAATTTTTTTTCTCGGTCTAACTTTTTGATGAGGAATTTTCTATTGACAGGGTATCGGAATGGATTATAATGCGGTCCTCTTTTTTTAGATGCAATTCTTTGTAATAGCATCCCGAAGGTAAATACGTTAAGTCTCTGAATTCTAGGTTATTAATGTCTGTTTTGAGGGGATTTTTTGAGGTCAGGCTGGTGATTAACCGATTAAGTGAGGCCCTGATTTTAAGGTGAGAGTGATAGATTTAATTTGAGTTCATTTCATTATTGAAAGAGGAGATTGTTAGATGAAAAAGGCTTTGATACTGATTGTTATGGTTGTATTCAGCTTGGTTGCTGTCAGCGCTTCCTTTGCGAAGCCTGCTAAGTGTCCGCAACCGCGGAAAACTAAATCAGCTCCAGGTAGTATCGCTAAAAAAGATAAGACGGCTAAAGCGAATGCCAAAAACGGTAAAGCAATATACATGAAGAAGGCCAAGCCGATGGCTTGTAAAATGTGTCATGGTGTTAAAGGCGATGGCGGTGGAAAATTAGGTGGAGCCTTGAAGCCTGCTCCCCGTAACTTTGCCTGTAAAGCAACCATGAAAAAAGTTTCTGCAGGCCAGATGTTTCATATCATCAAAAATGGCTCCAAAGGAACCGGTATGGTAGGTCACAAAAAAACCTTGAAAGACAAAGAAATCTGGGATGTTGTTAAGTACATCCGAAGTACCTTTGTGAAATAAGGTTAGTTCTTCTACTTTAGAAGGGGTGGTAAGCCACTTTATGTGGCTTACCACCCTTTTTTTGTGCCTTTTTTATGGATCGAGCAAAATGGTACAATGGATGCCGGTTAATTTTTCATTGGAGACTTCTGTGGCTACCCGCCTTTTTGGATTCCCCCAACTGCTGATCATTTCACTTTTAACTGGGACGACGCCTCTGTCTTCCGAAGCGCAACTGCATGGGAGTGCGGAAAATCCTGTGCGGATGATGTTTGTGCCTTCTGGAGATGCTCAGGTGATTTTGAAGGGGGGCCAAAAAATAGGGCAGCTCTTGAAAAAAGCTACCGGACTCCATTTCAAAACGGCTGTGGCTACCAGTTATGCGGCGGTCATTGAAGCGATGGGTGCTGGTAAGGTTGATGTAGGTTGGCTGGCTACCTTCAGCTATGTCCTAGCGCATGATAAATATGGGGTAGAACTTTTATTGGTGGTGCAGAGGTTCGGCAGTCCTTTTTATCGGGGACAGATCATGGTTCGAGCCAATAGCGGCATTAAAGATCTTGCGGGGTTGAAAGGAAAACGTTTTGCATTTGTTGACCCGGCTTCCACCTCGGGGCATCTGTACCCTAAGACCCTTCTCCTGTCTGAGGGGTTTGATCCGAAAATTTTTTTTGATAAGACTATTTTTGTTGGCTCTCACAATTCGGTCGTTCTTTCCATATATAAAGGTGAGGTGGATGGCGGGGCGGCTTATGAGGGTTCTCGGGCGGCGGTTGCAAAATCGTTTCCGGATGTGTATGACAAGGTCGATGTGATCGCCTACACTAAAGATATCCCTAACGATACAGTCTCTGTTCGAAAAGGGCTTGCAGAAGATATAAAAAATAAAATCCGAGAAGGACTAAAAACGATATCGAGTTCTACTGAGGGCAGCAAAACTCTTAAAAAACTTTACGGTATCAGTGGGTTTATGGACTTGGACGGTTTGTTTGATCCGGTGCGAGAAGCAGGCCGTTTGTTAAACTTGAATCTGTCAGATCCGAGACCATGACGGCATTGTTAAAGGTAGACCGGCTGAGTAAGACTTATGAAAGTGGTACTGCCGCTTTGAGGGAGGTTTCATTTTCGGTTGAATCCGGAGAGTTTGTTGTGGTGCTGGGGAAAAGTGGTTCAGGGAAATCGACACTCATGCGTTGTATCAACCGGTTGGTGGAGCCCACTTCTGGAAAAATAACTCTAGATAGTGAAGAGATTACTGGGGCTTCTCCGACCCGGCTGCGGGCATTAAGGAAAAGAATCGGGATAATTTTCCAGCAGTGTAATTTGATTCAAAGATACTCGGCGGGAACCAATACTCTGATGGGACGTTTGGCTTGGACTTCATCCCTTGCTTCCATGATGTACTGTTTTGTTGCCGATGATGTGGATCGTTCCTGGCAGGTTTTAGATCGGCTGGGACTTTCTGATAAATATTTTAGCCGGTCAGAAGAACTGAGCGGAGGGCAACAACAAAGGGTAGGTTTAGCCCGTGCCTTGATGCAGGAACCTGAATTGATTCTTGCTGATGAACCCGTATCCAGTCTGGACCCTGCTACTTCTCAGCAGATTATGAAACTGCTGGCAGAAATTAATGAAAAGGAAGGTGTGACAGTATTGTGTAACCTGCATCTACCCGCACTGGCCCGCCAGTTTGCATCAAGAATTCTTGCTTTAAATGAAGGGCGAATCGTTTACGATGGTTCTGCCAAGGATCTGAGTGAGAGGGAGTTAAATTCTCTCTACGATTCAAACCTAGAGGAGCACCTCCCAAAAAGCTGAAAAATTTATTAGTCGAAGGATTAAATTCAGGCACGTTAATGATATTATTTGAGACTAATTAGGTAGACGAATGCCTCCTCGAAAGCGTTCAATTTGCTTGAAACCTTTTGGAGCTGAAGTTTATGACTATGAATCAACCTGTTCCAACCAAAAAACAATTGCGGCGATATGGCCTGATAATGGCTGGGGTGCTTTCATGCTTTCTAGCCCTTTTTTTTTATAAGGCATGGTACACTGCCGGAATGGCTCTGGCCGTCTGGGTCTTGTTTTTCCTTGTTTTGGGGTTGTTGGCACCTCTACGTCTGGCCCCGGTATACTTGGTTTGGATGAAGTTTAGGCAGGGCCGAAAATTTTAACTTCAAGCTGATTTTGGGTCCGATGTGTTGGGTCGCATCTACCCCGGTGCAGCCGGTTCCTCAATTTTTTGGCGATGACCCCAGCAGCGGAGGCAATAGTCAGGAGCTGGCTTAAGACGTCGGCTTTTTTTTTGCTAGCCCGGGAAAGTATTTGCTAGCGGGCTCCACGCCGAGTAGTCCCTTTGATTGGGCGCCGAAATATGTTAGTTTGGAGTTTAACCCTTGACAAATGAAGGTGTTGGGGCTTGAACAGAGTCTGACGACGTAGAGGTGACAATGCAGAAGCTAACTGAGTGCCTTGTCTTTATTATATTTGTTTTTGGAGTTACCCCGGCTTGGTCTCAGGGCTATGACCAACTGGAGTCAGGCTCCTCGAACCTAGCTATCCCCAAGGAGCCAGGTTGGAAACACCCGTCTTATCGTGGTTGGGAATCGTTGAGTGTGCCTGGTTTGATTGCTACTTATTACGATTTGAATCTGGATGGTAAACTGGATTATATGGTCACTCGAAAAGTGATTAGGAAGTCCTCGGCTGAAGGAGTTACTATTGCACAGGCTATCGAAACGGCGCGATTCGATAACCTGAGTGTCTTTTTTTCACATCCGGTGATATTTTTCGCCAATCGCAACCCGCTGTTTTATTGTAAAGGGATTGATGCGAGAAAAAACTGTGCAGATATCTGGGTAGATATTGCGGAAGATGGTTTAAACGGAAATGAAGAACTTTATTCGCTTGCAACCCCGAGTTTGGGGGTTCGTTAATCAAATTAGCAGGATATTTTTTCTGGTTTTGTGTGCTGGGGTGTTGGCGGCTTCACCTGTGTATGCACATGCGCCAATGGATATGAACTCGGCTGCACCGGAGGCAGATAAAGAAAAAAGCCTCCTACGTGTAGGGGCAACGGTTTACAAACATATGTGTGTGTTTTGCCATGGTGATAATGGTGATGGCGGAGGCAAGGCTATGGCATACCTTTACCCTTGGCCTAGAGATTTTCGTCAAGGTGTGTTTAAATATCGAACCACTCCGTTCGGTTCGATTCCTCTGGATAAAGATATTTTTCGGACCATTTCACGTGGTGTTCCAGGGTCCTCCATGCCGGCATGGGGCGGATCTCTGACGGAAGTTGAGATTTCTGGGGTAGTTCAATATATTAAGACTTTTTCGGAAAAGTTTAATAAAGGAAGACCTGGGAAGGCTATAGAGATTGGAACGCCGCCCACGTCCACTCCGGAGTCTATTGAAAAGGGAAAAAAAGTTTATCAGGAAATGCGTTGCGCCCGGTGTCATGGAACTGATTTGCGGGGCGATGGGCCTATTGCGGATAAACTCTATGATATCTGGGATCACCGGGTTTTTATTTACGATCTGACGGACCCAAATACTTACAAGTTTGGATTTGATAAAAAGGATTTGTTCCTGATTTTGACGACGGGGATCGATGGCACCCCGATGAAATCTTATAATCATCTGACAGATGAGGAACGGTGGAACCTGGTATCCTACATTGAAGATGAAATAAAGAAAGAGGACTTCAAACCAGCTGAATATGAAATTGACCTGACTATCTCCAGAATTGATCAGGAAATCGATGTGGATCCGGGAAACCTATTGTGGAAAAATATCCCGGTTCAGAAAATACATACGATTCCGCTCAATGCGCGTAGGAATCCGATAGATGAAATTCAGTTTCAGTCCGTAGTGAATGATGAAGGCATTGCGTTTCGATTGGTGTGGAATGATTCTCAGCCAGACCGGACTGCCAGTCGTCATCAGGATTTTAAAGATGCCATAGCAATGGAATTTGCGCTGGGGGAAGTGCTGTTGCATGAACACGGTCACAACGAACCCTTTTTTGGAATGGGAAACCGTGGCAAAGTAGTCAATATTTGGCAATGGCGCGCGGACTGGCAAACGGAAATTGAAACGAAGGAAAAGTTGGAGTACGCCACCAAAGGCTTGGATTTGGATACAATGATCTTTGGCGGTGAGGTAAACCCGGTAGAAGCACTCAATCCCTTCAGGGATGTTCCTGTCGAAGAATTGAATGCGGAAGGGTTTGGAACGTTGACTCCTCAGCCCCAAACTAAGCAAAATGTGTTGGGGAAAGGGGTATGGGAGGATGGTAGGTGGAGTGTGGTATTGTATCGCTCCTTGGATTCTTTGAATAAATGGGATATAAAATTTAAAAGAAAAAATCCTGTGTTGGTGGCGTTTGCAATCTGGGATGGAAAGCATCAGGACCGAAATGGCCGAAAGGTCATTTCAATGTGGCAAAGGCTAAAAGCACTGGAATTACCCTGAAAACTGGCATGACAACGGTGGTCGTGGTAATCTTCCTTCGAATTCTTTTAATATTTCCTATGAAGTTGGGTGCCCTTAATCGATAAATGATTGTTTTAATGTTTATTTGGAATCAATATATCTGGAGAATTGTTTAATGTCAGAAGATAAAGAAATGGACGATACCGAAGCTGAGGATTCATTGAGTGTGTCTGAAGATGATGAATTAGAAGATGATGGGTTGGATGAAGTAGATCTTGCTGCTGTCGATGAAATGGATGAAATGGACGAGGTGGATGAGGTCGTAAAAGAAGAAATACCGGAAACCGGTGCTTTTACGGTTTTGGGCCAAGGCGATTTTGGCATGTCCCAATCTAACCGAGGGGCGGATGATCCTGGAGATAACACGCTGAGTGAGCCTCAATATATCGAGAAGTTTGGCGACATGTTATTTGTTTCTGACAGGGGCAACCACCGAGTATTGATTTGGGAACAGTTTCCAGAGGAAATGGGTGAGCCGTCATCCCTGGTTCTCGGCCAAGAGGATTTTGCTGATTGCTTAGAGAATCGAGGTATGACCACAACTCTGGATGAAATGACCTCCGGATTGGGAGATGAAGATCTGGATGGTTTCACTATCAGTAAGTCGGAGGAAGACACTCTTTCCCAGCCCGCTGGTATTTGTGTCATCGATGGAAAACTTTATGTGGTGGATAGTGGAAACCATCGAGTATTGCGATGGAATGGAATTCCTTCAGAGGATGCAGGATAACCTAGATGACAACGAAGCCAACCGTCGAGGATTTGTCGGTTCCGGTTCATTGTTTTTCCCCATGGGTCTGCACTCTGGCGATGGCAAACATGTATTTGTTGCCGACAAAGATAATCACCGTGTGTTGATATGGAATAAAATTCCTTTTAGTGATGGTTGGAATGCCGACATTTCACTGGGCCAAAAAGGAATGGACGATCGTTGGCCCAATCAAGGCGAGTTCGATAATGTGGCGCAGGACACGCTCAGTTTCCCAGCGGGGGTATTTTTTGATGCCGAGAACGAACGCATCTTCGTTGTGGATCAGGGGAATAACCGTGTTCTGATATGGAACCAAATTCCACGAGATACGGGTGGAGTCGCCGCCGATGTGGTGATTGGACAAAAAGATTTTTTCGGCCGAGAACCGAATCGAAATAATGGGCACCATCGGCCTTCGGCAGACGGTTTGTATTTCCCCACCGATGTAGTGTGCGGAGAAGCCGGACTGTTTATTTCTGACACAGGTAATAACCGCGTCCTGTATTGGAAAGAAGCTCCAACTGAAAATGGGGTGCCTGCTGATTTGGTTCTGGGTCAGGCATCTTTCACGGAAAATTTGTTCAACCGAGGTCTGGATGAATCTTCCAACTGCACCCTGAACGATCCTTATGGATTATTGTTGATCGATGAGGAAGAGGAAGAGGAAGAGTTCCGCGGCATTCCCATGCCGGATGACGATGATGAAACTGCTTTGGTGGAAGGGGCAGAAGACTCTGAAGAAGAGCCGGAAGAACCTCAACCCAAGTTCAAACTTTTCATCTGTGATCGAGGTAACTCACGTGTCGTGGTCTGGAACGAGCTCCCCTATCCGAAAGAAGAGGAGGAGGAGGAAGAAGAATTTGAAGAGCTCGTGGTTGATGATGAGAACTTATTGATCGGTGAGGATGACGAGGACGATGAAGAATACGAAGATGATGAAGAAACGCCTCCACCCGGAGAACTGCTATCATCCTAATCGGTCTGGGACCATTAACATTTTGCTAACCTGAAATATTGTATAAGATGTCTTATAACCTCCATCCCCTTTTACGTAAGTGGGTGGAGGTTTTTTTTGTCGGGGGAATACCTTCTTCCACTTGTTCACCGGCTCTGCCGGATTTTATGTTTTCGTGGTTTTTGCTGATTCCTGATGCCAGGATTTTCATGGAACCTTCCATCTTACCCATGATTTCTTTTGGGCTGTCTTGTAGGATGTTGCCGAATTTGGGTTGGCATTTCAAGTTTCCTACATCGCAGCAGGGTGTCATCTCTCCGTTTTGCTGAACCGTCATGATGTCTATAGAACCGCGCGCGGCGGGACAGCCAATTAAATACCGGTCACGCGGAAAGGGCAGGGACGTCATTTCCCGGTATCCATTTTTATCGATGCTGAAAGCAGGTAACAGGCTGATGCCGAAAATGTATTCCGGTTTGTTGGCGAACGCTTCGGTATCTCCCATGATCACTGTGAAAAGTTTTTCATCGCAATTGGGATGCTTTTCTATAAGTATCGCTACTTTTTCTGCGTAGCTTTGTAATAGTTCTGTCACATGGATGAAACTTTTGTTTTGGAAAAAGTTTAACAGCAGGCCAATCTGGTTTTGTAAATCGGCTAAGGATTCAAATACCACATTGACGATAAGTTTACTTTGGAGTTTCAACATTTCTTCAAGGAAATATTTTTGCGACCTCTCCCACGCCGTCGGATAGAGAGTGATATCTATTCGGACATCTCGCTCCATTAATTCGACCAGTCTTTGCCAACGCTGGGACTTTTTTGAAAGTATATCAAGATTGGTATGTAGGCAGACATGCGGCGTGACGGATTGAAACACTTTACTGATCTCTACGATATCCGGATTTTGCGATGCCTCACCGCCGGTCAGGTTGATCTCCTGCTGAGCCAGTGAATTGAGGGCTTCCACATTCTGGATTTTATCGGCCATCACCTGAGCCTGTTGCACAGTGAGGTGCCATTCGGAGACGGGGTGTTCCATCAACGGTTCGTACACATGGCAGAACTCACATTCGTCTCGGTTGTAGCGATTACAACTGGTTTCAACAAAAATACTGAGCATTAAAAAAACTCCAAAGCAGTCTATCTGGGACGTCTATGCTAGCAGATTTATCCTGTCGAAAACGGGGTTTTATGGGGGACAAACATTTATCTTGCACTCCCCGCTACAATCCGAACTGAAGATGAACGAATGAAACAGGCGGAGGAGGAGAATTAAAGGCGGACTCAATATCTTTTTCCCGGTATCCCAGCTTCCTTAAGGGTTTTAGAGCGGCTAGAACTTCTTCCCGTGTGACATAGGCTACAGTATCGGGAACACCCCGACCACTCAAATTCTTTGCCAGTTGGACAATTTGTTTTCTTTGCTTTTTTGGGGTGCCTTCCATGACCGGGTAGAGGAGTTTTCCCTGATAGGGACTTCGATAAACGGTATTGAGAGCATGCAGTGTGCTGAGCATCAAGATATCTCTATCCCATGGAGGCATTTCGACTACCCGCGGATGGTGTTGCATCAGGTCCACCAGACTTAGAGCTATTGACCCCAGGTCGTTTTGCACAAACTGATTTTGATATTCGCTAGTAATATTGGTGAAGCCTATTGAGCGCCCCATATTTTCCAACAGTGGAAAGTTCACCATGAACGTATACTGTCCGCCGTACAAATTGAAATAGGGCCGGCCTTCCTGATTGAGGTCCTGCATCGTTTTCATGCCGTAGTCAAAGCTGGTGTAGCCAAAGTTACCTGGACCAAGCAGTTCTTTGGCTTTGGCAATAGTGGAAAACGCACCCATATTAACTGGCATAGGAATTTCATCTTTGAACTCTTTGGCGTGAGCTTGTAGGATTTCTGCATAGGGCCAGTCGGCCAGGTCGACTCTTTGGAAATCTCGTTCCCAATGAATAGCATCGAGGAACGGAGGAAGTTCGGCCAGCTTTGCCAGATCCTTGGTTCTAAACTGTTCAAGGAATTCATATTTCTCGATAGGTAATGTATCCAAATCCAGAAAGGGGCAAAGGTATTCTTCGTAATAGAAGTCTTGATGCTTCAACAGGACTTTGGTTGCCAGATCATCCCAAATTTCATTGGAAATGATTTTCGTTACGGAGCCGTTTCGAAAGCAATCCAAATGTTCGGCATGAATACGAACTGTGGAAAATGTTCCAGCGTGTTCTTGCAGGCGGGGGTTGGCCCGTACGCCTTTTAGTATTTCTTCCGATTCATCGCAAAGGATGTAATGAAGGGAGGGGTAAACTTGGTTTTCGGCATCTATTTCCCGCAGATGACTGAGAAAACACGCCGCTAGGTTGCCATTCCCCACGCCCCACTCTTGTATATACCAGGTTCCATTTTCAGGTTGCTGGCCTTGGGCTTTGTTGAAAAAATCATTAGCTAGCGCATGGGCTAAACGATGGATTAGCGGTCCCTTGATGCCATAAAAAATGGAATTGATGTGGGTCTGCCAGATATCAGAAGGTTGGAATTCCCCAAGTGCTGTCAGGTTTTTTGGGGGGTGAGTCATAATGGAAAACGAATAACCCCGCCTAAAAGGAGCGGGGCATCCTTAAAAGTATTATTCAAAAGACTAGCAATCGTATCACGGCCGGTGAGAACAGACTTCACGCTTTTGTCTAATACGTCGGTTGATTTTCAAAGGAGTTAGTCGTCTTCCTGCAACGCTTCCATACCGGGTGCGTTGCCTTCCATATCGCCACCTCCTGCATATCCGCCAGTTTGCGAAACGCCACCTGGAATATTTGACGGGTTTTCTCCCTCTGTAACAGCACCCGCAGAAGAAACGGGTGCGTTCATCAATGCCTCATATTTGCTGTAAGCCTTCTGTGAGTCTTCCATCAGCCCGACTTCTTTATAACAAGTATATAGGTTCATCCAGGCGGCGGCATCTTCAGGGTTCAGTTCTACTGCTATTTTGAACTCTTTGAGAGCGGTCTCGGGTCGTCCCATATTGGCATAAAGGGTTCCAATATTAGTGTGAGGTAATGAATAGTCTGGTGCCAGTTCGCTGGCCTTTTTGAATGCACTGATGGCATCGTCAACCATGTTACAAACTGAATAACAGCTGCCCAGATTGCAATAGGCTTGTGGATCTTTTTCGTCAATTTCCACGACCACTTGCGCTGCATCAATGGCCTCCTCATAACGTTCGGCATTAAAATATGCGTTGGACAGCGCCGCTCGGAGCTCCTTGTCTTCGGGAGTAAACATCAACACTTTTCTTAGCGCAATGATGGCCTTGTCATAGAGTTTGAGCATGTCATAGGCCGCCGCTAGGTTGGCATAGGCCGTGGTATCTGTGGGGTCCAGCTTGATAACTGCTTCAAAAGCGTCCATGGCATTTTGGTACATGTCACGGAGTAAATAGAGACCACCCAGGTTAAAAAAGTTTTCAGGATCGTTAGGGTCTAGCTCACAGGCTCGGTTAAATTCCAACATGGCTTCTTCTTCATGATTGAACAGCACGTATGCTGTGCCTAGAAGTTTATAGACACGGGCATTTTTAGGTTGTTTATTGCGAATGAGTTTGAGTTGTTTAATGGCTTCTTCATAGTTCGCACCATCGATCATCAAGGTGGCCAGTTCTATCTGTAGGTCCAGATTACTGGGGTCAGCTTTCAGCTCTTTGTTAACTTGGCGTGTCTTCTTGGTAATGGCCATTTCACGCTTGGTTTCTTCTGGGTCGCGGACTCCCAGTTCCTCAAAAATCTCTGGATCGATCTTCATCGTGATCCAGTCTGTTGGTTTGCCTGCTGCTTCGCCCATATAAAATAACCCTCTATAAAAGGTTTGAAACTAATTTTGTTCTCAGTCTATACGATAGCTCGAATTCTAGGCGATTGCCTCCCACCTGTCAACTGTTCGCCACTGGGACAACTGGTAAAAAGGCTATGCCTTGAGGAAACGGAGAATATATTTTTTAGGTGGGCAAAGAGTTGCCTCGGCTTTGCGAGGGCTTCCAGTCGTAAAAATTGTGAAGTTGATTCGCCGTCTCCGGGCCTCAAGAGGGCAAGCGAGTATTGTATTTGGCCTAAGGTGTTACTGTCGTTTTGGCCATATTTAAGATTTCTTCTTTGCCAAACCGATCGAGGTAGAGCAGGAAGTGCTCACGTGAAAGGTAATTCCAGATATTACGTGAGGGAAAGGTGTCTTCTATCACGGAGTTGAAACTTTTGTAGACCTCCATCACTTCTTCGCGAGGCATACCTTCCTTTATTTCGAAATCAAATACGATAGCCATATCCCTATCGGGGTCATGAATAATCCGGTCAATTTTAAACTTTTCAGGGTTATGGAAGATAGCGGAATCTTTTTCCAACGCGAATATAGACTGGCCTACAGAGTGGATATAGCCGGTTCCTACCTCCGAGTTTTCTACAGTAAACTGGATGGTGTCTTCTGCTTCTTCGCGTTCTTCGGTGGGAAACCCGAAAAACAGGTAGAGATGGTTCCAGATACCGGCCTCGGAGCTGTTTTTTAGAACGCTCTTTTCTGTTTCCTGGTCGCAGCCCTTGTCGATAATAGAGAGGATGCGATCGTTTGCGCTTTCTAATCCAAAAAACAGCATGAGGAACCCTGCTTTATAGATATCTTCAAACAGTTCGGGTGTTTCCTTATCTCCCGATTCAAATTTGAGCATTCCCAGTGAGCGCATTTCAACGTCTCTTTTCAGGAGTGCCTGAGACATTCTGTTGAATGCGTTCGGCGAAATGGCTTCATCGGAAAAGGTGAAATATTTAGTTTTATATTTTTTAGAGAGATAATCTATTTCTTCCGCCACCCGGGTTTCGTTTTCTTTCCGGTAGTAGGAATCATAGATAAAACTATGGGTGCAGAAAGTACACTTCCCCCAATAACATCCACGGCTGGACATATAAGGCAAAACGGGATAAGGCATTAAATATTTTTCCAGCGGTAACTGATCGAAGGTAGGGCAGACCAACTGGTCGTAAGGAAGCGCTTCCGATTTTGGGTTATGAATCACCTCCTGCCCCCGCATATAAATCAGATTGGGAACCGTAGTCAGAGGTTGGTCGGCCTTGAGATGGCTGATCAACTCCTCTAAAGGTTTTTCCCCTTCCGAGACGATGACGCTATCAAAAAATTTTTCGAATAAGATCTGCTTATTGTCGAGCAGATCGGCATGGCGGTTGAACACACTTCCACCAATCACAATATGTAAATGTTTGAAATTTTCACGCAGCAGGCGTGCGAGAGTTAGGCCGGGAATCACTTGTCCGATATGAATGATAGATATGCCCGCCAGTCTGTAATCGCTCCAGTCCACTTTTTCAATCAGGTGGTTTTGATACATACCGATGAAAGGATTTCTGACCTTATCAGCTGTTGCTGAGAGGATTCCTGATAGGTTTTCTTCCGGGTTGCCCATCATGAAAAACGAATCCAGGTCCAGTCGGCTGGGGTGATGAGCGTATGAGATAAGCTTCATCGCTACTTTGAGTGTGGTGTAAGCTTTCTTATAAGTTTCAAACTGGAAAAAACGTTCTTCATCCCGCATAACGTTTTTAGCGTCTTCTACTTCGTTTAAAACGGAATCCAGAAAAGTATTGTCCGACAAAATATCGCGATACACGGCTTTAACTTCCTGCTCTTCGTTTGTGTAAGCAGGACGGGACAATCGCTCGCGGATAATTTCCACGCAAAAGTTGAGGTATTCCTGAGACAGGAAAATTTCATAACATTGAATGTTAAAATCGAATTGGTCCACCTCATGGCCCTTGGCTTCGAGATGGGCTTTCAAGGTGGGGAGAGCTAGGTAAGGTTGACTAGGATACCACTGAGGCGGAAACAGGAGGGCGGTTTTCATGCTGCCTCCTTAATTTGGCCGGCTAGATTTTGTGAACTGAAAAACGACACACGCTTTTACCTGGAAGTTGATTTATCTGTAGGCTTTTATCCGATAAGCATAACCCTAATAAGAAACCCCTGTCAATCAAACCCCAAGATATGTTGCAACCAATTGCTTTTTAGAACCTTTAGTCAAAATTTT
>LWDU01039494.1_pt1 | contig 13823 bp, 13 predicted proteins | sample 727161 | NCBI WGS metagenome assembly LWDU01 (sample SAMN04566230, study PRJNA314399) | hydrothermal vent metagenome | isolation source: deep sea hydrothermal plume seawater | place: Mexico: Gulf of California, Guaymas Basin | collected 2004-07-11 | reverse complement strand
CGTTCGACCTGAAGGATCTCCCGCCAGTGACGCAGTTCTGGGAACTGCCGATCTACGACGCCGAGGGCTATTTCGTCGAGAATGAAATCGATCGGTTCAGCATCAACTCGTTCGATCTCGAGAAGGGGCAACTCCATGTCGCGGACGACAAGCTCGTACTCTACGTCCAGCACGAGAAGCCGACCGACCCGAACGAGCTGAAGAACTGGCTGCCCGCCCCGCCAGAGCGCTTCCGTTTCACCCCCCGCTTCTACGGTCCCAGGTACAGCTTGATCGACGGTACCTACGCCATGCCGCAGGTTGTGCGGAAAAAGTGATCCTGGCAGAGTCGGACGCCTGCCAGCCCCTGGCTCGACCGACTCCTGGCTCGGCTCTCCTCAAAAGCACAAACGCCCGGCCGTCCTGAGACGACCGGGCGTTCGCTTTTCTCTTCGAGAAATTGGTAGCGGGGGAGGGATTCGAACCCCCGACCTCCGGGTTATGAGCCCGACGAGCTACCTGGCTGCTCTACCCCGCAACAGATTCTGGGAGCCGGATATTATGGGCGCTCGGGGATTTGTCAATCGTGAACGGGCAACGAGTCGGCATTTACAGTGTAGTCAAAGCAAATTCGCGCCATATATTGGCCCGGCTTCCCACGAAGGATCATGGAGGTATTGCTCATGCTGAAGGTCAAGACTGGGTTGCGAATCGGAAAAATCCTTTTGGGAGTCTTTCTGGTCGCCGGTCTGGCCGGGCCCGCCTTTGCCGGCAATGTGTATTCGTGGGTGACCGAAGACGGTACCTACGCGTTTACAGATGATTCAAAACGAATCCCGGCAAAGCATCGAGCGGAGGCGCGGAAGCGACCGATGGGAAGGCTGACTCGTTACGAGCGGTTTACCCCGATGTCTTCTGCTTTCACGAAATCGCACGCGGAGAAACTTCGCGAGCGACAGATGGAGCTCCGCAAGATGACCGCAATGGCGCTGAAGAGTGCAGTTGTGGGAGCGGCTCGATCGCAGGCGATCGGACTCGATTATTCGATTCCGGTTTCCGGCGGCAGCGGAGGCAGGGGTGCTTCGATCGAGGTGCCGATTGGAAATGGGGCTCTGCCCGATTTCGAACCGACCACGATCGAAAACATTCGTGTCAAACCGCAAAATAGCCTGGCCACCCGACACTGGACGGTCGTCAAGAAGGGCGATCGACTCGTGACCGTGATCAAGGGCGAGCTCACTCAGCAATCGCTGAGAAGCAAGTCCGAGAGCGATTTCGATCTCTAGATCGAAAAGCACGTCCCGAGAAGCGTTTTTCTTCTCGGGACGTGCTTGTCTTGGGCGCATTCGGGGTGACCGGATTCGTCTAGAAACAGTCGTCCTGAATCAGTTTTTTAGATAGAGCGGATTGCGACCGCCGTCGTCGGAATCATCCCGTTCTGTCTGCCCGGTTGCGGCCGGTGCCTGGATGTCTTCGTCTTCCACTTCGAAAATCCAATTTCTCGGTAAAGCGTCTCGGCGAGCCTGCTCGAGCAGCTCCATGGTCTCTTCTTCGACTTTGGCAAGATCTCGTTCGGCCTCTTCGGCATCGATGATGAACTGCTGTCGTGCGCCACCGCGCGGGTAGTTTCTGCGCCGCGCGCGCGAGTAGTTTTCACGGGACTTTTCAGCGTTATCTCGCAGTCGCGCCTGGTTCTGCAGGAGTCGACGGTAGCGACTCTGCCAAGCGTCCTTGTGACTGAGTGCAGGGTCTTCGTTTCCCGCCATGGCGACATCCGCCGCGAAGAGCGAAGCACCCGAAAGTCCGATGCCGTCAAGCGCCGCGGACAGGCCGATTACGGCCACGACGCAGAAGAGTCTTCGCAAGAGCCGATTGCAACGCAAAGATTTTTCATTTCGTGGTTGGGATCGAGTCATGCAGGAACGCTCCAGCTACGAGGAAAATGATCACTCACATAATGGTCGAGTCGGTCGACGGTCATCGCGTCAATCTCGAGAAATCGCATACCGACTCGGTCGTAACCGTCTTGAATCGGTTTGGTCCAGACGACTTGGGCCGTCGGAGTGAACCGACGTTCGTTATCTCCAAGATCGAAATGCAAAGACACTTCCTCGGCCTGATTGAAATGCATAGGCGCATCCACAACGAGGCCGCCTCGACTGACGTTGCGGATGACGCCACCATGTCGCTGTCCGCGAGCCGCGATCTCGATGGGCGCGTCGAGCTTTGCTCGAGGTAGGCCGCGCGGAGTCGCGAAGTCGGTGAGTCGCCGAACGCTCGATATGAGCGCATCACGCTCCAGGGGCTTGAATAGAACTTCATCGGCACCGGCGCGAACGGCCGCGGCGTGATCTTCGGGCGAATCGGGCCTGGCCAGCAGGACGACGCGTGGGTTGCCCCAAACAGGATGGGTCTTGAATCGGCGACAGATTTCAGCGCCGTCTATGTCGGGCAGATGCATGTCTGCTATGACGATGCCGGGCGGTCGTTCGTCCGCGCATTGGAATGCGGCGGAAGCGCAGTCGGCTAGATCGACGGGCCCGCTTCGTGAGAGGAATATGGAGCCTAGGTCCCGAAATATCGGAACATCGTCCACGAGCAGAATTCTTGTTGTACTCGACACGTTGTTAGTTGAACGCGAGTTGCCGAAGGCCGTCGAAGGTGGACGTGACATTCCAGTTATTTGAGATCCCGCTGCGCGTCCACTCCTGCTCCTCGGTGATTTTGATTTCATAGGGAAGCGCGGTCGTGTAGAGGGTGTAAGTGACGCTGATGGTCGCCTTCTGTTTTTTGGAATCGAGTTCGATGGGCTGAGACTCGTATTCCGTGATCCGCGCATCGCCTAGTTGCTGCATCTGTGTCATGAAGGCATCTCGATCCTCAGTGGCAACAAATGCGCGGGCTTTCTGGAACTGCGACCAGCGAACGAGCACCGTGTATCGATGCTGGGATTCCGTCAGCGTGAGTTGTCGATCGAAAGGGTCGCCGAAGCGGAATTCGCCATTGGCGCAGCCCAGGACACTGACCAGTACGGTCATCGCCAGGATGATCGACAAGGGACGACGAATGAGACGAGCGGGGGTTCTTGGCATGGTGGCCTCCGTTAGATTCCTGCGACCGGCAGATTCGGCTGCACATGCCTGACGCGGCATACAATCTCATCGGCCGAGGCGGCTCTTTTCTTCAATATGATTGTGATAGCGTCTGCCCCGAAGGGCGGAGCAGACCACCAAAATGCTGTTTCTCGGAATCGATATCGGCGGAACGAAGCGAGTCGTCGTGGTCGGAGATCACAGCGGCCAACTGCTCGAGCATATCCGCAAGCCGATGGAGAATTCGGGCGACTGGCGAGCCGATCTCGCCTGCCTGGTCGCCGACGGTCGAGAACTCGTAGCGGGCTGGCAGGAGCGGACGGGAGAGCGACTTGGTCGAGTCGGCGTCTCGGTGCCCGGACCCGCCGACACCCGCCGTGGCATCCTGTTGAATCCGCCCAATCTCCCAAACTGGCACAACGCGCCCATCGGTGATGTGCTTCGTGAGGCCTTTTCAGTCGAGGTCCGCGTCGAGAATGACGCGAATGCTGCGGCGCTAGCTGAATTCGAGTTCGGAGCCGGCCGAGGCTGCCGAGACATGGTCTACCTGACGATGTCGACCGGAGTGGGCGCCGGTGTGATTGCCGATGGCCAGCTGCTGCGAGGCGCCTTTGGGGCGGCTGGAGAGGCAGGGCATCTCCCCGTCGAGTCTCCCGGCGAGAAGTGTCGATGTGGGCTCTCAGGCTGCCTGGAAGCCTATGTGGGTGGCCATGCGTGGCGATCCCGCCTGCAACGGGTCGTTCCAGTCGATAGCGCGGTCTATTCCCTCGCAGGTCGGGATCGTGAGGCGGTTCGCCCCGAGCATCTGATCGCTGCGGCTCGCCGGGGCGATTTGTTTGCGTGCGGCGAATTTGATCGTTGGCTCGATTACATGGCCCGGGGATTGGTTCCTATCGTCATGCTGCTTGAGCCGGAACGGATCGTTCTCGGCACGATCCCGACCGCTGCAGGCGAAGCACTTTGTTTTGAGCCGCTTCGCAAGCGCGTGACCCGGCTGGTTTGGCCACATCAGTCTGAACGCCTGGATATCATCGCGACCGAGCTCGGCGATGAACTGCCCCAGCGAGCCGGGTTGGCGGTGGCGCTATCCGGGTTGTCCATGTCGGAGGGATCAAAATCAACCTCGGACCCCGCACGGTCTGCAAGCTGAGCCTCCCAGCGCCCATTTCATGCACCAAGGAGGCTGAGGCCTCGACGACTTCGTGGAGCGTGGCGGTTCGGGAGCTGCATCGGAGAAATGTGCAACGCCCCTGAGTCTGGTGCGCTGATTTCGGAGTTGGCTCAGCCTGGACGCTCGGCGAGTTCTTCGATCTCGGCATGCAGGGCGTCGAATTGACCGTCTTCGATGGCGCGTTGCGCGCGAGAGAGAAGGTTAAAGTAATACGTGAGGTTGTGGAGCGCGGTCAATCTCCTTCCGAGACTTTCTCCGCTTCGAATCAGGTGCCGCAGATAGCCGCGGCTGTGTCGCTGGCAGGCCGGACACGCGCATGCGGGATCGACGGGTTGGTCGTCTCGTTCATAGCGGGCATTGCGAAGGCGCAGCGTGCCCTGGGAAGTGAACAGGAGCCCGTGTCGACCGTTGCGGGTCGGCACAACGCAGTCGAAGAGATCGACACCCGCCGCGATGCCGTCGAGCAGATCGATCGGTTGCCCCAGCCCCATCAGGTAGCGCGGGCGATCCGCAGGCAGGACCTGATTTGCCACAGCCACGGCCGCCCGACGTTCGGCCCGCGACTCACCGAGACCCAGGCCGCCGTGGGCATAGCCATCGAATTCGAGTTCTGCAGTGGCTATTGCACTCTCTCGTCGCAAAGACTCCGATGCGCCGCCTTGAACGATCGCGAAGACGGCCTGGTCGTTCCGACGCCGCGCCTTTTGTGAGCGCGCAGCCCAGCGAAGCGTTCGCTGCATGGCGCGTTCCAGTTCACGCGCCGACGTGCGTTCAGTCTTTGATCTCGCAGTAGCTGGATCATCATCTTGGGAGGACGTTTGTCGGGAGGAGGACTTATCGCCTGCCAATGGCTCTTCGGCGATCGGAATACACTCGTCCAGGACCATCGCAATGTCCGAGCCGAGGGCTTCCTGGATTTGAATCGCGATTTCGGGGGTGAGTGAACGTCGTCGGCCGTCGATGGCCGATTGGAAGGTGACGCCGTCTTCGTCGATCTTGGCTCGATCCGACATGGACGTGACCTGGAATCCGCCGCTATCCGTGAGCCACGGTCCCGTCCAACCCGTGAATCCGTGCAGACCGCCAAGCGCTTCGATGGTCTCTTCACCCGGTCGATCATGAAGATGATAGGTGTTCGACAACAGGATCTGGGCACCGGCCGTAGCGAGCTCGTCGGGGCTGATGCCTCGCACGGCACCGAAGGTCGCCACCGGCATGAACGCGGGTGTCTCGATTTCGCCGTGCGGTGTCGAGATCTGCGCGCGCCGGGCCAGCCCGTCCTGGGCGAGAATCTTGATTCCGAATCCTTCAGCTTTCATTGATCGTCCGATTTTTTTTGGTTTTCGCTCTGACCGCTTCGTTCGCAGCCCAAGACCAACATCGCATCACCATAGGAATAGAATCGAAAGCCTTCTCGGATTGCACGCGCATAGGCGTCGAGCAAGGCGCGGCGTCCAACAAATTCGGCCACGAGCAGCAGCAGCGATGACTTTGGCAGATGAAAGTTCGTGAGCAGGCCGTCGATGGCGCGAAAGGGCGGACCACCGGGGCGGATGAAGAGATCCGTCGTTCCGGATCCCTCGTGGAGGTTTCCATCGGCATCGGCCTGACTCTCGAGAACTCGTGCCGTTGTCGTCCCAACCGCGATGACGCGTCCACCGCTCGCGCGGGTCTGATTGACCGCGGCAACGGTCTCCGCTGAAAGAATGAACTCCTCGGGATGCAAACGCCCGGTGAGCATGGAAACCGCTTCGAGTGGTCGGAAGGTGCCCGCCCCAACATGCAGTACGACTTCGGCTCGCCTAACGCCCGCCTCCTCGAGACCATGGAAGAGGCCGGCACTAAAATGAAGCCCCGCGGTAGGAGCCGCGATGGCACCGGGTTCCTTTGCGTAGATCGTCTGGTATCGCTCTAGATCCTCCGATGACCGAGGACTCGAGCGGCGGATATAGGGGGGCAGCGGTGCCTCACCATACGCGTAGGGATCGACTTGGGAATCGAAGTGCAGCGTGACCTCGCCGCGTTCGTGGATGGCGGTAATGGTGGCATCGAGTTCAGAATTGGGGCCGAAGCGAAAGCCCAGGCCTTCTCGAATGCGACCGGTGCATTTGATGAGGGCGCGATGCCTCGATTCGCTTTTCGGGTCGGGTCCCAGTAGAAGCGCCTCCGCTGCGCCTCCGCTGGTTTTGCGTCCGACCAGGCGTGCCGACCGAACACGGGTCGAATTCATCACCAGGAGATCGCCTTCGTGAAGCCATCGGGTCAGATCCCGGACGCGATGATCTGGGTCAGATTTGAGGACTTTTCCGGTCTCTCTGTCGAGTACCATCAGCCGAGCGGAATCGCGCTCGGCTGATGGGGCCTGCGCGATACTCGACTCGGGTAATTCGAAGTCGTAGTCGTCCAGAATCGAGAGGGGGTCCGAGCCTCGCCGATCAGCGGACGTCATGGATTCACAGGGACGCCGGACAACGCTTCGAGCAGACCATCCGATTCTGAAATGGCGTCGTCCGAAAAGAACATTTCGCCGGGGAAACCCGCACGCTGCAAAACGTCGAGCTGAGAAGTGGCGCGTCCCGGTCTGTCAGTGAAGAGCCAGGTCCCCAAACCGGGCCAGATGCGATCTGCTTCGGGCCAGCCTGCAAAGGTCTCCAGCTGGTAGCGCAAAAGGCGATCGTCGAGGGTGTAGACCATGGGCATGGCCAGATCGATGGCCCCGGATTCGAGCCAGCCGCGCCAATCCTGCGCCAGCGACAGGTAGGCCCGGTCGGCATACGGAATCACGGCCGCCGAGATCAGCAAGCCCGGCCGAATGGCCCGGGTTTCGCGGCCGATCTCTTCGACCAATCTCGTCACCTGCACACGTCGCCAATCGTCCCACTGCGTCGCACCGCGAACCATGCCGGGCTTGGCGCCGTCAATTGGATCGGGAAGGCCTGTTTCGAGGCGATAGCGCGCTCGGCTCTTTTCGCCGTAACCGAAATCCAGGCCGACACCGAATCGTGAGCCAGGGCTGAAGGGGAGCACACCAGGATGACGGATGTAGTCGAGATGCAGACCATCGAGTTCGGGGTATCGAGTCAGAAGGTCCCGGAACGTGGTGACGAGTGCACGACGAACCGCCGGGATCGCTGGATCGAGATACAGCCCGGGCGTTCCCATGCGATAGAAGCGGCGGTCGGGTTCTGGCAGATCGAAGTTGGGATAATCGAGAACCGAACGACCCATCCGGTCGACCATGATCGCATCCCGGCCAAGATCGCGGATGAGTTGGGCGTCGCGACGCGTCGACAGACTCAATACGTTCACCCACGCGTGGACGCGCAAGCCGCGTTCGTGGGCGGCCGCAAGCAGTGAGCCCAGGACATCGACATCCTGAGCCGCAGGCCGGGATTTTTCTTCGACGAAGTCCGCGCTCTCGTAAAATGCCCGCCCGCCCCGGTAGGCCTGCACGAAAAGATCCGTTGCCTGCAGCTTCTCGGCACGGATCAACAGATCTTCGATGCGCGAGGGGTCATCAAGGACGCGGACACTTCCCTCCGCCAGCACCCATAGACCGCGGGCGCGCGGCTCGGATGCATCTGCCTCGTGGATCGAAGAGGGCTGCTCTAGACTTTCCGACTGTGGGTCGGTTTCGACCGCGCCGCGGGGGGTGGGGACTGGAGGGTGATCGAACGAATTTCCTTCGGGGAAGTCATCGACTGAGCAAGCGAGCAGGGGTGCGGCAACCACCATCGCTAAGCCCAGACGGGTTAGCGATTCAGGCAAGCAGGTGAGCGCGCGGAAAAGAGAGTTCGGGGGCAGTCGCAAAACGGGCACACATTAACTTCGTGAGCCCTTCGGCTCAATGGATGGCACTACTTCAGGGGGGATCAGGCCCGGGTCACGAGTCGCGAGCCGGGTCATGCCTTCATGAGGGCGTCGGGGGCATGTATTGAACCCGACTCGGGTAGCTCGGGTTAGGATTGATCACCATTCACGGGCTGGATCGGCCGATTGGTGATCGACGGGATTGGGAGTTCATTTTTGAAGGTTTTGAATCGCATCGTGCTGGGGCTGATTGGGCTGACTCTTCTGCTCGCGCAGACGTCACCCAATATGGCCAGTGCTTCGACTGAAGCCGACCCGGTCAAGGGCGAGGAAACTGCGCTGATTCTGGGCAGCATGCCGACGCCGCCAGCCGATCGGATTCTTCGCGCGCGCAGCGAAGCGATTTTCGACGATCCAGCGGCGCTGCTGCGCGCCGCGGCAATCGGAATCGAGCAGAACGATGACGCCCATGCGGATTGGCTCTACGCGCAGCTCGCCGAAAGACACCCGATCGTAGGCGACCATGCCGGATTGCGGCGAGCACGACTCCAGTTTTCGATGGGCCGCGTGCTCGAAGCCAGGCAGATCGCCTCGAAGGCGGTGGCCGACTACCCGAACTCACCGCTTCGTGTGGATCTCTTCGAGCTGATCGGCGAGGCTCTGATCGCAGAGCGCGACGAGATCGGTGCGCGTGAAGCCTGGGCTGCCGCTCTGGCCGAAACTACCGACGATGATCGACGTGCGACCTTACTGCGTCGGGTTGCCCGCAGCGAAGAACGATCGGGTGAAGATCGTGCCGCCGGCATAACATGGCGACTCGTCTGGTATGCGCATCCCGCCAGTCGCGATGCTGAACAAGCAAGCCATCGACTCGATCTCATCGAAGCGCATCTAGGAGAGACGCTTCGTCGCGCGAGCGACTGGCGCCGCCGTGGCGACCGATTATTCCGCCTTCGAATGAACGAAGAAGCGCTCGAGGCGTACGACCGTGCGCTCGAGATGGGCCTCTCGAAGAGCGAAATGCACCGTACCCAGAAGCAGCGAGCGCAGACATTCTTTCGCTTGCGACGTTACCCCGCCGCGCTGAAGGCCTTTCAATCTTTGGATCAAGTCGGCGACACACCGATTTGGGTCGCACGCTCCATGGCCAGATCCGATCGCGTGCCGGAATCGATCGCCGCGTTTGAGAAGCTCGCCAAGCGATCGGGGCCCCACCGCGCTCGCGCCCATTACCTCGCCGCCTTGCTGCTCGACGGACGCAATCGCAATGAAGAGGCGAGTGTGCATTTCGAATTCCTTGCCAACAACAAAGACCAGGACGAGCTTTCCCGCGCCGCACTCTGGTACTTGGGATGGACCGAGTTTCGGGAGGGGCGTTTTGCGCAGGCCTCTCAGCAATTCAAGTCGCTTTCTGAGATCACAACGAATGAAATCGATCGCCTGCGGCCGCTTTATTGGCAGGCCAGGGCGCTCGAAGCATCGGGAGATCGCGAGGGGGCACAGTCGCTTTTCGTGGACCTCGCACGCAATTTCCCACTTTCCTATTACGGTTTTCGCGCACGAGACCGAATGCCGTCGATGGACCTGAAGAGTCCCCATCATGAAATTTCTCCGGGTCGTTCGGGATTGCGTCCAAGCGAGCTGGCTCGAGTTCGAATCCTTATGGCGGCGGGGCTCGTTGATGCGAGCGCTTCTGAAAGCGCGCGACTCATGCGTGGAGTAGGGGGGCTCGATGATCGCGTGGCACTCGCTCGACTCTTGACGTCGGCCGGAGACTTCAATCGTGCACAACGCGTTATCGTCGACGCCTATACGACGTCACTTGCCCGTGGTCCTGTCGCCGGACTCGAAGAACTCTGGTGGTATGCCTGGCCGTCGGCATTTTCTGGACACGTCGACGCGGCAACCGTGACCGACGGAAGCGTCGATCCCGAACTTGTCTATTCGATCATGCGGGAAGAGAGCGGTTATCGCCCGAAAATTGTTTCGCCGGTCGGAGCGCGCGGACTGCTTCAGATCATGCGCGAAACTGGAGCGCAGCTGGCGGGGCGTGTTGGGCGCGTCGACTTTGACGCCGACGACCTCTTTGATCCCGCGATGAATATCGAACTCGGATCCTTCTATCTCGGTGAACTCTCGCGTCAGTTTCCGATGCGAATCTCGGCCTCGATCGCCAGTTATAACGCTGGGCCCAATGTCGTGGCGAATTGGGTAGAAGGCGATCCTCGACCGGACGACGAATGGGTCGAATCGATTCCATACTCCCAGACGCGCAGTTATGTGAAGCGGGTGATGCGAAGTCTGCAGGCCTACCAACTGCTTTACTGACGGATTTTCTTCGACATGTACATGTCGATCGTCTTGATCGGGGGATGCATTGGCACAGAGTGCCCGTCGCTTTCCGCCGATTTGCTGCCCTACGTGCGATTCCGAAGCCGTCGTGAGCGCGAGAGGGCGAATCTCCTGAAAAGACCCGGGGAAGTATTGAGCGCTGCTTCATTCTGGCCGATGAGAAACCAGGATGGGCCTCGCTTGCCCAGTCCCAATATGCGTCGATCGAATCGGGAGAGTTTAAATGCCAAACCGCAATCAGGCAGGTCGTGCGACGGGGTCGCTGATCCTCCTGCTGCTCATGCTCGGTGTCGCAGCTGGCTGGAACTACCATCGTAATTGGCAGCTCGAGGAGGCCACCGAAGGAGCCAGGCCATATCAGAGTTATGCGGTGGATGACCTCAAGGCATTACGCGAGGCGTATGCCAGCGAACTCCATGGCGTGCGAGCCGAGTTCGATTCCGCCAAGCGGAATCGAACTCGTTCAGTGCGCGATGTAGGATCGATCGCGGGCAACATCGAGCAATTTAAAGAGACGACGCGCGTGAGCACGGCAATTCGAATCGCCGCGGCCGGGGTCACCGAGCGTGAAGAACAGATCAGCGCACTCGAACGTGAGATCGAGGCGCGCGCCCGGTTCGGCGAAGGCCTGGGCCGACACTTGAAGCGACTCACCGCGATCTAGGCAGCTTCCAGCCATCGGCTGACTAGAGCGCGTCGATCTCCGGCGGCTCCTGAGCGCCATCCGCGTTGTCGGCATCGTCGATATCCAATCCGGCGTCATCGGTCTCCGCCTCATCAAACATCTTTTCCCCCGTAGCCGCTGCGGCTCCTTCTTCGCCTTCCTCTCGCCGCGCAGCGGGTTCTTCGTCGTCGAGGAGTTGGGCCATCGGACGAACAACCTTCGGCTTCGGTGCCTGTGGCGAGGGCTTCGATTCCACGGCGGGCCGGTCGTTCTGGTTCGCGTCGCATTTCGGGCAGATCGGATCCTCTTTGCCCAGGTCATAGAATCTCTGCGCGCAGTCAAAGCAGATCCACTTGAATCCGAGCTTTGGATGTCGTGGCCCAGTCGGCGTTACGGGTTTCTTCGCTTTGGCGCGCTTGCCGGATTTGGTCGCCGCGGCGTCAGTGGGTTTTGTCTTGGCTTTGGATTTGGACTTGGCGCCGGTGGCTTCAGACTTCTTGGCGGCAGCCTTTTTGTCGGGCTTCGCCGCAGCTTTCTTACCCGCTGATCCAGCCGCTGACTTGGAGGAGGATTTGGCCACCGCCTTCTTAGCGGTAGAGACCGTTGTCTTCGACGCGGACTTAGCCGCCTTCTTGGCTGTGGTCTTTGCCTTGCCTGCTGATTTGGCCGGAGCTCTGGAAGATTTCTTCGCAGTGGTCTTCGCGGATTTCTTGGCAGTCGCCTTCTTGGCGGGCTTTGCAGCAGCCTTTTTGGCCGGCTTCTTCTTTGCCACACCCACGCTGGCCTTTGCCTTCGCGGCTGCCTTTTTCTTCGCGGCTGCCTTTGCCTTGGCAGCGGCCTTTTTGGCCGGGGTCTTGGCGGCTTTCTTCTTACTCGGACTCATCTCGTCTCTTCTCCACGACTCTGCAGCCTATGCGCCTAGGCCGCCGCACAAGCGGGGCGATCGGTGAATTTAAACAGCCGGGCGTGGGGGGGCGCCATTTGGCCGACTCAAAGCGCGAAGGCGTCTAGAAAACTGGTCGATTTCGCGCAGCGAGCGACCGTGCTTTTAGCCGTTCATCGGGGACTCAGCCAGTGGTGGGACCACTGTCATGCTCGCAATGTTTCATATGGGCCGAAAAAAGCCCACATTTTTCGTTCAAGGGCAGGGGATATCCGATCTTTTTCGCTTCGGCACGCTTGGCCGTGTGTGGGGGATGTGGGTCGTGCAGTGGTGGTTGTCCCGAATCACTCTCGCAACGCAGGTGGCTCCGGCTGGTCTATGTGATCCGCGCCCAGAGGCGCGGGATCGATCGCATCGATTCGACTGAATCGGGAGAGAAATACGATCGGTTCGATATTCGAGATTGCCGTGACCTTGATCGTATGTTCGACCACCAGGGTGTGGTCGAGCGAATCCACTCGGTAGATGTTGTATCCGGTGGCTTGACCCTGTTCCCATCGCAGCTGTAGGCCAGATTCGCTCAATGCCCAGACCGAGGAAAAGTCGACGCCACGGTCGTCCTTGCCGAAATGAGTCTCACCACCGGGATTCACGAGTCGCGAGGAATTCCCGTCTGGGCTGATCAGGCGCTGGTGCAGCTGACTTCCATCCCAGACGAAGTTCACCTCTTTCGGTGGCGCGGTCGTCTTGCGGAGAATTGGACTCGCAAAGCGTCGCTTAATCCAGGAAAGGCCTCCGAGCGCCTTGCCGATGGCTGAGAGGCGCGCCTCGTTGGCTTCGTCGTTCTCGATTCGCTCCCAATGTCCGTCGTAATCCGAAAGGTCGATGACCAAGGACTCGTTTGCGCCGAGGGCTGACATCGGCATCAAACATCCGATCCAGAGGCTCATCGCTAGGACGGCCGCGATGCCTCCGAGCGGGAGCCGCTCGAAAAAGAAGTTACGGCGAGTTTCGAGCCACCGGAGGAGGATCATTGAACGGCCTCCGATGTCGCATCGAGCAGCTGCTTGATCAGCGCATGAAGCGTCCGACGATGCCGCTGGATCGACGGACCCGACAACGTATCGAGTCCAAAGGCACCTTCGATGGCTGTCTGGCTCGCGACCCAGACCAGGGACGTGCTCGACAGGACGAGGGCAAACTCTGTGGCATCGATGGTTTTCGGGCCGTCGCTTCCCAGACGTTCCTCGATCGCAACCTGAATGGATGAGAGCAGCGTCTGGACGGATTTCACAACGCTTTCCGTAGCGATCGGATCCGCATCGATCATTTGGCGAAGTAGGACCCGTGCCGCATTCGGTCGGGCGATCACGAAATCGATCCACGTGTCGGCGATGGCCTCGAGGCGATCACGAGGCTCAGATTCTGTCGCAACGACTCGACCGACGATGTCCTCGACGACATTCCGGATCGCCGCCGCATAGAGCGAGCGCTTCTCGGGAAAATGGTACAGGACGGACGGCCTACGAATCCCGACACGTCGAGCCACTTCGTCGATTCGTGCTCCTGCGTAGCCAGCCTCGCCAAAGACGTTGATGGCATGGCTCAGGATGTCCTGTCGCCGCTCTTCGCCTTGTGGGGTCGCTCTGGTTTCGGGAGTCATGGGAATGAGACTACCTACAAGTCAGTCAGGATGCAACGGCCGAGCGGTCGAGACTGGGGTTCTCGGGAATCGCCCCCATGTTCGTACTTAACATAATATATCTTATCGGTGGTGTAGATGTAGACGCAATGTAGAAATGTCGGGTTTCTCACCATTAGAAATGTCGGTTTCCAGGCCCCACTGTGTCGGGCTTGGAGGTCGACATGGAC
>LWDU01037259.1_pt1 | contig 13823 bp, 15 predicted proteins | sample 727161 | NCBI WGS metagenome assembly LWDU01 (sample SAMN04566230, study PRJNA314399) | hydrothermal vent metagenome | isolation source: deep sea hydrothermal plume seawater | place: Mexico: Gulf of California, Guaymas Basin | collected 2004-07-11 | reverse complement strand
GGCAGCGCCAGCATTCGGGCGTGCGGGCCTTGCAGATATAGCGGCCGTGCAGGATCAGCCAGTGATGCGCACCCAGCCGGAAGGGCTGCGGCACGCGCTTTTCCAGCTTGGCTTCGACCGGCTCGGGTCTCGTCGGGATTGGCGTTACGATCTCCGTCAACAATCCACGAATTACGGTTCAGGCCGCGACCGGTTGCAGTTCCGCTTGCTCCGGTTCGGCTCGGTCGCCCGCGATTGCCGCCAGCCATAGCGCGCCGATATGCCGGTCGAGTTCGGGCGGATCGAACGGGTCGAGCCCCGAGCCGGGATAGAAGGTGACCTCGCCGAATTTCGGCTGGCCATCGATCTCGTAGAAATCGATCCGCGCAAAGTCGAAGGGCCGCGCCAGCGTCTCGGCTGCGGCCAGCATGCGGTCGAGATTCGCCGGAGCGGGCGAGGGCGGCTCGTCCGGCATCGAGACCTGCGTCCATGCCCGGTCGTAAAGCGTCCAGCGGTGATTGCGCCCGCGATCGAGATGTACCTGCACCAGCACCGCGTGCCCGCCGAAGACATAGATCTTGTAATCCACCGGAAGCCGGTCGCCGCTGCCGAGAAAGGGTTCGACGATGTAGCCGCGCGGCAGGTCGCGGTACGCCCATTCGTCGAGCCACAGGCCGTAGGCCCTGCGTGTCCAGCCCGCCGCCCGCCGCCGCGCCGCCTGCCAATCCGCCGCGTCATGGCACACCACGTTCTGGTTGCAGCCATGGCTGGCCTTGAGAATGAAAGGAAAGGGGGCGGGCGGGCCTGCGGGCAGGACGCTGCCCGTCCAGCGCGTGGGGATGATCCATCGCTCGCCCAGCAACCGCGCGGCCTGCTGCTTGGCGGAAACCTTGTCGACCCACACGGGCAGCAGGGGATTGCGGTCCTCCAGCTTGCGTTGCTGCACCAGTTCGGTGAAGCGGCGCGGGCGGCGCAGGTCGGGCCAGCGGCGGTGGCGCCACAGATAGGTGAGGCCGATCCGGACCTTGGGCAGGGGCAGGAGCCAGTGCGGGAGGGAGGGCTGCTTCCGCAGGTCCATCGTCAGCGATACGCCGGTCGCGGGTTTGCGTTCCGCACGGGGTGAACCGGAGAGGGGGGCGGGGGCCGTTGCACCTAGCGCCCCCTGGGCTTCTCCAGCACCTTCTTGCGGTAGCTGCACAGATCGACCACCGGGCAGCGCCAGCATTCGGGCGTGCGCGCCTTGCAGATATAGCGGCCATGCAGGATCAGCCAGTGATGCGCGCCCAGCCGGAAGGGCTGCGGCACGCGCTTTTCGAGCTTGGCCTCGACCTGCTCGGGCGTCTTGCCCTTGGCGAGGCCGGTGCGGTTGCCGACGCGCAGGATATGCGTGTCGACCGCGAAGGTTTCCTGCCCGAACCAGCAATTGAGCACGACATTGGCGGTCTTGCGGCCCACGCCGGGCAGGCGGACGAGATCCTCGCGCGTGTCGGGCACCTCGCCGCCATATTCGTCGACCAGCAGCTGGCTGAGCGCGATCACGTTCTTGGCCTTGGAATTGAACAGGCCGATGGTCTTGATGTGCTCCTTGAGTCCGTCTTCCCCCAGGGCGAGCATCGCCTGCGGCGTCTCGACTTCGCGAAACAGAGCGCGGGTCGCCTTGTTGACGCCGACATCGGTTGCCTGCGCGGAGAGCGCGACCGCCACCACCAGCTGGTAGGCATTGCCATATTCCAGCTCGGTCTCGGGCGCGGGATTGTCCTCGGCGAGCCGGCGGAAAAACTCGAAGATCTGGTCCTTGGTCATAATCCGGCGGTCACTCGGGGATCGAGCCTTCCATGTCTTCCAATGCGCGCGCCATCGCTTCGCGGCGGCGCTGCATCGCATCGCTGAAGGCGGCGGCGACGATACCCGTCGGCAGCGCCACCAGCAGCACTCCGCCGATCGCCACTATCGAACCGATCAGCCGTCCTGCGGTAGTGACCGGATAGACGTCGCCATAGCCGACCGTCGTCAGCGTAATCACCGCCCACCACAGCGCGCGGGGGATCGAGCCGAACTGCTTGGGCTGCAGGCTGCCCTCGACCCAATAGAGCCCCGCCGCGCCCAGCAGGACCAGCACCAGCGCCAGCGTGGCGCAGACGATCAGGTCGTAGCTGCGTTCGCGCAGCGCCGCGCCGATTTCGCGCATCGCGGCGGAAAAGCGGCTGAACTTGAGGATCGAGACGATCCGCAGCAGCCGGATGACGCGCAGCACCGCGGCATTGGCAATGAAGAAGGGCGCCAGGCTCACTGCGACCACGATCAAATCGATGATCCCGATCGGCGACAGGATGAAGCGCCAGCGCTTGGTCCAGGCGGAACCCGGCCCCTCGCGTTCGGGCGCGGCATAAATGCGCCCGACGTATTCGACGAGGAAGATCATCCCGAAGACGAACTCGGCAATCAGGATTTCGCGCTGGTAGGGGATGCGGATCTGCGGCTCGGTCGCCACGATCCCGACCAGCAATGCCAACAGGATCGTCCACACCACGAAGATGTTCAGCCCCGTCAGCCGGCCATTCGGCCACGAGCCGATATGCAATTGCCGGTGCAGGCGGGCGCGCAGGGTCACAGGCTCAGATTCCCAGCACCTGGTCCATCGAATAGCGGCCGGGATCGCGCCCGATCATCCATTCGGCCGCGCGCACCGCGCCGCGCGCGAAGATCGAGCGATTCTCGGCGCTGTGCGACAGCGTGATGCGTTCTTCCTCGCCCGCCAGGATCGCGCTGTGTTCGCCCGCCACGGTGCCGCCGCGCAGGCTGGCAAAGCCGATCGCGCCTTCTTCGCGCGCGCCGGTGTGCCCGTCGCGTCCGCGTTCGGAATGGCTGGCGAGATCGATCCCGCGCGCCCCTGCCGCAGCTTCGCCGAGCAGCAGCGCGGTCCCGCTGGGGGCATCGACCTTGCGCCGATGATGCATCTCGAGGATTTCGATATCCCAGTCGGGTCCCAGCCTTGCAGCGGCCTCGCGGACCAAATGCGCGAGCAGCGTCACGCCGAGCGAGGTATTGCCCGTCTGCAGAACCGGCACCGCGCGCGCGGCATCGTCGATCGCGGCGTGATGCCGCTCCTCGAGACCGGTCGTGCCGATCACCAGCGGCACGCCCGCGCCGATCGCGGCATGGAGGTTGATGCACAGTACCTCGCTTGCATCGGCCAGCCCGGCCGCGTCGCCGCCCTTGTCGATCCCGCCCGCCAGTTCATGCCCGCTTGCACCGATCACGGCGGCAAGCGCATGGCCCATGGCGCCTTCGCACCCGATAATCCCGATCCGCGCCATTCTTTCCCCTATCGGCCATGGTTCATGGCCGGTCTTTGACATGCCCTACCGCATCGCTACTTGAGGGCAAATGACCGATATGCGCAACATCGTGATCCTCACCGGGGCAGGTATCTCCGCCGAAAGCGGGATCGATACCTTCCGCGATGGCGGCGGCTTGTGGGAACAGCACCGGGTCGAGGATGTCGCCACGCCCGAGGCCTTCGTGCGCGATGCGCGAGGCGATCCAGGCCAAGCAGCCCAATGCCGCGCATGAGGCGATTGCGCGACTCGATGCGGAATGGGACGGCGAGCTGCTGGTGGTAACGCAGAACGTCGACGACCTGCACGAGCGGGCGGGTGCGCGCCGCGTGCTGCATATGCATGGCACGCATCTCAACGCCTGGTGCACTGCCTGCGATACCCGTTCGCGCTGGACCGGGCCAATGATCGACCGTCCGCCATGCCCCGCTTGCGGCACGCCCGCGCTGCGCCCCGATGTCGTGTGGTTCGGCGAAATGCCTTACGAGATGGAACGCATCCATGCCGCGCTGCGGCAGGCGGATCTGTTCGTCTCGATCGGCACATCGGGCGCGGTCTATCCCGCGGCGGGTTTCGTCCAGGACGCCCGCGAAATGCGCGTTCGCACGCTCGAGCTCAATCTCGAGGCGAGCATGGGATCGCGCTGGTTTCACCAGTCGCGGCACGGACCGGCGACGCAGGTGGTCCCCGAATGGGTCGCGGAAGTCCTAGGCGGCTGACCCGCAGGCGGCGCAGGCGGGGTCCTTGGCGATGGTGAAGCTGCGCATGGCGGGCTTCAGCCCGTCGAGCAGATGGACCCGGCCCCAATCGGCCTCGCCCAGCGCGCTGACCCCGTCGAGCAGGATGCGCACTGCCTGCAGCGCGGCGAAGGTCGCGACCCAGCCGGCCATCGCGCCAAGCATGCCGTCCTCGGCGCAGGTATCGCAATCCTCCGCATCGAAGGCATCGCCGACGAAGCAGCGGTAGCACGGCTGGTTGGGAAGGTGTCCGGCAAAGGCACCGACCTGCCCCTGAAAGCGCCCGACCGCGGCCGAGAGCAACGGCACGCGCTCCGCCACGCAGGCATCGGCAACCGCCAGCCTTGTGGCAAAATTATCGGTCCCGTCGAGAATCAGATCGGCATCGACGACCAGCTCGTGCGCATTGTCGCGCGTGATCCGGCGGTCGCTGATGGTGACATCGAGCGCGGCGTCGAAGCCGGTCACCCAGCGTTTGGCGATTACCGCCTTGCCGTGGCCGACATCGCGTTCGTTATACAGCGTCTGGCGCTGGAGGTTGCTGGCATCGACCCGGTCGTCATCGACGAGCGTCAGCTTCCCGATCCCCGCGCCGGCCAGATATTGCAGCGCGGGTGAGCCGATCCCGCCCAGGCCCACCAGCACCAGATGCTTGCCCGCCAGCGCGACCTGGCCCGCCCCGCCCACTTCGGGCAGCACGATATGCCGCGCAAACCGGTCGAGACGGCCCGGTGGCAGGCTCATTGCAGCTCGTCCTGCGGTTCGGGCAGGCGTTCGCGGCGAAAGCCGTGCATGCCGTGCCACCATTGCAGCGCGATCACCCCGCCCTTGGCGGGCTGCAGCGTGACCAGCATAAAAATCACCGCCAGCGGCAGGATGATGGCGAGGATCGCCATGCTCGACAGCGCGAAGTCGCTCGCGAGGATAATCAGCACCGGCGCGAGCAGATGGCCGGTGACGAAGATCGAGACATAGGCCGGAAAATCGTCCGCGCGCTGGCCCGAGATATCGAGGCCGCAGGCGGGGCAGCGATCATGCGGCTTGAGCCATTTGCGGAACAGCGGCGCTTCGCCGCACCGCGGGCACCGGCACCGCGCGCCGCGCCACAGTGCGGCGCCGAAGGAAGCGGGCAGGGCGATATCGGCGCGCGGGGCGGCGGGAGGTATCTGCGGCATGCAGGCTCTTTGGCGCGCGCGATGGCGCCTGTCGACAGCTCTGTGCACAGAGCTGTCGAAGCGGTGTGAACGGGGTGGGGAGCGGACGCGCCGGCGCCCGCGCTTATGCCGTCAGCTTTCGAGCTGCCGAAGCAGGCTGCGCACATCGCCATCCATATCGGCATCGCGCTGGCGCAAATCCTCGATCAGCCGCACTGCGTGGATCACGGTCGAATGGGATAGCTGCGCGGGGTGAGCACCTTCGACAGATACATCGCCACCTGCCGCGGCCGCACGACGGCGCGCGCGCGGCGCTTGGAGCTCATCTCGCTGCGGTCGATACGGTAGAACTGGCATACGGTGCGCTGGATCTCGTCGATCGTGATCCGGCGGCGGTTGGCCGAGAGGATATCGGTCAGCTGCTCCTCGGCCAGCTGGAGCGAGACTTCCTGCCCGGTCAGCTGGGCGTAGGCGATCAGCTTGTTGAGCCCGCCGACCAGTTCGCGGATATTGCGGGTGATGGTGCGGGCGAGGAAGTCGAGCACGTCCGCAGGCACGTCGAGCGGTGCGAAACGCGTCAGCTTGGAGGTGAGGATTTTCTTGCGCAGTTCGATATCGGCGGCCTGGATATCGGCGACGAGGCCCATCGACAGGCGGCTGAGCAAGCGCGGTTCGACCCCGTCGAGCGCCTGCGGCGCACGGTCGGCGGCGAACACCAGCCGCTTGCCTTCGGCGAGCAGCGCATCGATCGTGTAGAGCAGTTCTTCCTGCGCGCTGGCCTTGCCGATGATGAATTGGATATCGTCCACCAGCAGCAGGTCGAAGCTGCGCAGCCGGGCCTTGAATTCGAGCATCTGGTTGGCCTTCAGCGCCTGGACGAATTCGACCATGAAGCGCTCGGCGCTGCAGTAGAAGATACGGCTGCGCGGATGCGCTTGCAGGAAGGCATGGCCGGTGGCGTGCAGCAGGTGGGTCTTGCCCTGGCCGGTGGCGGCCTTGAGGTAGAGCGGGCTGAACTGCGGCTTCTCGGTCGCGCCCATGCGCTGCGCGGCGTTGAAGGCGAGCACATTGGCTTCACCGGTGATGAAGGCGGCAAAGGTGAGGCTGGGGTCGAGCCCGACCGAGCTGGTGAAACCGGTATCGCCCAGCGTGTCGGCGCCGATCGCCATCATCGAGGTATCGGCCCCGTCATTGGCCGGGCGGCGCCCGTCCGAATGGAGGCGCAGATCGGCAACCTGGCGGCGGCCCGGATGGACCTGGATGCGGACGTCGCGCACTTCGCTGCGCGCGATCTTCCACGCCAGGCTGAGCCGGTCGGCAAAACGGTCCTTGACCCAATTGGCGCTGAATTCGGTGGGCAGGAACAGGTCGAGCGTACCGCTGTCCTTGTCGATCCCGCCGACCTGGATCGGCTTGATCCACTGGCTGTGGAGCTGGTGACCAAGATCCTTGCGCAGGCCCTGGCTGATATCGGCCCAGTCCGCCGCCAGGTTCACCGCCTCTTGATCTTCCATGAAATCGTCCTGTGCCTTGCGCGAACCAATGTCTGATGCCTTACGCATTCTTGTATCATCCCCCGGTGAACGCCGCGGCGCCACTCGTTTGCTTCTAACATTGGCAAGGCCGGGCACAGCATCGCCACACTCCGGAATCGGTGCATCCGAAGGTCGCCCTCGCTCGTCGATAATCTAAAGGTCCGGGCTGTCCCGCCCCGAACCGAGAACCATTGTGTAGGTCGCTCGCCGGATGAGTCGCAAGGGGGATAACTGCAAAAAATCTGAAATATACTTGTTGACTCACGTGTAAGCCGCAGGCCCCCGTTCAAGTGACGGATATTACTTGAGTTCGCCCAAATTTGCGCTGCGAATCGTGAGTTTCGCGTGGGTTTTGTTACGAATGCATTTCAGGCCAGTATTCGAATGCAACTGAAATACGACAAAAGGGCCGCCGGTTAACCCGACGGCCCCACGAATACTGTCGAAGCCGGTCCCGGGACCGGCGAATCTCTTAGAGCGAAGCGACCCGCTTCGTCAGGCGGCTCATCTTGCGCGCCGCAGTGTTCTTGTGCAGCACGCCGCGGGCGACACCGCGCGCCAGTTCCGGCTGCGCGCTCTTGAGCGCCGTCTGTGCGGTATCCTTGTCGCCGCCTTCGATCGCGACTTCCACCTTCTTGAGGAAGTTGCGGATGCGGCTCATGCGGGCACCGTTGATTTCGGCGCGGTTTGCGTTGCGACGGATGCGCTTCTTGGCTTGCGGCGTGTTGGCCATGTTTGTCCTCGTCAGGCCGCACGGCATGCGCGGCGGGAAATCTCGTAAGTGCGTGCGAAAAGGCGGCATGGGCCGCCGGAAAGCGGCGCACTTAGCGGCGCGCCTCCGAATCGTCAAGCAAATCGTCGACCATTCGCGGAACCACGTGCATCGGCTCCGGCAGCGCCTATATGGTCTGTCCCAGACGAAAGGACAAGCCGTGAGCGACAAGCCCGAACACACCGCCGCCGAATGGCGCGAGAAGCTGACCCCCGAGCAATTCCACGTGCTGCGTGAAGCCGGGACCGAGCGTGCCTTCACCGGCAAATACGACAAGCATTACGATGCCGGCGAATATTACTGCGCGGGCTGCGGCCAGAAGCTGTTCGAGAGCGGCGAGAAATACAACAGCGGCTGCGGCTGGCCCGCCTTTACCGCCCCTGCCGAAGGCGAGGCGGTCGACGAGCACCGCGATGTGTCGCACGGGATGATCCGGACCGAGGTGACCTGCGCCAATTGCGGCGGGCATCTGGGCCATGTCTTCCCCGATGGGCCACCCGATCGCGGCGGCCTGCGCTATTGCATCAACTCCGCCGCGCTCGATTTCGAGCCCGAGGATTGAGACGTCCAACCGCGCATGGTTCCGTTCACGCTTGGTTAGACCTCGCCATGCAAGGTCGGGGCACTTATAGGGCGGCGAGCAACAAGGGTGCCAGCATAATCGATGGATAGACGAGGGAGCCGCCGCAAGAGTTCGGCGCGCAAGGAACGCGCTGCACGGGCCGCAGCGGACAAACCGCAAAGCTGGTTCGCGCGCTGGACCCGCCGCCTCCTCGTCTGGGGCGGCGCGCTGGCGCTGCTCGTGGCGCTGTTCCTGGCGCTCGCCGTGGGATTTTCCGCGCGCTCGATGCCGACCTATTACCAGCTGAAAGCGACGCAGAACGCGCAGACCATCGTGGTGCGCGCGCGCGACGGGACCGAGATTGTCGAGCTCGGCCCCAGCTTCGGCAAATGGCTGACCTCGGACGAGATCCCGCAGGTGATGAAGGATGCGATGATCTCGGTCGAGGACCGGCGGTATTATTCGCATTTCGGGATCGACCCCTGGCGCACCGGCGGTGCGATCATCGAAGGGCTGACCGGTTCGCGCGAACGCGTCGGCGGGACCTCGACGCTCACGCAGCAGCTCGCGCGTAACGTCTTCCTCAACAACAACCGCTCGCTCGACCGCAAGCTGCGCGAGGCGATCCTCGCCATGGCGCTGGAATGGAAGTTCTCGAAGGAGCAGATCCTCGAGCTCTATCTCAACAAGGTCTATTTCGGCGGCGGCGCCTATGGCATCGACAGCGCCAGCCGGAAGTTCTTCAGCCATCCCGCGACCGAACTGTCGGTGGCCGAGGCGGCGATCATCGCCGGGCTGGTCAAGGCGCCCAGCCGCTATTCTCCGACTGCCGATGTCGACGCCGCGGTAGGCCGCGCCAGCGTGGTGCTGCGGCTGATGAAGGAACAGGGACGGATCGCGCCCGATGTGACGGTCGATCCCAGCGCGGTGAAGCTCAAGGAAGAGGCGGGCCAGAATTCGGTGCGCTACTTCACCGACTGGGCGCTGCCGCAGCTCGACCTGCTGCTGCCCGAGACCTTCGAGCCGATCGAGGTGTGGACCACGCTCGATGTCGGGATGCAGCGCGCGGCGACCGCGTCGATCAAGTCGAACACGCCCGACGGGGCGCAGGGCGCGCTGGTCAGCATGGACCGCGACGGGGCGATCCTCGCGCTGGTCGGCGGCACCGATTACGTCGCGACCAATTACAACCGTGCGACCGACGCGCTGCGCCAGCCGGGCTCCGCGTGGAAACTGTTCGTCTATCTCGCCGCGCTCGAGGCGGGCTACACGCCCAATGACCGCGTGGTCGATACGCCGGTCGAGATCAACGGGTGGCGCCCGCGCAATTCGAGCGGGCGCAATGTCGGCGAAATCGATCTGCGCACCGCGTTCGCCTATTCGATCAACACGGTCGCCGCGCAGCTGGGCAATGAAGTCGGCTTCGGCACCGTCGCCTCGATGGCCCGGCGGTTCGGCATAACGACCGAGATCAACACCTATCCTGCCATGGTGCTGGGTTCGAACGAAGTGCGGCTGATCGACATGACCCGCGCCTTCGCGGTCGTATCGGCGGAGGGGGCTTCGGTCGAACCGCATGGCATCCTCAAGGTCGAGACCGCCGATGGCGAATTGCTCTACCAGCACGAACCCGCGCGCTCGTCGCAGCTGGTGCCCGATTATGTCGCTGCGGGAATCACCGACCTGTTGCAGACGGCGGTTGCCACGGGCACCGGCCGCGCGGCGCAGATCGGGCGCCCGGTGGCGGGCAAGACCGGCACCACCAGCTCGAACAAGGACGGCTATTTCGTCGGCTTTTCCAGCGGGATCACCACCGGCGTGTGGATGGGCCGCGACGACAATGCACGCGTCGGCGGCCTGCAGGGCGGCACCGCGCCCGCGCGCGCCTTTGCCGCCTATATGCGCTATGCAGTCAAGGATCGTCCGGTGGTCGAATTCGACACCGATCTCCAGTTGCCCGAATGGCAGCTCGAGCCCGACGATGAATACATGCTCGGCGATCCGGAGGATTACTACTTCATCGACGAGCAGGGCAATCTGATCGAGCCGGGCACGAGCGACAGCTCGCGCGGCGATCCCTTCGCCGACGATTTCGACCGGACGCTCGATCCGACACGTCCGCGCACGCCGGCCGTGCCCGCGCCGCGTGCACCGCAGCAGCCGCCCCGCGGTGCCGATGGCGCGCCGCAGGCGATCGGCGACGATTTCCTCGACGAGGCGACCGGCGGGCGGCGCGAACCCGGGCCGCAGCAGACCCCGCGCCCCAACAATTAGCCGGGCGGATATGAAAAGGGCGGCCCCCGCGAAATGCGAGGGCCGCCCTTGGCATGTCAGGCAGCGGCTTTAGCGCAGGCGCACCGCCACATAGGCCGGCTGGCGGCCACGTTGCTGGATGCGCAGCAGCACCGCTTCGCGGTTTTCGCTTTCCGCAGTGCGGATGGTGTTTTCCAGATCCTGCATGCTGGTCACTGCGCGATAGTTCGCGGTCAGGATGATATCGCCGCGCTGCAGCCCCTTGCGTGCCGCATCGGAGTTCCGGTCGACCCCCGCCACGACAAGCCCCTGCGTGTCGGTGCCGACGCCCAGCTGGCGCGCGATCTGCGGCGTCAGCGGCAACACCTGCAGGCCGAGCTTTTCCTCGATCACGGCATTGTCGCTCGCTTCCATCGGATCCTCGTCCTCGGCATCGGGGTCGAACTGCTGCTGCTGGCGCAGTTCTTCCTCGCTCGGACGCTTGCCCACGGTCACATTGACGCGGCGCGTCTGTCCGTCGCGGATCAGCTCGACCGGGATGGTGGTGCCCGGCGGGGTGTTGGCGACGAGATAGGACAGCGACTGGTCGGGCGTGACCGTCTGGCCATTGATCTTGGTCACGATATCGCCCGCGCGAATGCCCGCCTCGTCGGCCGCCTCGCCCGGCTGGACCGACTGGATGAACTCGCCGCGGTTCTGCTCGATGCCCAGCGAATCTGCGAGATCGTCGGTCACCGGCTGGATCGAGACGCCCAGATAGCCGCGCTCGATTTCGACGCCGTCGCGCAATTGCTTGACGATCGGTGCGGCGATCTCGGCGGGGATGGCGAAGCCGATCCCCACGCTGCCGCCCGAAGGCGAGAAGATCGCATTGTTGATGCCGATGACATTGCCCTGCATGTCGAACAGCGGGCCGCCCGAATTGCCGCGATTGATCGCGGCATCGGTCTGGATGTAGCGGTCATAGGCGCCGCCCTGCCCGGTGTTGCGATAGACCGCCGAGACGATGCCCGAAGTGACCGTTCCGCCAAGCCCGAAGGGATTGCCGATCGCGACCACCCAGTCGCCCGGGCGGGCCTGCGCCGAATCGCCAAACTCGACGAAGGGGAAATCCGCGCCGCGGTTGATCTTGAGCACGGCCAGATCGCTCTGCGGGTCGGTGCCGACCAGTTCGGCGTTATATTCGGTGCCGTCGGGCATGGTGACGGTGATTTCCTCCACCGTTCCGCGCCCGGTCGGGCTGACCACGTGGTTATGAAGCCCGACCCCAGCGACTGGCCTTCGCGATATTGCGGTTCCTGCTGCTGGCCGCCGCCGCGGCGGTTGAACAGGCCCTCGAACGGGGTACCGGCGAAGGGATTGCCGCTACTGCCCGAAACCTCGATCCGCTGGCGGGTCGAGATATTGACCACTGCGGGCTGTAATTGTGCGGTCAGGTCGGCAAAGCTTTCGGGAGCGCCGGCACGCGGTACGACGCGGGCCATGTGGCTGTCGTCGTTCTGGGCGACCTGGGCGCCGGCCGGGTAGCCGGTCGCGAGCGAGATCGCGGCGCCGCCTACCAGCAGCGCGCTCGTCACGGAATATGCATATCGCACGGGCTTCACGTCCTTTTCGTCCTCTTCTCTAAAATGCAGGCGCCGCGGTCGGCAGCAAAGCTACCGCCATGCGGACCTGGCGTTCCGGCGGGCGATTTTCGCCCCCGCCGGTGAATGCCATTTGAACGGCGCGGACGCCGCTCGACGAACCGTCAACGACGCCCGCGGAACTGCCGCAGATACTCATTGTCCGGCGACAGGATGATGCTGCTTTCCGACGGGTTATCGCCATTGGAGAAGGTCACGTTATAGCTCTGCATCGCGCGGTAGAAGTCGTAGAACTCGGCGTCCTTGCTAAAGGCTTCGGCATAGATGCGCGCGCCTTCGGCATCGGCTTCGGCGCGGATGATCCGCGCGTCGCGGCTGCCACCAGCCCGGATCGTGCGGGCTTCGCGTTCACGATCCGATTCCATCCGGCGGAAGGCCGATTGCAGCGGCGCTTCGGGCAGGTCGGTGCGCATGATCTTCACATCGACCACCTCGGCCCCGTACTGCCGCGCCTGGCGGTCGAGATTGGTGCGAACATTGGCCAGTGCGCTGCCGCGTTCGGCGGTCAGCATGGCCTGGAAGGTCCGGCGGCCGAGTTCCTGACGCAGCACCGAGTTGAGGATCGGCTCGAGCGCATTGCGCACGCCATCGGTCGAACCGGCGCGTTCGACCATGCGGACCGGATCGGTGATCCGGAAGCGGGCATAGGCATTGACGAGCAGGCGCTGCTGGTCGGCCGAAAGAACCTCTTCATCGGTCATCTCGAGATCGAGCAGGCGCTTCTCGACGCGGCTGACCCTTTCGATAATCGGCACGCGGAAATAGATGCCCGCGCCGGTCGTGCCATTGGGCGTATTGACCGTGCCGACCGGCTGGCCGGTACGGATGATGACGACCTGCTCCTCTTCGGGAACGACATAGGCGCTCATCATGAAAGCGATCACCGCCACGGCGAGCGCGATGACCCAGTTGCGGTGTTTCTGCAGGAAAGTGCTCATCTTACTGGCCCCCCGGTGCCGTGACAGTGGTCGCGGGCTGCTGCGACCGTCGGCGAATCTCGGGCAGCGGCAGATACGGGGTCACATTGTCGGTTTCGACGATTGTCTTGTCGGTCTGGCTCAGCACACGCTCCATGGTTTCGTAATAAAGCCGCTGGCGGGTCACCTGCGGGGCCAGGCGGTACTGCTCATAGACCTTGTTGAAGGCTTCCGCCTCACCCTCGGCCTGGGCGAGCACCTGCTGGGCATAGCCGCGCGCCTGGTTTCGCGCCGCATCGGCATTCTGTTCGGCGACCTGCACGTCGCGGAAGGCATCGACCACCTGCGCGGGCGGATCGGCCTTTTCGATTTCGACACCCAGCACGCGGACGCCCGCGCCATAGCTGTCGAGCGTAGCCTGCATGCGTTCGCGCACGTCGAGTTCGATCGCTGCACGGCCCTGGCCCGAGAAGGTCTCGTCGAGCTCGGTTGGCGGCTTCGTTCACCGTCTCGATCGGATCGACCACGCGGAACTTGTAGCCCTCGAGGTCCTTGATGTTCCAGCGGACGATATAGCTGAGATCGACAAGGTTCTGGTCGCCGGTCAGGATCAGTTTGACCTGGCTGTCACCGCCCGGAATGCGCACCGAACGGACGCCTTCGACATCCTCGACATCGGCCGTTTCGATCGGGAAGGGGGCGGTGATCTGCAGGCCCGGGCGCAGCGTGCGGGTGTACTCGCCCAGCGTCTTCACCACGGCCTGCTGCTGCGGTCCGACAAGGTGGAAGCTGGTCGCGAGCAGGCCGAAAGCAATGATCCCGATGACTGCGATCGGAAACCAGCTCTTGCCGCCGGGGCGCTGGGGAAAGCGGAAATTGGGACCGCCGGGGCCGCCGCCGCTGCGGCGCGGGCCTTCGGGACCGCGGCTTTTG
>LWDU01032610.1_pt1 | contig 13825 bp, 15 predicted proteins | sample 727161 | NCBI WGS metagenome assembly LWDU01 (sample SAMN04566230, study PRJNA314399) | hydrothermal vent metagenome | isolation source: deep sea hydrothermal plume seawater | place: Mexico: Gulf of California, Guaymas Basin | collected 2004-07-11 | reverse complement strand
AAGAATTACAATCAATGGGCTTTGATACTGGCGTATCTGAAACTCCAATTATTCCTGTAATGTGTGGCGAATCTCATAAAGCTAAAGAGTTAAGTGCGAAATTATTGGAATTAGATGTATTTGCATTGCCTATTGTTTTCCCAATGGTTGCTCCTGATAAGGCTAGAATCAGAGTTATGATGAGTGCTGGGCTAGAGAAGGATGACTTAGACATTGCACTTAATGCATTTGAAAAGGGCGGGAAAACCACGAGAATCATATAATGGAAGACGAGTGGAAAGATAAGCTGACAACAGAACAATACCAAGTATGTAGATGTAGTGCTACTGAGCCTCCATTTGACAACCAATATTGGGATTGTCATGATACTGGAAAATATCATTGTGTTTGTTGTGATGAAGTTTTGTTTGATTCAGAGCACAAATTTGACTCTGGAACTGGATGGCCTAGTTTTTTCAAAGAAGATAGTAAAGAGATAATTACTGAAAAAGAAGATAATGACCATGGAATGAAACGAATTGAAGTCGTTTGTTCAAACTGTCAATCACATCTAGGTCATTTATTTGATGATGGACCTCAACCAACTGGACTGCGTTACTGTATTAATTCAGCATCTCTTCTTCTTAAGAATTAATTATGAAAGGAACACCTTTTCAAGTCAAAGTTTGGAATGAACTAAAAAAAATACCACGAGGAGAAGTAAGAACTTACAAGGAAATTGCAATTAAAATTGGAAAACCTAAGGCAGCTAGAGCTGTAGCTAATGCATGTGCATTAAATCCAAATCCTATTATTGTTCCATGCCACCGTGTGATTAAATCTAATGGTGAACTTGGAGGTTATAGTGGACCTGGTGGAATTAAACAAAAAAAAGAACTATTAGAAAATGAAGGGCTTTCAATCTGAAATTTCGCTTAACCAAGCCCCTCCAAAAACAAAAACTACATTGTAAAGAACTAAAAGCATAAAGGCTAATTCAAAATCCGATGAACCTGAAATTAAAGAATCTGTACATCTAATCGCAGCCTCTATAACTGTGAATAAGAGAATAGGTATAGCAAAAAGAGATGTGATCATCCAACCACCATGCAGTGGTGTAGCTGTGCTTGCAGCCAAAGTACCAACTGCCGAAAGGCCAATACAACCAACTAAAACTACGAAATAAGCTAAAAATATGTCATTACCAAATTGATTTTCAAAAAGAATAATGTAAATTATCATAATAATCGTACTAAGAATCCAAAGAAGAAATAACGAACCCTACCGAGAAATTGGTGATAATTTGAGGAGTTCAAATGTACCTCTCTCAGATTCTCTTGTAGAGATATGTGTAATCAATCCTAAACCTGTAAGTAAAATTGATGACCAAAGTATTCCTGAACCCTCTAATAACGAATTTTCATACATTGAAAATTTAAATGACATAAGAATCATAAAAGACAACATAGCTGATGCTACTATCCCTTGAAGTGAACGAAATTCAACCATAAGCTCTTTTCTTATAAGAACCATTATTGGATTCATATTATCTCACCTCTTTCAAGTTTTATAGTTCTAGTCGAATAAGATGGAGTCTGGTGAGAAACAAGAACAATGCTACAGCCATCCTTACTGTATTTCATCAACATTTCTTCCAGTATTTCAATTCCTTTTGTATCAAGTCCTGTGAATGGTTCATCTAAGAGCAAAACAGTTGGAGAATGGGAAATAGACATAGCAAAACCCAATCTTTGAATCATACCTCTTGAATAATTTCCAGACAAATCATCACTAAAGGAAATGAGACCAACTTGTGCTAAAAAATTTCTTGCCGTGGATTCCGCGTCACCAATCGAATTAAGCTCTAACCATAATCTCAGATTTTCTACGCCCGTTAATTCGGGATAAAAAGGTGGATTATGTGAAAGATAGCCAACACGCGAACGGATTTCTTCAGAATCATGCCTCAAATCAAAACCATCGATTTCAGCCGTAAGATAATTGTCAGGACTATCCAAAGTATTAATCGTACGTAATAAGGTAGTTTTTCCGCTACCATTATTTCCAACTAATGTTACAATTTCGCCAGATTCAATATCTAAATTTAAGCCCCTTAGGACTTTTTTAGGTCCAAATGATTTGAAGAAAGCACGTAGCTTAATCATCTATGCCGAATTCAAGACTGTATTTTTCAGCTGCTTCGCTAGGATTATCAGAAAGATATATTCCTCTACCAACAATGATGAAATCTGCACCAGCCCTTAGTGTTTCCTGAGAATTACCACCTTGTGCACCGACTCCAGGTGATATTATCTCCAAATTTCCAACTAATTCACGGACTTTAGCTATATCTTCAGGTCTAGTTGCAGGGGCTACTACTCCTGTAGCACCAATTTCCAGCGCAATCGAGCAAAATCTTTCTATGTCAAAAAATTCTCCGCCTTTGGGATGAGACATTGTAATAACTACATAGAGATCTTTAGAATTATCAACATCTTTGATGGCTTTAAGTGATTCTGAACCAGGGAATGCATGGGCAATAATGCCTGATGCTCCTGCATTGAAAACTGCCTCTGAAATAAGGCGATTTGTATTTGGTATATCTGCTACTTTAAAATCACAAATTACAGGGCATAATTTAGATATTTCAGTGACAATGTTAATTCCTGCAGTAAGGACTAACGGATAATTTATTTTTATTTTGGCAACAAAAGGCGCCACTTCTCTAGCAACATCTAGAGCTCGAGCTGGATCTGTTTCATCCAAGGCGAGCACAACCCGTGAAGCCATTAAATCTCTAACTTCCCGGTCAGCACGGAAACTGCATACTTTAGCTCAGCCACCGCTGCTACTGCTTCTCTCCTTACCTGGAAAAGATCCTGGGTCTCCATCTCTTTGCCTAGATTAGACTCAACGAACATCATTTTTTCCAAACTGCGCTCGATAGTGTCTACAATAATTTGGCTTCGTGCAGAACGTCGTAAACTTTCTTCATCAATCTTAGCTTCATCGGCCATAGCACAAGCTCACAACTGGAGTAGGATATAACCATTTGGCTAAGTCCAAGACACTAAGTTACTATAGAAATTTATGCTAAATCTTCTCTAGTAAATAGTGATAGACCGATAGGTTCTCTAGGGAGTACTGCCTTTCCTTTGGCTACAATTATCTTTATTCCTGCTTTAGGTGCTAAATCAACTAAATGAGGAGTTATGACTCCATCCATGATTAGTGTGTCAACACCATTGTTTTTGTGAGATTCTAGAACTTCAGGAAGTCCTACAATTAAGACCTCATCTGCTAGTTCTTCGCCCATCAACAACCTTGCATTCTTTGAACCATCTAGTTGATCAAGCTGTTCTAAAAAAATGGGGCTGGCGGCAGTCGCTGCTTTAGCAGGAACTGCAGTAGGCTTAGATTCCGTTTTGGAAGGCTTAGCTTTCACACTTCCACGTGCTTTCGGAGATTTAGATTTCACTTCACCTCCAGGCCTTGCCCATTTATTTTGCTCCATAAACAATTCTGCCGTCATCTTATCTCTCAAAGATTTCATGATTTGCTTGTGTGTCAAATATTCAACTTCTGTATTTTCAGGTGCTCTAGCAATGAAATCAACTTCTGCAACCTGCAATAATTCCTGAATTATCATCTGACCTCCGCGGTCTCCATCTACAAAAGCTGTAACTGTCCTTTCTTTACTAAGATCTACGACTTCTTTAGGTACATTGGTACCTTCTACAGCTACTGAATTTTTTATTCCATGTTTCAATAGATTTAGAACATCGCCTCTGCCTTCAACGACAATGACTGCGTCACTAGTTGCTACATTAGGTCCTGCTGGCAACTTACCTTTGAAACGAACAATCTCTTCAACTTGAAGAGCTTGACGAACTGTATCGGTAATCGTTGATCCGGCAGTCCTAGATTCCTTAATTAATTTAATTAATAAGGAACGGGCTCTTTCTATTATTACTTCACGTTTAGTTGAACGGCTGTCTTCTAATGATGTTATTTTGACTGTTGCCTTACATGGGCCAACTCTTTCTACAGTCTCCAAAGCTGCTGCAAAAACAGACGTTTCGACTTGATCCATACTAGAAGAAATTACTATTTCTCCCGTAGACTTGCCTTTGTCGCTTTTTACATCAACTTCTACACGGCCCATACGTCCGCTTTTCTGAAGATCTCGAAGATCTAATTCATCACCTAATAATCCTTCTGTTTGGCCAAAAACGGCTCCTACTACATCTGATTTATTTACTACACCATTCGCTCTAATTGAAGCTCGAATTACGTATTTACTACTTGTTGGGTCTATATTCATATTACCACTTTCTTTCTTATTAACCTTGAACCAAGAGCGGATTAATTCTATTTCTAATACCTATGTATAAATCCAAAGGCAGATTTGTGAATTGGTTACCGTCAATGACCCTAAGGCCTACATTCTGCTGAGGTAGACTGTTATTAAAGTTAGCGGTGATGTTTTATGCATCCCTATTCGTGCTAAATTAGTGCATTCCGTTACATTGATAGCTCAGCCACGAAGCAAACATCCTATGGTTAAAACTGGAGCACTGAAATCAGGAAGGTTTGAAACTAAAAGTAGAGGTACATTTGGATTACTTTGGTTTACTGATTTTGGGGAAAAGTTTTGGGAAGCTTGTACTACAGTAGATGATGACGCTAAAATCAAATTAAGAGAAAGTGGATTTGATGAAATGAACTGGAGTATTTCATTTCGTTTTGCTGGCTTTAAAGCTAGACTCACAACAATGAAATACAAAGGCTTCTTTGGAAATCCTAGAAATACTCTTATTGAACTCAAATTAGGTTCTGAAAATCCTAATGATTTGAGAATGTTTTTGCAAGCTTTAGCTTCTAAATTTGATAAGCCACCCTGGATATTAAACAACTGGAAAAAGGCGGAATCGAAGTTTGGAATGAGTAAAGATGATATCATAAACTCATGGTCGGAAGCAATGGGTAGAGATCTTGCAGGTGAAAAAGCCGAAAAGAAGAGTTGGTCGGAGTCTATTTTCGGGTCCAAGAAAAAGCAAGAAATTCTGGAAGACGATGAAGATGTTGAAATATTTGAAAATGAAGAAGGTGAAGAAGTTCGTATGAAGATACATGGATCACTAGAAGTGGAAGGAGATGAATATGCAATCATGTCCTATGCTGACAACTTTGGCTCCGAGTTTGAAATTATGAAAATTAAACGTGGGCGTGAGAACAGCGTATCTTACTCTAACGTGGAAGATGATGAACTATACGATGATCTTAGCGAGGCTGCCGCACAACATTTGGAAGCAATTGGTGTACTATAACAAAGCTAGTTTTTTGAATAGCAGAACCATGCTTATATTTGACGGGCCGGTAGATCAGCTCGGAAGATCGCCGCCTTCGCAAGGCGGAGGCCGCGGGTTCAAATCCCGCCCGGTCCACCAAAGGAAAATATTATGAGTTTAGAATTAGATTTAGAATCACTAAGACACGGTAAAGAACTAGTGAAACGTGGATTTGCCAGAATGCAAAAAGGTGGAGTTATCATGGATGTAGTTAATTCTAAACAAGCTAAAATTGCTGAAAATGCAGGAGCTGTAGCTGTTATGGCTTTAGAACGTGTACCTGCAGACATCAGAGCTGATGGAGGAGTAGCTAGAATGTCGAATCCAATGATGGTTAAAGAAATAATTGATTGTACTTCTATTCCTGTTATGGCAAAATGTAGAATTGGTCATACTGCTGAAGCAAAAATTCTAGAGGCTTTGGGAGTTGATATGGTTGATGAATCTGAAGTTCTGACACCAGCTGATCCTTATTACCATGTCGTAAAAGATGGATTTACAGTTCCTTTTGTCTGTGGTGCAACTTCACTAGGTGAAGCTGTAAGAAGAATATGGGAAGGGGCTGCAATGATTAGAACAAAAGGTGAGGCTGGAACTGGAAATGTTGTAGCTGCAATGAGACATGCAAGACTTTTACAAGCTGAAATAGCTGCCGTACAGGCCTCAAATAACTTAGAACCAATTGCATCTAAGATGGTTGATAAATTCTTTGTACTGGATGAAGAAGCAAAAGAAAACCTAGGCGAATCTGCAGGTTACAATGCTTTCCACAAATCTAGAACAGAAATAGAATCAGAAATACTGGAAATTCTTATAGAGATTAAGAAATTAGGACGCTTACCTGTTGTCACATTCACAGCTGGCGGTATTGCTACACCTGCTGACGCAGCATTAATGATGCAATTTGGAATGGATGGTATTTTTGTTGGCTCAGGTATTTTCAAATCTGATGATCCTGATACTATGGCTAAAGCTGTTGTTGAAGCAACTGCTCACTTTGATGATCCTGAATTAATAGGGAATATATCAAAGGGATTAGGTAACGCTATGGCTGGCCTAGAAGAGTCTCAACTAGAAACCAAAATGGCCTCACGCGGACATTGAATATATTTTTAAGAATCAACTATCTTATTTACTAAATAGTGAATCTCTGTAAATATATCCTACAGATCCGACTGATAATAGAACAACTGCAATAATCATTATCATTGAAGTTACATCTGATGAATCGTCTTCAGAACTGACTGTGATAACCTTAGAAAGGTCATTCTTTTCTTCGCTTTCATCGATAACATTTAGGGTATCTGCAACTACAACGATTGTATGAGCTCCAGAAGTAGCCTTCCAAGTTGTGGACACATTGAATCCATGCTCGATTCCAAAGGACATGTTGCTTCCATCAACTATTTCTGAGCCTATTTGCTCACCATCTGCTGTATCTAAAAAGAAACCGACTTCGAAGGAATCTGTAATATTCATTCCTAACAATTTAACAATAGCCTCGAAAGTGACTGTTGAACCCTCAGTTGGATTATCATTACTGAAACTCAATTCAGATATGTACAAGTCAGGTCTTTCTTTCTGTGCTGGCTTTATGTTATAAGAAATTACATCTGCATTATCTGAAGCATCAGATACTGTAAGTACTACATTAAAACCATCATCTGTCAAATTGCCGAAAGTATGAGATGTTGTGACGCCAGAAGCAGTTTCTCCATCGCCAAAGTCCCAAGTATAAGTCAAATCTCCACCTGAATTATCTGTAGAACCATTAGCATTGAAATGTGTTGGTTCGCCTTCCATTGCAGCTCCAGATACCATACCACCAGTTTCATTGGTGTAAGACCAACTGAATTCCGCACTAGGAATAGTTACATCCTTTACAGAAATAGTCATAGTTTTAGAATCATTATTACCTGCGACATCAGTAACTGTAAGTATAACATCAAAATTACCAGGGTTAGCAAAAATATGATTAGTTACATTACCTGTATCTGTACTTTCATCACCAAAATCCCAGCTGTATGAATCAATACCTACCGCATCAGTTGAGGATGAGGCATCAAAAACTACAGTAGTATAATCTTCTTCAACATTGGTTTCATTATATGCAGTGCCGTCATCATCTGTACTCGACTTTACAGTTGCTGTAAAATCTGGTGCTGGAGCCTCTCCATCAGCAATTATATCCACTGTTGTAGAGTCTGTTGCACCAAATTCATCGGTTACTATTAGTGTAACTGTGCCACTTTCTGTGAAAGATGCTGAATAGTCAACGTCACTAGATGAACCCCAGTTGTATGAAATCCCTCCAATCGGTGAAGTTGAAGAGGAACCTGAAAAGTTCACTTCAGAACCTGCTGCTACAATGTGACTACCGTCTACATCAGTAGTTCCTGTTACATCAATAGAAGCTGAAGGACCTGGATTCAATTTAATCATGCGGTCATCATACATAGGTGTAACTGATTGAGCTCCTTGTGATGGTGCTGAATTTATGTATACAATACCATCATTAGCTGCTGAATTACTGCCTACTTCCATATTATGGGTTGCAGGTTCAGAAACTGAAGCTATCTTTAACACAGAAGGATTATTATTAGATCCATGGTATGCATAAACATAAACTTCAGAACCTGCTGAAGGTTGAAGATAGTAAGTGTATCCTACTTTATTTGCACCATACCATGTAGAGGATGTTGCATCATACATGAATACGGTCGCATCACCCAATGGACTGCCAGAAGGATCATAAACACGAACTGTCTGTTTGTTAGTATCATCTAAAGCAAGCATAACAATGTTAGTATCTGACGTATTTCCAAAAGTAGTAGCATAACCTGATGCTTCAACTCTAATAACATATTCGTCTGAAGTTAAAGAATCAAAACCGGCATCACCAGCAACATCAGTTGAATTAGAAACTGTATAACCGACTGGAGCGTCAGTCCACCAAGAATCTTCAGTAGTTGCCGACATTAAAGAAACGGTAGCTCCATTGATATCTGTACCTCCGCCATCCTTTACATTTACTGTGACGCTGGTTGAACCTGCAGGTGCAAGATACATAGCAACATCATCTAATGGTAAGTCAGAAGGAACACTCCAAGTATCTAATACTGATAAAAATCCTACTTTTGAATATCTAACTGAATATTCACCATCATCTAAATTATTAAATGAATATGAACCATCAGCTGAACTAGTTACGCTTTGACTAGCTCCAGTTTCTTGATTAATAAATGTTACAGATACGCCAGATGGGCTGTCTGAGGAAATGAAACCCACTGCATTTGCAGCTGAGGCATCCTCTGATATAAGCCCTAACAAAGCTCCAGACAGGAGCATTACTACGGCTAGCAAGGCTATTCGCGAATTACGCTTTTCAGTCATATTCATCTCTCCGGAGAGCAAAAACTCTCACGTGGAGTCCGCCGGACAAGAGACGCATTTATAAAGATTGGCAACTATTTATTACACCCTTTAAAAGCTGTTTTATCGTCGATAAATAAAGCCTTATGAAACAAAAATAGCCGGTCTTAATGGTAAACTTTGATTTCCTTTAGCTACCATACTTGACCTTGCATTATCTGCATTTACAACTGATACTTTGCAATCAAATATATTACTGAAAAAATCTATAGACGCTGATAAAATAGCTTCTTCATCAACGTCTTGATTATATTTGGTTTGCCAATCTGGACCTAATGAGGGAATGTCTCTCAAGACCCATTTTTTCAAGAACTCAGCACCCAACTTCTTTGATTCTGGAGGTATTGTTGACATAACACTAGAAATAAGTTGATTCAATTTTACTTGGCCTCTTCCATCTGCCAATTCTCCAGCCGTGCGAACAGCTTGCCACTTCCATTCAGGGGCCACAATCAAAACAATCTCCACTGGATTATCTATTTTTGCTATATTTAGAATAGCACGTGTGTCTTCCAAAGTCTGTTTTACTAAATCTTCACCAATCAAAATATTCTGATCTGGACTGTGTCCTTCTGGAAAGGGTTGATTCAAAATAAAATTGTCTTCACCAGATAATGACCAAGCCTCTTCAGCTGTATGTGGAACAATAGGCGCGATTCCTCTATTTACAACAGAAATATATTCTTTCAGAATTTCTGCATGTGGTTCTCCAGTTCTTTGAACATACCACTTAAAGTATTGCGGTAATTCAAAAAAGAAAAGGCGAGTAGATGTTCTAAATTTCAATCGTTCTGAGGCTGTATGGGCTTGATATGAAATACTATCTATAATTTCTCGGAACCAAGGATCAACGGGATGATCTGTAGTTCGTCCTTTCCCTTTATTCACTTTTACGAATTTTAACCAATTGTTCAATTTTTTACCTGCGGTTTCTGCAAATGACAACTCCCAGTTAGGGTCATCCAGGCCCTCGCCCGCGTTGCAAAGTGTAAACCGAACAACGTCAGCCCCGTATTTGGCATTCAATTCATTCAATGTGAAAAAATTACCTTTGGACTTTGACATTTTTTCACCATCCACAAGAACCCAACCATTGACTGCAAATCCTTTAGGCCACTTATCCGAATCAAACATTGCGGTATGATTGTACAAACTAAATGACAAATGATTCTGAACTAAATCTTTACCGCTTACTCTAAGGTCATAGGGGTACCAATAATTGAACTCATTACGCCATTTTATGATAGTCGCTTGGTTAATTTCCGTCTCTTCAGAAGCTGACTTGGTATTACCATCGCCAAATATTGCCTCAAACAATGACTCCGTAAGTTGTTTCTCATCCAAATCTTTCAGATAGTGAGCTACAGTGTAATATGCCATGTAAATTGTTGAATCGCTTAATGACTCAATGACCCATCCGTCATCCCAGGGTAATTTTGTTCCTAAACCTTTTTCACGAACGCATGCCCAATTCTTTAACCATTGCAAAACATATTCAAATTGAGTTCTGGATTTTGCAGGGTACAGATTCATCGATTCTAGTGCCTTTTCGGTAGTCTTAGTCCATTCTTCATCAGCATAGGCCAAGAACCACTGATTATCTACTATTTTTACGACACAGTCTGCAAGCCAACGTGACTGAACCGGACCTGTTAGTTCATAATAAACTACAGCTTGTTCCTTTTCAACTAATTTATTTTTAACTTCTTCTCTAGCATCTTCAACAGATTTACCTGCTACAAAATCTGCTGAATCAAGCATAATCCCATTATTGAAACTGTGCATGTACAAATCCTGTTTGGCTTTATCCAATTTTTTTCGCTGTGTTTGATTCTTAATACCCAATTCTTTGCAAAGTTTTAGTGCCGGAAGAGTACCCATTTCACCTGAATCAAGAATAGGAATAGGTTTGATTGATTTAACAAAATCATAATCGAGACCCCACTTGTTACATTCAGACTCCGAATTTTGTAAATCAACTAAACCCTGATAATCGTCCGGTGAATCACTTGGTACTGAAGTAACAATACCTGAGCCTATTGAGGCGTCACAAAATTTTGATGGAAGAACTATTACTTCACTATTTATTTGTGGTGCCATATATTTTTTCCCAACTAAATCACGACCTTTAATCTCTCCTAATTCCTTAACCTTGTGGCCTTGTAATTTGAGTTTGAAAGGCATCTGCTTGGACATAATCCATGTTTCATCGCCTACCTTAGCTTTAGTATAGGTACCCTTTCCATCAACCCATATATTTGTTTGACCAAAGACCGTTTCAGGACGTAAAGTTGCAGCTACAAGACAATCATCTTCACCCTTGAACTTCAAAAGAGTATATTCCTGAGGTGTTTCTCCCTCTCCTGAAAGACGATCGTGGTCTCCCACAACTGTTTCTCTTTTAGGACACCATACTACTGGAAAAGTTCCCTTGATTAGATAATCTTTTTTCAACAATTTATTGAACTGCCATTGAATAAAACGGTCATATGGAGGATTGAGGCTCGTTGTAATGAAACTACGGCGCCAATCAATGGAAGTGCCAAACTTTCTCAAATCTTTAACTGCTTTATCTGGGAAATATTTTGTCCATTCCTCCGGTTTTGATAATTTTTTTATGAGAGTATCACTTAGGCCCATTTGTTTCAATGCTTTTATCTGTATTTTTTCACCTTCTTTCACTCTCTGAGCTGCTGCAACAATAGGTGTACCTGTGCAGTGAAATGCAAAAGGAAATAGAACATTTTTATTTTTCATTCTTTGATAACGTGAAACCATATCAGCTCTAAGATAGGTAAACGCATGTCCCAAATGCAAATATCCATTCATGTAAGGATATGGACAATTAACGAAATACTTCTCTTGATCTTCCTTAGGCTCGGACTCGAAAAGCTTGGCCTCTTCCCATTTTTTTTGCCACTTCACCTCGAGTTTCTTAGGATTCACAAATCGTGAGAAGAGGGACCATTAAAAACTTAGACAAACAGCCAGTGGGATTCAAAAATCCTAAAAAATACACCGAAAGTGACGAATAGTAATTATAGGACCTTTCAATCCGTTGCGAAGGATGATACGTTTTGGGCCCGCAGGAATCCCTCTTTCCTGCAAAGGAAGAACAATTAGAGATGGAATTGAAGATATCCATGCACTAGGTTTACACAGTATGGAAATACAGCTTGTAAGAGGCAAGTATGTTGATGAACTAGATGATTTTGAAGAATTAGGTGGAATTGCCCATTCATTGGATATTCATATGGCGATTCATGCCCCATATTACATGGATTTCTTAGGTAATGGTTACATGCGTAATAAATCAACGAAATTTCTGGAGTTTGCTGGAGAAGTTGGAAATAAAATTGGAGCTAGAACTGTTGTAACACATGTAGGACCTTATAATGGCATTTCATCTAGAGAAGCTATTGAAAGATTAGTTCCTATATTTAGAGAAATTAGGGACCATTATCTGACTAATAATTATAGGCCTCAAATAGGAATAGAACTCTCTGGGAAACCTGACCTTTTTGGGAGTATCAGAGAAATTACAGAGATATGTCACCGAGTTAGAGGAGTAATACCTGTAATTAATTGGCCACACCTGCATGCTAGAGGAAATAGATGGTTGAACGATCGTGACAGTTTCAAAAGAGTTTTTAGCTATCTGGATAGATCATTAGGACTAGAAAATTATTACATGCATTTTTCCGGTGTTGAATTTGATGTAGAAGGTAATGAAAGGCACTATTCACCAATAAAGAAAGGTGAAATCAAATTCGAATATTTGGCAGAAACAATTCTTGAAAATAATTACAATGTTATTGTTATTTCTGATTCTCCATTAATGGAACATGATGCAATGTATATGAAATTAATAACTGAAAGAGTCGAGTCTAGGCGTCAAGAAAGAATGGCAAGACGAGAAGCTTCGGAAAAGATTAAGGAATCAAGAAAGGCCGCCGCTGAAGTCAAAAGTTAAGATTTAAATAATCAGCATGCTTCACTAATTCATGGCAAGTAGTGGAATACAAATGAATAATTATCAGGGTGGAGAAATGATGATTTCGAAAAAAGATAAAACCACTGCTGGAATCTTAGGCATTTTACTTGGTAGTCTTGGAATTCATAGAATGTATATGGGTTTTGTTGGAATTGGATTATTGCAACTAGTTGTTACCGTGGTCACTTTTGGATTAGGAGGGATATGGGGTTTTATTGAAGGCATCCTTATTCTAGTTCAGGATGATTGGACAGACTCAGATGGACGACTTTTGAAAGGTAATGAAAGAGGTCAACAAGAATATTACAATGGAATTTCTAGAGAACTTAAGCCACCTGTTGGGGGAAATGATAATAGATTCCAACAATTAAAAGAATTGAATGAACTAAAAGAACAGGGGATAATCACTCCAGAAGAATTCGAGCGCGAAAAACGTAAAATATTGTAAACATAGTACTTTTTGTATTACCTGAGTTTACAGTTCCATGAACAAAGTCACCACATTGGGGCTAGCTTTTCTACTAATTTTCAGCGGATGTTTGGGTTTTGGTGAGGATGATACAGCAGAAAAAGAAGAGAAAGATACTGTTGAACCTGTAGGAGAAAACGACCTAACTTACTTCAAGATTAGATGCAGAAGAAGCCAAACTGGCTTTACTGGAAACTAGAATTAATGGAATTACTGATTCTCCAGATGCACTCGAAGTTTTGGGATGCAGAGAAGACGAAATTGCTAGATACACTGGCGATGAATGGGTTTGCTCAGAAGATACTGATACTACACTCAACAACGATGAAGTATGGAATATAGTGTCTGATGACTTTGATAACGTCAATATTGAACTAGAGACTGCATGGAACAGCATAGATACATTATGGGATGATTTAGGACATATCCAAAATGACATGTGGAACACAACGGACGAACTGTATGATGAAATGAATGAAGTGCATTACGCAATAGATGAATTGAATAATACTATTTGGTACATAGGTTATGAAATTGATGATTTGAATTCACAGGTAGATGACATTTGGGATGCTATTTATGATATGCAATGGGAAATGA
>LWDU01037508.1_pt1 | contig 13829 bp, 12 predicted proteins | sample 727161 | NCBI WGS metagenome assembly LWDU01 (sample SAMN04566230, study PRJNA314399) | hydrothermal vent metagenome | isolation source: deep sea hydrothermal plume seawater | place: Mexico: Gulf of California, Guaymas Basin | collected 2004-07-11 | reverse complement strand
GCTGCCCAGCCATTCCGGCAAATCGTCCGGGACAAGATCCAGCGCAGCGATCATCGCTGAATGAACCCGTTTGTTCGTCAGGCCTGCCGTCAGACGATAGATCGGCTCGACAGGTGGCGGCGGCTCACCCCGCGCCGGATCCACGACATGGTCGGGATGCGACATCTGCCGCTCCCCCTGAAACTCACTGACGAGGCCGGACACGATCCGCTCCTTGCCGATGGGAAACTGTCCCTGCAGCCAGCGAGGGTCGGCGCGAAAATAGGTCAGCGTCAGAAAGCCGCTGTCATCGAAGAGCTGGATGCGATGCGGGGCGCGGTCGGAATAGGGCGCCTTGTACGACATCACTTCGNATCCTGAAAGCTGCTGCGCACCCGGCGATCCAGCCATTTTTCCGGCAGATGAAGCAGCAGATCCCACACCGTATCGCCGTCCACCAGCCTTTCGAAGACGGGCTTCAGCTTGGGACCAATCCCCGGAAGCTTGTCGACGGGCTGGAACAGGGGAAAGAGTCGTTCATCACGCATGGGTCAGCTGACAATATCGAAAGCGTCGCAGGCTTCAATTGAAGAGGTCGGTGGGCAATCGCTCAAGCTTCACCTATGTGACGGTTTCACGCTCAAACAGAGGTATCTCTCGTGGAAGAACGTAAACGCAAACTCCAGTTCCGCGCGTCGCGCCGTGGCTTCCGGGAAATGGACCTGATCATGGGCCAGTTCGCCCAGCAGAAGATCGACGCCATGTCCGAGACTGAACTCGATGAGTTCGAGCGCCTGCTCGCCACGCCGGACTGGGAAGTCTACGCATGGATTATCGGAAACAAGCCTGTCCCGCCAAATTATGCAGGCCCTGTGCTGGACCAGCTGCTCGGCTTTAGATACGACGCCCGCGCTCTCTAAAAACACGGCGAACGCGCTGAAGGCGCGCTCCTGTCTGTCCCGCCAGGTGATCGACCAATGCCCAGCCCTTCGCGCCTCTCCAGCCTGTCTGCGCCGACCAATGTCTCAGGCGCGCCCTTCGGACTGGATCTGAAAGCCTTTCAGGATGCCCTCCTGAACAAGGGCGGCATCGCGCTCTATGTTGCGCGTGACGACAAGACCGCTGCGACTGCCCTCAAGCTCGCAGAATTCTTTCAACCGACGATGGACCGCGTCCTCCTGCCGGGTTGGGACATGCTCCCATACGACCGGGTCAGCCCGAGCGCCGCGGTTGCCTCCCAGCGCTGCGCTGCGCTCGCGCGCATCGCGCAGCAACGTGAGGGCAGCAAGCCGCTTCTGGTCATCACGACAGGCTCATCCCTGATCCAGCGCCTGCCGCCCCGCGAAACAATGCGCGCGGCCAGCTTCTCGATGAGTGTTGGCGAAGAACTCGCAGAGGACGCGCTTACCGACTACCTGTCCGTCAATGGCTATATCCGCTCCTCCACGGTGAGTGAGCGCGGCGAGTACGCTATCCGCGGCGGCATCATCGACATTTATCCGCCGACCAGTGATGAGCCGATCCGGCTCGACCTGTTCGGCGATACGCTGGATCAGCTGAAAGCCTTCAATCCGGAAACGCAGATTTCGACGCGCGAATTGCCGTCGATCACGCTTGCGCCCGTGTCCGAGATTCTGTTCTCCAGCGACACGCTCAGCCTGTTTCGCGAGAAATACCTCGACGCCTTCGGTGCGCCCGGCGGTGACACAATGTATGAGGCCGCGCGGGCCCAGATCAGGCGCCAGGGCCTCGAAAACTGGCTCCCACTCTTCCACGACCATCTCGACAGCCTGTTCGACTATATTGGCAGCGACGCACTGATCGGCTTTGGCTATCTGGCGGGCGAAGCATCCAGCGAGCGCCGCTCGCAGGCCGAGGATTATCATGCCGCCCGACTTGAAGCGGCCACAGAGGACCGCCCATCGCGAGTCCTTCCGCCAGACGCACTCTATCTGAGCAACAGGGAACTCGACGAAGAGCTTTCCTCGCGCGGCATCGCCCGGTTTTCTGCCGCAGGCGCAGAAACCGGCATCGACCTTGGCGGCAAATATGGCCGCGACTTCGCACCGGAGCGCGCACAGCCAGAGACGAATGTCTTCAAGTCTGCTGCAGGCCATGCGCAAGCCCTGCGTGAGAAAGGCCTGACCGTTATCTTCGGGGCATGGACGTCCGGCTCTGCAGACCGGCTCGTCAATGTCATGGACGATCACGGCCTCGGCGCGTTGCCGCGGGTTTATTCCATGGAAGCGGCGATCGCTGCAGGCCTCAGCATCTGTGAACTGCCGCTGGAGCAGGGGATCGAGACCGAAACCCTCGCCATCATCTCAGAGCCCGACGTGCTCGGTGACCGGCTCGCAGCCCCGCGCCGCAAGCGCAAGGCCGCGAACTTCATTTCCGAAGCCGCGTCTCTCAATACAGGTGACCTCGTCGTTCACGTCGATCATGGCGTCGGTCGCTATGCCGGTCTCAAGACGCTGGAGCTGACCGGCGCGCCGCATGACTGCCTCGAGCTGGAGTATTCCGGCGGCGACAAGATCTACCTGCCGGTCGAGAACGTCGACCTCATCAGCCGCTATGGCAGCGATGACGCTGAAAGCGCCGTTGACAAACTCGGCGGCGTCGGCTGGCAGACGCGCAAGGCGAAGGCCAAGAAGCGCATCCTTGAAATGGCGGCAGAGCTGCTAGAGATCGCCGCCGCGCGTGAACTCAAGAAAGCTGAACCAACCACGACAGGGCAGGGGCTCTACGAAGAGTTCGCCGCCCGTTTCCCATACGAAGAGACAGACGACCAGCTCAACGCCATCGAGGACACGCTCGAAGACCTCGCCAGCGGCAAGCCGATGGACCGCCTGGTCTGCGGCGATGTCGGCTTCGGCAAGACAGAAGTCGCCCTGCGCGCAGCCTTTGTCGCCGCGATGAGCGGGATGCAGGTTGCCGTCATCGCCCCGACAACGCTACTGGCGCGCCAGCACTTCAACTCCTTTGCCGAGCGTTTCGCGAACTGGCCGGTCAAAGTCCGCCACCTGTCGCGCATGGTGACGCAGAAAGAAGCCAACGACGCGCGCGAAGGCCTCACCAGCGGGGATGTCGACATCGTCGTCGGCACTCACGCCCTCCTGTCAAACTCGATCGAATTCAAGCGCCTTGGCCTACTCATCGTCGATGAAGAGCAGCGCTTTGGCGTGAAGCACAAGGAACGCCTGAAGGAACTGAAATCTGACGTCCACGTGCTGACGCTTTCGGCGACGCCGATCCCGCGAACCCTCCAGATGGCGCTCACCGGCATCCGCGATCTTTCCATCATCGCGACCCCGCCCGTCGACCGCCTGTCAGTGCGCACCTATGTCGCCGAATTCGATACCGTCACAATCCGTGAGGCGCTGCTGCGCGAGAAGTATCGCGGCGGTCAGGCCTTCTTCGTCGCCCCGCGTATTTCTGACCTCGACTTCCTCGAAACCTTCATGCGCGACAACGTGCCGGAGGTGAGCTTCATCGTCGCTCACGGGCAGATGCCACCGACAGAGCTCGAGGACATCATGACCGCCTTCTATGAGGGCGAATATGATGTGCTCCTCTCCACCACCATCGTGGAAAGCGGCCTAGACATCCCCCGCGCAAACACGCTCGTCATCTACCGCTCGGACATGTTCGGTCTGGCGCAGCTCTACCAGCTTCGCGGACGCGTCGGCCGATCCAAGCTTAGGGCCTATGCCTATCTCACCACGCCGCGCGAACATGTAATGACGCCGGGCGCTGAACGGCGCCTGCGCATCCTGCAATCGCTCGACAGCCTTGGTGCAGGCTTCCAGCTTGCCAGCCATGACCTCGACATGCGCGGCTCCGGCAACCTCCTCGGCGACCAGCAGTCCGGCCACGTCAAGGAGGTCGGCGTCGAGCTCTACCAGTCCATGCTGGAAGACGCGGTCAACGCCCTCAAATCCGGCAGTGACCTTGAAGAAGAAGTCGCAGATGACTGGTCACCGCAGATCAATCTCGGCATCGCCGTCCTTATCCCGGAGGACTATGTCGAAGATCTCGGCCTCGCCGAGATCGACACCGATGAGGGGCGCGAGCGTTTTGCTGCCGAGCTCATCGACCGCTTCGGCCCGCTGCCGGAAGAGACCAAGCAGCTTCTCGACATCACCGCCATCAAGGCGGCCTGTAAGAAGCTCGGCATCGGCAAGCTCGATTCCGGCCCGAAAGGTATCGTCATGGCCTTCCGCAAAGACACACCTGTGGAGCCACGCGAGCTGATGACCATCGTCCAGTCGCGCCCGAACTCCATGAAGCTTCGCCCAGACGGCAAGCTGGTCGTCACCCGCGCGCCCGATGAGAAGCACAAACGCATCCAGCTCATCCGCAACCTGCTTCGCGAACTCGGCGGGCTTGTACCCGCCTGACGCTCGCTGCACAGCAGCGCCTGGCACGACGCGACGGCAAGTCTTGGCAGCCAGACCCGCTCTTATATGGTCTCGCCATTGCGAAATCAGGGAGGAGCCAGGCGATGGCCAGCGGACCACTTACAGGCATCAGGATTGTTGAATTTCAGGGCATTGGGCCGGGGCCGTTCTGCGGCATGCTCCTGTCGGACCTTGGCGCAGACGTCGTGCGTATCGACAGGGCAGGCAAGGGCGGGCGTGCCGCCACACCGGCCAATGTCGAATCGCGCGGTCGCCGCTCCATCGCGCTCGACCTCAAGAACCCGGACGATGTCGAAACCGCGCTCAAGCTCATCGAGAAGGCCGATGGCCTGATCGAGGGCTTCCGCCCGGGCGTCATGGAACGCCTCGGCCTCGGCCCGGATGTCGTTCTCGCGCGCAATCCGAAGCTTGCCTATGGCCGTATGACTGGCTGGGGACAGTTCGGTCCGCTGTCACAGGCGGCCGGCCACGATCTTAACTACATCGCGCTCACTGGCGCACTCGGCGCCATGGGTCGCAAGGGTGAGCGACCATACCCGCCGCTCAACCTCATCGGCGACTATGGCGGCGGCGCACTCTATCTCGCTTTCGGTCTTCTGGCCGCAATCCTCAACGCCCGCGGCGGCGGCGAGGGGCAGGTGATCGACGTTGCCATGACCGATGGCGCGGCCTCCCTGACCTCCATGTTCTTCGGCATGCGCGCCATGGGCGTCTGGAGCGATGAGCGTGAGGACAACATGCTCGACGGCGGCGCCCACTTCTACGACACCTATGAGACCAAGGATGGCGGCTATGTCGCCATCGGGTCGATCGAGCCGCAATTCTACGCGCTCCTTCTGGAGAAGGCGGGCCTCACTGATCCGGACTTCCAGCACCAGATGGACCGGTCCAAATGGCCAGAGCTCAAGGCGAAGATCATCGACGTCTTCAAGACCAAGACGCGCGATGAATGGTGTGAGATCATGGAAAGCACCGATGTCTGCTTTGCTCCGGTCCTCTCAATGACCGAAGCGCCAGAGCATCCGCACAACAAGGAACGCCAGACCTTCGTTAACTATGAGGGCGTTACCCAGCCGGCACCAGCGCCGCGCTTCTCCAAGACCCCGGGCAAGATCCAGCGCCCACCGGCTAGCCCAGGCGCTCATACCGATGAGGTCATGAAAGACTGGGAGATCAGTTGATCGCCGCGAGGGCAGCTGAACACGAGACAACAGGCCGTGCACAACGGCGTTCAGCTAGCTTTTGATACATAAGGGACGTCGGCTGCGGAGACGGGAGACATTTTCTCCCAATTCTCTGGCCGCCGGCGTCCTTCTTGCTTGAACTGGGCTGCCTGCGGGCGGCCCTTTTTTTTATTCTATAGTGTCGAACACTTTATCTAAACTCTGTGATGTCTTTGCGTTTCATATTTTTTATGAACAGCCTGATTGATGTAACGGATAAAGCTAGGCGATAACATATACCAATAACTGACAGTTAGAGTTGCAATTCACGAGGGGTTACCATGAGCACTGTTTTGACTGCTTCGCCGCGCAAGGTGAGTGACGCCGACCGTGGCATAGGCCAACTCGTGCGCCAGGCACGCCGCCGTGTCGGGATGACCCTCGATGATCTCGCCAAGCAGCTCGGCCTGTCCTACCAGCAGGTTCACAAATACGAGAATGGCACCAACCGGATCAGCGCCGGGACGCTTGCCGCCATCGCGAACCTTCTCGCCGTTCCGATCGATCACCTCTTTCCGGACGAAGTCCTTCTCGGCAACGCCGATGGCGAAGACAGCGAAATCGACCGCATGCGCGCGGAAGTAAACCGCGTCACGCGCACGATTGATGACCCCAAAAAACTTGAGGCCATCATCACCATTCTGAAGACGTTCTGAAGTCCTGACGCCCTAGCGGCCGCGCTTTGCATATTTGTCGAACTGGTTCGGATGCACAAATGTGTCCTGGAACCAGGGCGATTTTTCTGCCGAGAACTGCTTGCGCGTCCAGTCGATGAACTGGCGCCCGTGCGACAGCCGCTGCATGCGCGGCGTATAGGTCAGCCAGAACTGGATCGGCGCGACTTCCTGAAGTTCCAGCGCAATAAGCCGCGGATCAAGCTCGACAACATATGAGGGCATGACCGCAATGCCGCCGCCGGCCGCGCAGATCTCGCGTAGAACCGTCCCCGAATTCGTCAGCAACTTGAATCGAATCGCCTTCTTCAGATCGACTGCCCGGCTGGACCAGTTCTCGATCTGGTATGAATAAGCATCATGGATCAGCACATCATGCCCTTGCAGATCATACAGACTGGCAGGCGCAGTGCGCCCATCCAGGTAATCCGTCGTCGCGAAGAACATATAGTGCAGCACGCCGAGTCTGATGGATAGAATGTCCCTCTGGCGTGGCTCGCTAAACGTAATGCTTAGGTCTGCGTCACCAGTGGCGAGATCTGCATCGCGGTCTGCAATTTGGAAATCAAGGTCAACGCCAGGGCGTTCGTCCTGAAACTGCGGGATGNNNNTGCGACGCCGTCCTGTCCTGAAAACCGAAGGCTGCCGGTCCCTTCGAGGTCAAAGTCGCTCACCGTATTGATAATATCGTTGGCGCTATCGCTCATGGCGCGCGTGCGCCTCTGAACCTCTCGCCCGGCCTCGGTCAGTTCAACGCCTTTCGTTGTGCGGCTGAACAGCTGGCAGCCGAGCATTTTCTCAAGCTCGTCAATCTTGCGGCTCACGGTCGGGGTAGATTCGCCGAGGCGCTTGCCAGCAGCGGTAAGGCTTTTCAGCTCAGCGACGACGCCAAAGACGCGCAGTTTGTCCCAGTCGAGGGATGTCTTTTTCATTCAAATGCCTTCCGGACCAAGGGCAGTGGCCATGCCCTGACCCCGATCTGAAAAAAAGTAAATCGTACAACGTGACAACCCTTGCGCGAAAACCGAAGAATCTCGCGTAAAGGGAGTTTTTCATGACCATTCACCGCACAGTTGTATCACAAACCGCCCGGCCATACTGCAACACACCCCCCGAACGCGTTGCGGCAATCATGGGAAAGTATTCTCTGCGCCGCGCAAGGGCCAGCGAGGTAATTGAGACGCTGAAGCTGGGCGAAGCCCTTGTTGGCGGCACTCTTGCACGTCCTGAAGTCGTCGCAACCATCGACACCATCACCCGGATGACCATCTGGAATACGGGCGATCCGATTGCGGGTATCTTCTTGGTGGTGCCGGTCACTGAAGAGGGCAGGGCGGCTGTTGAAAATGGCAGTTTCAACCCGGCAGACCCGGCCATCCGCCACATTGCACCGGCCAATACGCCAATCTTTGGCGTCTATTGCGGCATCTATGCAGGGGCCACGCGAGAGGCTCGCAAATCAGTCCTCATGGCGGCGGGCGATTTGCGCCTGAATGCCTTCGCGCCAGTGCCAACCTATGCCCGCGGCGCCACCGAAGATGGGGCCCGCTCCATGCTGACACTCGGCTACCGGCCGCTACAGGGCGGCCTGAAAGACCTTTTCGTCTCCGATCCAGTGAGCGCCGACCAATGACGACACCCCTCGCTTATCCGGCGACAGGCTGCAAGGCACTGCGACGCCCGCCTACACCGGACAGTTTTCGCGCCCTGCGTGTGCGCCCGGTACAGTCGCTGGACGATCTTCAGCGTGTCTTTGCGATCCGCGCTGCCGTTTTCATGGCCGAACAGCGCTGTCCCTATGATGAGGAATATGACGGCAATGATCTTGCCGCGCTTCACCTCATCGCCTTCATCGGTCGGGAACCTGTCGGTACACTTCGCCTCAGATGGTTTGCTGATTTCGGAAAGATTGAGCGCGTCTGCATCCTGCCATCCATGCGGGGCCGACACATTGAGCGCATCCTGCTCGCCCACGCGATCGAGATTGCCGCCCGCAAGGGCTACCGCCTGATGATCGGACAGATCCAGGCGCGCCTCTGGCCGCTCTGGTCCCGCGTGCTCCACTGCGAATTACAGCACGGCAGGGAGAGCTTCAGCTTTTCGGACTTCGAATATCTCGAGATCGACATTCCCGTGCCACGCCACCCAAGCCCGCTGACTGCCGGAAGCGACCCCTTCATCCTCATCCGCCCAGAAGGCGACTGGGACCGGCGAGGCATTCTGGAAGAGTCCGCAAAACGATCGAACACTCAGGACCGCGAAGAGGCCGCTTAAGTGCGACTCGCGTGCCGACCCTGCAGGGCCACGGCAGGGTCTGTGCCAATCCCACAAATCAACTGCATCGTCTTAGCCGGTGCCGAACAAGGCCTCCAAAGCCGCATTTGGTAGACGCTTCTTCATTGTGATTGCTGAAAACGTCTCGCGAACATTACTTAGCTTGCATGCCTCAGCAAGCCGCCCATTTGCGAGTTCGTCCGTTACAACAATCGGGGGAAGGATAGCGAGCCCGATGTCCTCACGGGTGAGCAGCCGCATCATCGCCATATCGTCGACTTCGGCCGCGATCGTTGGAGAAAGACTGAGCTGCTCGAAAAGGACGTCGACGCCGTTTCTGAAGCCGCTATCGGCGGTCGGAAGGATAACAGGCTCAGTCGTCAGAAGCTCAACTAGACCTGACCTGCCAGACAGGCGCTCTGGCGTTCCAACCAGGCTGATTTCCTGTTCGGCCAGAATGCGCGATGACCATGGTGTTGCAGAATCCCTGAGAGGCACCTGGTTGACGAGGACGATATCGAGCCGGTGCGCTTCAAGACTTGCCAGTAGTTCGGCGATCGTGCCGGACCGGATGATGACTTCAACGTCTGGCGCCTGAACAACAGGTCTCAGAAATCCGATCTGGAAGTTTCGCGACAGCGTGGACAACGCCCCAACCCTCAGGATCGTTTTTTGCTGGCGCTCTGAATGCCGGAGTCGGCCAACCATCTCCTCTCCAGCCGCAAAAATCGCGTCCGAATGATCGAGTGCAATCTGCCCTGCTTCTGTCAGGACCAGCGACCGCCCGCGGCGTTCGAACAGGTCATGGCCAAGGCTGTCTTCGAGCTTCCTGATCTGCGTGGAGAGCGCCGATTGCGAGAGATTCAAAGACTCCGCCGCGCGCGTCAGGTTGCCCTCACGGGCCACGATCCAGAAATATCGAAGGTGATTATAGTTCAGCATATTCGTTCTCCATAACAGAACGATTAGGGCGATATATTGTATTATACTAAACTATTTGCCTTTGCTAGCGAGACGCCGATGAACAAGGAGACATCGGCATGTCCTTCGCCCCATTCCTCTTGCTGACACCCCCATTGATCCTTCTGGGCACGGCTCTCACAAGTTATCGCCAGTCAGCGCCATACCCCTTAATTCGCAAAGCGGTGCCTTGGCTTGGTCTGCTGATCGCGCCAATTTCTGCGGGCGCTCTTGGCCTTTACCTGATGAGCGGCGCCGAGACTCTCGAAGTTGGCGCAGGCGAATTTGCCTTACTGACATTGCGCTTCGATATCGTCAGCGCCTCTCTCGTTGCGCTGATCGGCTTCATCGGTTCGATTGTGCTCGCCTATAGCGGCCAATATCTGGAGGGCGAGGCCCGGCAGGGACGCTTTCTTGCCCTAATGTCTCTCGCCATGGCCTCGGTCCTTCTGTTCGTGATGTCCGGCCATATCGTCCAGCTCTTCATTTTCTGGATGACGACCAGCTTTTTCCTTCACAAACTGCTGCTGTTCTATCCTGATCGGCGGGTCGCGCAGCGCGCCGCGAAGAAGAAGTTTCTCTTTGCTCGGGCGGGCGATCTCTTCTTGCTTGCTGCCGGTGTTGCGCTGTGGACGCAGTTCGGCACAGGCAATATCGCCGACATCAACGCCATCGCACGCAGCGGCTCTGAACCTGGCAACGCGATCATCGTCCTTGCTGCATTCCTGCTGGCATGCGCGGCACTTCTGAAGTCGGCCCAGTTTCCATTCCATGGCTGGCTGACCGAAGTGATGGAGACCCCGACGCCGGTTTCCGCGCTGCTTCACGCTGGCATCATCAATGCGGGCGGCTTCCTGCTGATTCGTTTCGCAGACGTCATGCTCCTCGCTCCAGGTGTGCTTGCGATGCTGGTAATGATTGGGGGCTTCACCGCGCTCTTTGCGGGCCTCGTGATGCTAACTCAGCCGGCGGTGAAGACGTCGCTTGCCTGGTCAACCATAAGTCAGATGGGCTTCATGATCTTCCAATGCGGTCTGGCGCTATTCCCGCTCGCGCTTCTGCATATTGTGCTGCATTCACTCTACAAATCCGGCGACGCGGTGCGGCAGGTCGCCTCTATTCGCCGGCCAGGACCTATTGCGGTACCTAGCCTGAAGGCAGTCGGCGCGTCTTTCGCTATCGCAATCGGCATATATGCGGCGGTGGCCCTCGCACTTGGTCTCGACGGTAAGTCGCCACAGGCCATCGCACTTGGCGCCATCCTCGTCTTCGGGGTTGCCTACATGCTGGCACAGGGTCTTGCCGGAAAGGCACCCCGGCAGCTCGGGCTGTACACGGCAGGATACGCGGTTGCGACGACGCTCGCCTATTTCGGGCTGCAGACACTGGCGACGCATCTCGCCTATCCATCCTTGCCGTCCACACCTTCGCCAGACGGTCTTGGCTGGGCAATGATCGCGACCGCTCTGTTCAGCTTTGCAGCCACAGCATTCGCGCAGGCCACATTCCCGCTCTGGGCGGACCACCCTGCCGTTCGCGGCCTTCGCGTCCACCTCACGAACGGATTTTACATAAATGCGGTCTGGGACCGGCTGCTTGGCGGCTGGAACCAGCGGTCCAGCGCCCCACGCAACTAGCCACATCACGGATCGAAAAGGATGACCTCCATGTCCACGACCAAATCAAAAAAGAGCGCCCAGATTCGCGCACTCGTCGACACTGCAGCGCGCACCATTCCGCCAATGTGGCCGCTCGAAGCGACCGTTGCCGTAAATCCCTTCCTCGGCGCGAACACGAAATCCCTCGATGCGACAGCTTCGGTCTTCGCCTCCATAACTGGTCAGGCACTGACCATGCAGCCAAGCTGGTTTCAGGAAAAGCTGGAAGCAGGCGAGGTAAAGGACGAAGATCTGAGCGCCGCCCTGGAAGCCTGCGGCGCACCATCAGACGTCTCGCCAGCGGATATCCGGAACCGCTTGTCCAAGCTGGAGGACCGCGCACCTGCACGCATTCCCACTGTGCTAGATCTCGCCGCATCGCCTTTAAATATAGACCTTCGCGGCGTCATGACGGACCGCGTAACCGCCTGGGCAGCAAACTTCTTCGACCAGGGGCAGGCGCTCTGGCAGATTACCGACAAGGGAGCGGCCTGGGCGTCCTGGTGCGACTACGCAACCAATGACCTCACGCCCGAAATATTGGGCCTTGAAGGCTTCTGCGCTTTCGCGAGCCGGCTGACAGATGATGTGGAGGCCTTTATCGCCGAAGCGCTCGATGAACTTGTTGTCTCGGGCAACGCGGCCGAGATCTACCTCACACAGATACTGTTTGATCTCGGAGGCTGGGCGCAGCTCGGCCGTTACCGCCTCTGGCAGGCGGAGCTGGCCGGGTCTTCTGACACGATCATGCGTGACCTGCTTGCGATTGGCATGGCCTGGGAAGTCTTTGCCTATCGCGCCACGGGCAGCAAGATCACGCTCGACTGGAAACGCGCCAACAAGGCCCGCGAGCGGGCAGGAGAGGTTGGAGAGGACTGCTGGGTGCTCGGCTGCCTACAATTTGCGCTCGACCATGCTGAGCAAAGACGGCTCGCAGGGCTTCTATCCGCGCCGTCGGTGGCACAAAGCGCCGAAGCCCGGCCGCCACTACAGGCCGCCTTTTGTATCGATGTACGGTCAGAGGTCTTCAGACGCGCGCTGGAAAGCGTGAGCAATTCGACAGAAACGATTGGATTTGCAGGCTTTTTCGGCCTCGGTATCGATCACAGATCCTTCGCGTCCGACGTTCACGAACGCCGTCTTCCCGTTCTGCTCAATCCGGGCCTCGAAACCTTTGAGACAGGTGAAGATGAAATCAGCGAAGATCGCGCCAAGCGTTTCCGCCTCCGCGCTGTCAGGGCCTGGGGGCGCTTCAAGCTCGCCGCTGTTTCATCCTTCGCATTCGTTGAATCGGCAGGGCCGATATACGTGCCAAAGTTGCTTCAGGGCGCCCTTGGTTTGAAGTCAGGCAATAGCAAAAACGGACCTGCGCCAAAGCTTCACCTCTCGGTTACGCTTGAAGCCAGGGTGGATGCAGCTCACTCAATTCTCAAGGCGATGTCGCTGACGCAGAATTTCGCGCGTCTCGTGCTGCTCTGCGGACACGGCGCCTCTGTGGTGAACAATCCGCATGCGAGCGCTCTGCAATGCGGTGCGTGCGGCGGTTATAGCGGCGAGGTAAACGCAAGGCTTCTCGCTGGCCTGCTGAATGAGGAAGCGGTCAGGCAAGAGCTGTCGACGCGCGGCATCGACATTCCAGCTGACACCTATTTCGTCGGCGGGCTTCACGATACGACATCCGACACCGTCACCATCTATGACGACGGTAAGGCATCAAGCCACTCCAAAGACATCGACGCGGCCAAGCTTCTACTTGCCAAGGCGGGCAAGCTCGCCCGGGCGGAACGCGCGGCGACCTTGCCAAGCGCCTCGCAGTCAGCGAGCCTCCTGAAACGTGGACGCAGCTGGTCGCAGACCCGCCCGGAATGGGGACTTGCTGGCTGCAGCGCATTCATAGCGGCGCCGCGCGAGCGTACACTTGCAAAAGACCTCTCCGGCCGCTCATTTCTCCACTCTTATGACTGGCGCGAGGATAAGGACTTCAGTGTTCTGGAGCTGATCCTGACAGCGCCGGTGGTCGTTGCCAGCTGGATCAGTCTGCAATATTACGGCTCGTCCGTTGCGCCTGACCTGTTCGGCGCGGGTAACAAGCTCCTCCACAATGTCGTCGGCGGCGTCGGCGTCCTGGAAGGAAATGGCGGCACGCTCAGGGCAGGTCTCCCCATTCAGTCCGTCAGTGATGGGCTGAAACTCCGCCACACGCCGGTCCGCCTGTCCGTATGCATCGAGGCGCCGCGCGAAGCGATCAGCGCAATTCTGGCCAAGCACGACGACGTCAGAGCGCTATTCGATAATAACTGGCTCCATCTTTTCGCCATGGATGACAATGGCGCGCTGACCCACCGATACGACGGCAAGGGCGGATGGCAGCCGGCCTTTTCAGCCCGTCAGGCAGTGGCTCCAGAAGGGGCGGCTGCGTGAGCGGCCTGACGCACCTCGAACGGCTTGAAGCCGAAGCGATCCAGATTCTGCGAGATGGGGTGGCTGAGGCTGAACATCCGGTACTGCTCTTCTCGGGCGGCAAGGATTCGACCGTTCTTGCTCATCTTGCCTTGGAAGCGTTCTATCCGTCGCGCCCGCCCATGCCGCTCCTGCATGTCGACTCTACCTGGGAGTTTCGAGAGGTCGTCTGGTTCCGGA
>LWDU01036394.1_pt1 | contig 13830 bp, 9 predicted proteins | sample 727161 | NCBI WGS metagenome assembly LWDU01 (sample SAMN04566230, study PRJNA314399) | hydrothermal vent metagenome | isolation source: deep sea hydrothermal plume seawater | place: Mexico: Gulf of California, Guaymas Basin | collected 2004-07-11 | reverse complement strand
GGCCACGGAAGTCATTCGGACGAACCGTTTTGGGAGTATCATTGCAGCGACCAACGGAGGTGGGACCAATCGTTCCGAGCGAAAGCTCGAATCTGGCTTCGGTGACACCGCATGGGAAGGGTGCCAATGATACCGTCGACAGCAGCGTCTGTCACTTTTTTGTGCCGCAGACTCAGATTAAGAGCTTCCCGCCGCGAATATGCTGAGGGGTGCGTGGTTCACATTTACCGCTGCCAACCCAGCTTGACGCGGCAGCTAACGCAGTCGATCAATTCGCGAAACGCCGGAATCGATAGTGTGTTTCACGAGCGCTCGAGAACCAGTCGCTCGCGCTTATAGTTTGTATGGGGCCCCTTTCGGGGGGGCTTCCTCATACCACCGGATCCGGGGCGAGCTCTATGTGAGAAATCGTTGTGCCGCGAGAAATCCGAACAGCAGCAGACTGATTGTCAATACACCGGTGCTGAACGGGCCGTTACGGAAACCGTTCTGCTTTCCCAGTGCTGTGTAACCAAGCAGTAACAGTGCGAGCGCAAACATCGGCAGGAAAATCGCTCCGGTCACTCCGGCAACCAGCTGCACTTTTGCCAGGGAAAACGGCAGCAGGAAAACCGGTACGATTCCGAGCAGAAGTTGGATGGTGTTGTAACGACGACGATCGGGCAGCTGATTGTTTCCGGTGGCGGACGCAGTTTCAGACTTCGGCAGCATCTCACAGATCAACTCCGGAATGCTTTGCCAGACGCCCAGCAGACTGCTGAAGACTGCCCCCCATGCACCGATGCGAAACATCCAACTGGCCACCATGCCGAATTCGCCCAGTTGTTGTTGCATGTCAATTGAAAGCTGAGTGATCAGGTTGGCCCCCTTTAAGCCCTGATCGATCGGCAGACGGCTTCCCAGGATCACCATGCACACGCCGAAAGCCGCCGTCATCAGATATCCAGCGGCCAGGTCGATGCGACAGGCGCGCATCGCGCTGATGTCTACCCTGCCCTTCTCGCGGATCCAACTGCCATAACACAGCATCGTCAAGGTACCACCGACCCCGGCCATCAATGTCAGCGTCCACGCCACCCCTTTGCCATCGGCATGCGGCACCGAAGGAATCACCAGGCCCCGCATCACCTCGGCCCAGTCAGGAGCGCTCAGCGCTGCCACAAGAACAACGGTGAAAAACATAACCCCGATGCACACGGCCATCATTCGCTCGAACAACCGAAAGCCACCGAGTCGTAGCAGAACAATGGCGACGAGACTCTGCAGACTGCCGTGCACGATGCGTCCGAACGATGCGTCACCGATCGGCAGAATCGCCTGGGCACATTCACCGCCTGCGGACATCAGCATTCCGCCAATGCAGAATGACCATGCCGCCACATACAGCAGAAAACCGGTCCGGACCAGCGGATGAGTACTTCTGAAAACTCCGTCGGCCACGCTGGTGCCGGTACTCAGCTGCCACCGAGCCAGCCCTTCGCACAGGACATATTTCAACGCGGCACCGACAAGGCAAACCCACAGCACCGTCAGCTTCAGGCGTGCCCCGGCTAATGCTCCGCCAGCGAGGTCTCCAGCACCGACGCCGGTAGCGGCGACCAGAATCCCCGGGCCGATGGCGTCCAGCCATGAGCGACCCCGCGTTATCGTTGACTCGCCGGCCTCGGTTGGCGTGGCCGGATCTGACTGACACATGTGCGAAGATTTTCCACGGCGTAACGATTGAATTCGGAAGCCTGAGGTGTAACGCCGCGGTCCGCAACCTTCAACCGAAGCAGGCTGCTGTACCGTGATGGGCAAGCTATTTCAGCAGCTTTTCAATCGCACGTCGCATCTGTTCGGCCGACTGAAAGCGGTCCCCAGGTTCGGCAGCCAGCGCCCTGTCAACGATCTTCGAGACAGAACGCGGCACATCTGGAGCTCGTTCGCGCAGCGGGACCGGGCCTTCATTCAGAATGGTGGCAATCGGTGTTTCGTGGTCCGACAGATTGTAAATCGTCTTTCCTGAGATCAGCTTGTACATCGTGGCACCGACAGAGAAAATGTCGGCTGTTGGTTTTGCAAAGCGGCAGTTAACGATTTGTTCGGGCGCGATGTAGGACAGCGTCCCTTTGATTTCGTGTTCACTGCTGATCTGACTCATGCCGGCGTCGGCGAAGTTTTTCGCCAGCCCAAAATCTGCCAGTCTTGCATTCAGCCTGCCGTTGTCCTTCGAGACCAAAAGGTTTCGCGGTTTGATGTCCCGGTGTACCAGGTTTCGACCGTGAGCGTAGGCCAGCCCATCCAGAATCTGACGCATCAGTCCAAGCACAACATGTGTTCGCTTTTTCAGCGACAATGGTTTCAGCACATCGTCCAGATCAATCCCATCAACAAACTCCATCGCGATGTACAGTCGACCGTCGTCGGCTCCGGTTTCGACACACCGAATAATGCGTCTGTGCGACAGTTCCTGCAGGATCTCGGCTTCTCGTACGAAGACCTGCATCATTTTTTCGTTGAAGCACAGTTCGGACGACAGCAGCTTCAATGCCACGATCTGCCCCGTCACGACATGTTCGGCTTTGTAGACCACTCCCATCGACCCGTGACCGACTTCGCAAAGCAGCAGGAACTCCGCAACCTGTTCCGACTGTGACACGGCCGTCAGCAGACAGGTGGCGCCAAGTTCAGCCGGCGTCGACTGCTGTGGCACGGCAGCGCCGTTTCCCAGGTGGACTGCGATTTGCGTTTCGCCGCCACGAATGGTATCGCCGTCGTTCAGCCAACGGTCGGTAACGCGTTCTTCATTGACGTACGTTCCATTCGCGCTATCGAGATCAACGATGTGGCATTTGGGAGGTTGCACTTCGATCAGGCAGTGATTCCGTGAAATGTGCTGATCGCCGTCAATGCGGAGATGTGCTTTGGAAGATCGGCCAAGCAGCAGAGAATCCTGCTGACTGAACGTAAACGACCGACCTGCATGCGGTCCACTCTGAATCTTCAGTACAACCTGTTCGGATGACATATCCCGGTCCTGCGCGGTCTCCGACGACCTGTGATTGCCTGTCGCGGTCCGCTTATATTGCCTTCTTGATCAGGATTTCACAAGCGAATTCCCGTTTCTGACCGGTTTTGCAACGACGACACGTCAAACGCACTGAGCCTCAGTACCGTATTTCTTCCGACACAGTCGTCAGCAGCAATCCGAGTGCCCGGTTGACCGTGCGTCATCACTTATCTGCGTCCCCTGAGTTTTACCGCGACCAGCACCTCACTCACCATCAAGCCGACGGCGAAGCTGCCTGCGAGAATCAACCAGAACATCCACGGAGGTGAGTTTTCCAGTCCGCTGTGCAGGTTCATGCCAAACACGCTGGAAACGGCGGTCAGCGGAAGAAAGATCGCCGCCATACGTTCAGCCGATGACCCGCTCGTTCTGTTTCACGCGAATGAGCAGCCTGGATTTCTCCCTGCCTGGCGATGTGGAAATCAAGTGAGTTGCGCGCGTCGGCCTGCAGCAACTCACAAGTGCGTGCGACATCACCTGCATGGTCGGCATAGAACTGAATCTCGTGTTTGGCGGCAACGTCATCAACCGAGTCGCGAGCTCTCTGCAACGTATCCGCGAGATTTCTTAACGCTCGATTTAAGGGACCGATTCGCTCAAGAACGGAGAATCTCTCCACGGCAGTATTGGCGAATTCATGTTTCTCACTCAGCTGGTTGACTGCGGTTTCGTAGGCATCGACGATTTCTTGCAGTGCCGGTCGAGGCTGACCGCGATCCGTGGACCGCCATTCGCCGGTGGGACTTCTCCAGAAGAACACACCTTCACGCTGGCTGGTGCCTGCGGCTGGCACTTTATGCAGGACAAGGAACAGATGTCCATCCGCTTCGATTTCTCGTTGACGACCGAATCGGTCACCGAGTCGTGCTCGAATCTCACGCGGCATATCCCAACCAGGAGGCACTTTCATGATTCTGATCTCCACCGTTTTTCCGAGAATGTGTTCTTAACATTCGCTGTTTCAGTCACGATGAAACGAGAGACATCAGAACCCGGATCAGCGGTTTTGCCGGGAATTCGGCCATTTGCTCGCCCGTCCGTAAACCTCATCAGCAACAGCTGTTATCTCATGCCCATGCCCGGGAATCATGTTCACCCTATGGCAGAATGCGAATACGCCTCGCTGCCGACACCGGTCTTCTGCATGGGGTGGCACCATCATCATTCCGTGCCTGCACCGGTACGCGCAATCGAATGAATCGAAAGGAAGCAGGACATGACAACAGTCGTACTCATGGGAGTTTCACTCGGACTGTCTTGGCGTAGCCCGTCCGAGTGATGTGTTCCCATTCACAGCTGACAAAAGTCAGGCTCCACGAAACGAAGACTCTTCGCGTGCAATCGATGAACAAGGAAGAGCCGCTTGTGAGTTGTCGATCGATGGAACTAAAACCGTGGCGCGTCACTGCCGCTTCGATATGAATCGAAGCGGCGGCTGCCAGAAACCGCTGCAGCTAAACGCTTAGCTGCTCTCACCGTCGATTTGACCTTGCTTCACCACCTCAACCAGAATGCCTCCCAGCTTCAGCATTTCGTGAAAACGAGTGAACCACAACTCGCGGTGCCATTCCAGTCCGACGTTTTGACAGGCTTCGCGAAGCTCGTGTCTTGAGAACGTGCGACACTTCCACGTATGACTCGTGACCAGTCCGGACAGCGAGTTCTCAGTGACCAGCAGTAGTGCGGTGCCACCAGGCTTCAGGACTCTGGCAAACTCCGACAGACCCGGAAACGGGTCCGGAATGTGTTCCAGAACATAGCCACAGGTAATGCAGTCGAACGTGTTGTCGCGAAAGGGCATTTCCAGCATGTCGGCTGCAACGAACGCAGGTCGGTCCGACTTCAGACGCTCCCGCGCACGTTTGAGCATTTCGTACGACAAATCAAACCCAACGATCTCGGCGTCCGGGCGGGCCGTTTCAAGAAGATGGCGAATGATCTGGCCTGCCCCCGAGCCAACGTCCAGGATGCGATCGAAGCGCGATGCGTCAAACCGGCGGGACTTGAACAGTTGGCCCATCAATGGCTCATGGAGGGAAAAAAAACTGCTGAGGTGGAGCATGGCGCCCTGAGGACCATCGTACAAACGCCTCACCGCATCCTGATACTGATTCAGCGGCTTTCGGCGGATGCCACCGAATTCGGCGATAGTTCGCACTCGGCTTTTTGCGGCTCGTCTCCATTTTGAAACTGTAGTTTTCACGTGGCTGATTCAGTTCAGGCTGTGGGATGGTTCAATTTTGGTGCGTCAGAATGAGGATTTTGAAAAAGTTTGCAACCGTGCAACAGGAGATTCGTCGTTGTCTCTCGTTTACCGGGGCCGGATGCCAATGGATGGTTTTTGCGACACGTCGGACACGTACCGCCACAACTTTGCACAGCGGTCGTCGAAGTTCGCTACGGCGGATGTAATACGGCACAAGTCTATAGCCTCAAGTTACATGCGGCGAAATATAAAGGGGTGATAATGAAACGAGTGCAGTACAAATTCACGTTTGGGGGACAACAGCCACTTGAGATTTTCATCCGGTAAGGCCATCATACCGGTTGAAAAGTTGCAACTGATGTTGCTGAGGCTGGTCCACTGTTTGGCCCGGCGACAGGAACAACACTCACCTCATCAAAGCGAAGAGTGGTGTGAGGCCTGCACAATGAGTTTTTTTACATTGCTCGGTGTGACAGAAAACACTGGTCTGCAGATGAGTTCATCAGAAGGAAGCTGACGATCAGCAGCGTTAGGGAGATTTGATTTTCTTGCGAATTCTCTTTGTGTGCACAGGAAACACATGCCGAAGCCCGATGGCGGAAGCGATGTTTCGACACTTGGCATGTCAGTATTGGGGCTGTTCAGAAGACGAGCTGCGCAAACACAACATGGACGTGCTGTCGGCCGGCGTTGCTGCCGCGGACAGCGCACCGGCCTCCCGGGAAGCGATTCAGGTATTGAAACAAAAAGGAATCGACCTGTCGCAACACCTTAGCCGACAGGTCACAGAAGAAATGCTGGCAATGTCGGATTTGGTGTTGGCGATGACGCCAGGACACCTGCGGATGTTGCAGAATGAGAGGCCAGACTTGGCCTCGCGCATGAGACTGTTGCGTGAAGAAGGCTATGGAATCTCGGATCCGATTGGCGGAGGAATTGAAGATTACCAGCACTGCGCGAGTGAGATTTCCGATTGTCTGAAATCAATACTCGACGAGTTAATTCGGAAAGATGCTGAAGTACAATGAGAATAGGAATTGCCAGCGATCACAGAGGATTTCAGATGAAGAATCGACTGATTCAGTTGATTGATAGTCTGGGGCACGACGTTCAGGACTTCGGGCCGGATTCTGGTGAAAGCGTCGATTACCCGGACTATGCGGCACGTGTGGCGACGTCTGTTTCCACCGGTGATGTCGACCGTGGGATTCTTATTTGCGGTACCGGCATCGGCATGTGCATCGCTGCCAATAAGTTTGCTGGTGTGCGCGCGGCAAACTGCAACGACAGTGTTACGGCTGAACTAAGTCGTCTGCACAATGATGCAAACGTGGTTTGTCTCTCGGCTGACCAGCTTAGTGATCAACTGGCCGATCAGGTCATACAGATCTGGCTGAAAACTGAATTTGAAGCCGGGCGTCATGTTCGTCGCCTGGAAAAGATTGCCTCGTTCGAATCTGTAAATTCCCAGGAGCTGGCTTCCAAGCCAGCCGCAAACTGAGCACCACCTGGCCGCGAGCCGATTCGTTTCAGCAGTTTGACGGTCGGTCGCCGGGCCTCGCGGGAATAACAGATCTTAATTCATCCGATGGTTTCTGCACTGCCTTTATGTGACGTTCTTATTGACCGAGCCCCGCGGAACGGTCAACAAAATATGGCCATTGATGAATGGCTGCTGCAGCACGTTTCGGATGTCCCGGATCGCTCATTTATAAGGGTTTATTCCTGGTGCGAGCCGACGGTCACACTTGGCTATTTTCAGGACGGAGCACAGGAGCTTGACCCGCGTTTGGTGAAGTGCCCGCGGATCCGACGACTGACCGGTGGCGGGGCAATTCTTCACGATCATGAGCTCACCTACTCCTGTGTTATCCCACAAACACACCCACTCGCCCGCACGCCAACATCCCTATACGCCTCAGTTCACCGGGCCATCATCGTGTTGCTGGCTCGTTGTGGAGTTGAATGTTGCATGAGGCAGGAAGCTGCAGAGGTGCCAAGAGATACCGGCACCGGAACTGATCCGTTTCTCTGCTTTCTTCGGTCAGACCCGCGAGACGTCGTTCTTGCCCAGCATAAGATCATCGGCAGTGCTCAACGTCGCCGCAGAGGAAGAATACTTCAGCACGGTAGCGTGCTTCTGAGAGCGTCCGGGCTCACGCCGGAAATCCCCGGTGTGGCAGACTTGAGCGCCAACTTCAACATCGACGACTTTGAACGTTTCCTGCCTGAAACGCTCGTAACGGCAGTGGCTGCTGACTTTCGCTTGATGTCGGATGTTCCCGAAATTGCACTGGATTAAACGTTAACACATGCCCACTTCAGTGCAAATGAGAATTCTGCGGATTCTTTGAATTATACAAATTATGCAAAATCTCCCAGAACGGATAATTCACGGTCTTTACATGTGACTGCCACTCCGATGAAATACTGGCTACCTTTCTCTTTATTGTCTCATATCTCGTCTTTCCCGGTTCCGGGCACTTCACACCACTGTCGAACGTTCTCTGTTCTCTGGCTTGTGATTAGGCCCCCGTTCTAGTGGAGGTGCATCCCAGCACTCACTGCATTTTGTGAAACAGGTGAGTTATCCCGATGGCGCATTCGCGACTCAGTTACGGGTTTTCACCGTTGAGTAGGACAAAGAATATGATCAACGCTGAACTTCACGTAATTGGCGGAAAACACGCAGGGCAGGTGATCCCGCTCAACCGCCAGAAGTTTCTGATTGGGCGGGAGCAGGATTGTCAACTACGTCCCAACAGCGAGTTAGTCAGCCGGCATCATTGTGTGTTCACGGTAGATGACTTCTCCGTCCGCGTAAGAGATCTGGGCAGTACCAACGGAACACTGGTGAACGACGAGAGGATTAAGAAGGAAGTCGTTCTGCAACCGGATGATCGAGTCCTCGTGGGGAGTCTGGAGTTCTCCGTCAGGATTAACGAAGCGGCGGCAGGCGACACCACGGGGGAGATTTCTGCGAAATCCGAGGACACTATAGTGGCGGCGGGTACAGAAACGGTTACTGAAATGACACCGCTGTCGATGCCGATAGGGTCTGACACGACGTTGCTGAGTGCCATTCCAACGGAACCTGGTTCCGAAGAGCTAGTCCCGAATGCAGACAGTGCGGCACAAGCGGCAGCAGATCCATCTGCACCGCCGATGCCGCAAATGCCCGGTCCTGGCGCAGGCGATACAACGGTCATGTCTCAGTCGCCGCTTATTCCGGGACAGCCATATCCTGCAATGCCCCAGGCGGGGTATCCGATGTACGGGAACTATCCGTATCAGCCGATGCCCGGTCAGGTGCCCGGTCAAGTACCGCAGATGTACCCACAGGGGTTTCCCGGTCAGGCACCGCCAGCACCGTATCCGTACCCTGAGCAGATGCCGCAACAGCTGGAAGCACCCGCAGATGATACAGCATCCGCCGTGCCAACGATGCCCAGCGTATCCCTTCCTGATCCGTCTGAAACCGGTGCGAAGGACGCTCCGCCAAAGCCTAAATCAGAGGGTGGTGAAGCCGCTGAGGCGGATTCCAACAGCGGTGCTGATGCCATCATCAAGCAATACATGCAGCGACGACCCGGCGGTTAGGCCAGCGAAGTTGCAAATGAAATCGATTGAACGCACTATTTCAGAAAGCGGCCAAAGAGTTTCTTGACCTGCTGCCTCTGACCCTCACGCTGGCGGGACTGCCACCCAGTGACACCGGGCGGTACTTCACAGCGGAGCAAATCGAATCCCGCGTCTTCACCGTCAAGCACGCCTACAAGTGCGCCCGGATACTTGCCCGGGAGTCGATTCAGGCTTAGGCACCAGGCTGTGAATTTCCTGATTCTCGGGACAAGGCGTTTGGTGCTTGACAGTCTGCTGTCGCGGCGATATCGTCCCGCGTTCGGTTTCATTGAGAGTGAGTCACAAGAATCTGTTCTTGTGAGTCGCTGTTCACTCACTGGTCCGACTCGCCATCTGCTGCTGGCCGGCGGTTTGGCACCGAGGAAGAGATAATGCACAGTATGTGAGACACCCCATTCCTCTTTCTGTCGCGGTATTGCCCCTTTCGGGGCACGCGTTCGAGAGACAGGTCTGCCTGCCAGTTCTCATGAGAGCTGGTACTGAAAAGTGGGATCCTATCCCACTTTTTTTGTTATAACGTAAAGACTTAACGGTTCCGGGTTATGAACGGTGACGAAATCAAACGGATTGTTGATGCAATCCACCGTGATAAATCGATCGACAAGGAAATCGTCTTCGAGGGAATTGAGCAGGCCATCCTTTCGGCGGCCCGCAAACATTTTTCCGAAGAAGAAGTGCTTGATGTTCGGATTGATCGTGACACAGGAGAACCTTCGCTTACCTGCGACGGTGCGCTGCTGGAACCGGATCTGATTGGCGATCTGTTGGGGCGAATTTCAGCCCAGACCGCCAAGCAGGTGATGATTCAGCGAATCCGCGAAGCGGAGCGTGACGCCCATTACGACCAGTATCTTGACTTAAAGAGCCAGTTGGTCACCGGGTCTGTCACCCGCGTTGATCGTGGCACGGTCATCGTCAATCTTGGCAAGGTGGAAGCCATTCTGCCTCGCAGTGAACAGATCAACAAAGAAAGCTATCGCGTAGGGGATCGAGTACGTGCAATCGTCCTGGACGTGAAGAAGGCCGGGTCACGGGTCCGCGTGATCCTTTCCCGAACGCATGCCGACTTTGTGCGACGGTTGTTCGAAGTTGAAATTCCCGAAGTTAACGATCGGGTGATTGAGACCCGGTCTATCGCTCGTGAAGCCGGGCACCGATCCAAGGTGGCGGTGTCTTCGTACGACACCACGATCGATTGTGTGGGGGCATGTGTTGGTGTTCGAGGCGCAAGGATTCGCGGCATTGTTGAGGAACTCAACGGTGAACGAATTGATATTGTACGCTGGAACGACAGTCTGCAGTTGCTGGTTCCCAACGCCCTGCAACCGGCAGAAGTTGAAGACGTGATCTTATGCCCGATGCTGGGCAAGGTTATTATTTTAGTTCGCGAAGACCAGCTTTCGCTGGCGATTGGGCGACGCGGACAGAATGTGCGGCTGGCGTCAAAGTTGTGTGGCTGGGACATCAACGTCATGACGCAGGAGTCGTTGGACGAACAGCTGGATATTTCAATCGAAGCATTCAGCGTTGTGCCCAAAATGCCGTCGGAGCTTGTCGAAAACCTTGTTTCACAGGGTTTTTTCACCTTCGACGATCTGTCTGTGATTGAGCCTGATGAGCTGTTGGAAATGAGCGGGCTGACGCAGGAAGATATCGATACAATTATTGAGTTTGCAGACGTCGAAAGTCTGCGAATCGAACAGGAAGAACGCGAAGCTGCGATCGCCAGAAAACTGAACCCGCCACCAGCAAACCCACCAGCAAGCCCACCGAAAACATCGTCAGACACCGCAACAACTGAAGGCGCTGAAGCAAACGCAGAGTCCTCAGCACCTGCCGAGGGCAGTGAAAAAACCGAAGCCGGAGAAGGTGAGGCCGAGTCGTCCGGGGCTGAACCTGAGGTGGGCAAGGAGGAAGTTGTTGCTGATGCGAATGCCAAGGCGAATGATGCCGGCGATTCTGTCGTCACCGCAGAAGTTGAAAACGCCGATGTTGTCGAAGAGGTGTCTACCGGGGACAGTGAACCTGCCGCGGACAGTGAACCTGTGGACGACGAAGCGGCGGCTGTGGAGTCGAGTGACACCGGCAATGCTGACGACAAACCAACAACTTCGGTAAGTGAATAACACCCTTCTGCGGGACTACCGGATGGTTCTGCAGAGCACTGATTTTAAGAAACAAACGCGATGGAGATTGCTTTCATTTACTAAGAATCCATGAAGCTCCCAGGAAACCTGTTTCAGGTGCGCCGGAAACGACGCACAGGACGGTGTTTTCATCCCCGGCAAAGTGGTCGTCTCCAGGCTGCACGTGGTGGTTCACGGGAAATCATTGAGTGAGACGTACCATGAAGCCAAATATTCTGTTCATTTCTGTTTACTGCGAAGCACGTTGAAATGTACCGGGGTGTCAATCAGACACGACCGGTCCTGATCGACCGCGAGGCTCTTCATCCGAAGGATCTGGCGACGCGTCGAAGGGGTAGTTGTCTTGAAGATTCGTATCTTTGCTCTGGCCAGGGAACTTGGCCTCGACAGCAAGGTTTTGATCGGTCTCTGCGATGAGGCCGGGATTCAGCTTCGTAATGCGCTCGCGACTCTGACACCGGAGGAACGTGATCAAGTCGTTGCGTACGTAAAGAATCGTGACCAGAAAGACGCCGAGCCTGAGGCCGCGCAGCCCGAAGCCCTGGCTCCCAGTCGGGATTCAAATGCAGGTAAGGTCCGCGACATACGGGTCATGCCGGCTATGCAAAAGCAGGCTACCGAAGCTGAGGAGGTCCTCGAAGCTGAGCAGGCTGTCGAGGCTGAGGAGGTCGTCGAAGCTGAGCAGGTCCTCGAAGCTGAGCAGGTCCTCGAGGTGGTGGAGAATGAGGCCGCGGTTGAAGCATCAGAAACGGATTCAGATGTTGAGACGACTGAGGAAGCAGCAGCGACGGTAGCCGAGACCGATGCGGCTGTCGAAGAATCATCAGAGTCACCGGCCGAAGCGGTCGAGGAGGCGCCCGTGGCCCCCGCGGCAGTGACGACGAGCAAAGCGGACACGCCGACTCCGGAGGTTGCCGAAGCGGTTACGCCTCAGAAGCAGGCTTCGCCAATTCAGCGAATGAGTCGACCGTCTCAGCGGGAGATGAAGCCGATTGGCTCCATCAAGGACCGCGAGCTGCAGCCGGAACGGACGAAGGAAAAGGAACGCGACAAGCCTTTGGGAAGACCGCTTGTTGCCGCACCACCTGTCTATCAGCCGCCGGCCATCAAGGCGAAGCCAAAGAAGACTGCCGAAAAGGCGATGAAGCCCGATGTCGCCCTGTCCGACATTGTTGACCGTGCAAGCCCACTGGCCGTCCAACTGCAACAGTTGAAGGAGGCAAAGGCTGATCACGACGAAAATCTTCAGGGAACGAAGAGGAGGCCCGGCGGCGCCAGACGTGGGTCACTGCTGAAGGACTTTCAGAGGTCGCGGGACGAGGCTCGGCAGGCCAAGAAAATGCGGCGGAAGAAGCGGTCGTCGACGATCGACCTCAAGACGTCTGCTCAGATCGAGTTTCCGATTACGGTGAGAAATCTTTCGGAAGCGATCGGTCGTCCTGCCAAGTCGATCATGAGCTACTTCTTTCAGGATGGTCGCATGGTGACCATCAATGATGAACTGAACGAAGAAGACGCGTTGGAAGTCGCCATGGAGCTTGGCGTCGATCTGGAAATCAAACGTGGCCGCGATATCGAAGCAGAACTGCTGGCATCTCTCGATCACGATGATGACAAAGACACTCTGGAGTGGCGTCCACCGATCATCACGGTCCTTGGTCATGTTGACCACGGCAAGACAACACTGGTCGACAATCTAAGAAACGCCAGCGTGGCAGCTGGCGAAGCGGGGGGCATTACACAGCATATTGCCGCCTATCAGATCGAAAACGAAGGACAGCATCTTACGTTTGTCGACACGCCGGGGCACGCTGCTTTTGGTGGAATGAGAGCTCGCGGTGCCAACGTCACCGATATCATTGTTCTGGTCATTGCTGCCGACGACGGTGTGATGCCGCAAACGGAAGAATGCATCAGTCATGCAAAGAATGCGGGCGTACCGATCGTCATTGCTCTGAACAAGATGGATCTGCCGGACGTGGACGACCAGAAGGTGCTGCAGCAGCTTGCTCAGCACGAGTTGCTGCCGTCTGAGTGGGGTGGAGAATACGAAGTGATCCGGACCTCGGGTGAAACCGGTCTGGGTCTGGATAATCTTGTCGAGACGCTGCAGTTGACCGCCGAACTGCTGGAATTCAAGGCCAATCCGGATCGCGAAGCTGTTGGTGTGTGCCTGGAATCATTTCGCGACGAGGGTCGTGGTGTGATCGCCTGGATGATTGTACAAAAAGGCACGTTGAAGGTGGGCGACGATGTCCTTTGTGGCACCAGCTATGGCCGTATTCGCGCCATGTATGACGACAAAGGCAATGAGGTTAAGGAAGCCCCTCCATCGACACCTGTTAAAGTTGTTCACTTCTTTGTGATGAAGGACATTGAAGAGGCTCGACAGGTTGCCGAAACCAGACAACACGAAGGGCGCGAGGAAGTGCTCTCTCGTCGCGGTCAGCCAAGAACGTTGGAAGATATTCTGAACTCTGCCCGTGAAGGAGAAGGCGTTCAGGAACTGCCACTGATTGTCAAAGCCGACACGCCAGGTTCGCTGGAAGCGATTCGTGGTGAGTTGGGCAAGTTTGAACACCCGGAAGTCAAGGTGTTGATCATTCACGAAGGTGTCGGTGGCGTCAACGAAAGCGACGTATATCTGGCAAGTGCTGCAGAAGCCATCATTGTGGCGTTTCACGTGATCGCAGAAGACCGAGCCGAGAAGCTGGCGGAAAAAGAGAACGTGGAGATTCGTCGATACAATATTATCTACGAGGTCACCGAACAGATCCGCCAGT
>LWDU01036250.1_pt1 | contig 13830 bp, 9 predicted proteins | sample 727161 | NCBI WGS metagenome assembly LWDU01 (sample SAMN04566230, study PRJNA314399) | hydrothermal vent metagenome | isolation source: deep sea hydrothermal plume seawater | place: Mexico: Gulf of California, Guaymas Basin | collected 2004-07-11 | reverse complement strand
CAACGGCGGACGAGACCGAAGCGACTCAGAAAATGTATGGGATCGGCAACAAGACGACAGACGAATTCGGGCAGCGTTGTCTGCTGGCCCGGCGTTTAATTGAACGCGGCGTGCGCTTTGTGCAGTTGTTTCCGCGAGGCCAGGCGTGGGACAATCACAGCAACATTCGTTCTTCACTGAAAAGCATCTGCGACATCACGGACCAGCCCGTTGCGGCCCTTATTAAAGATCTGCGGGATCGAGGCCTGCTGGATTCCACACTGGTCGTCTGGGGTGGTGAGTTTGGCCGCCTGCCAATGTCTCAGGGAGATCAAAAGAAGGCGGGGCGTGACCACGGGCCGTATGGTTTTACTTCCTGGATGGCTGGTGGTGGTGCGAAGGCGGGAACGGTTTACGGAAACACGGACGAGGTAGGTTATGCGTCTGTGGAAAACCGAGTGAGCATACAGGACTGGCACGCCACGATTCTGCATCTGCTGGGACTGCATCACGAAGAACTTGTCTTCAACCGCAACGGTTTGGGCGAACGCTTGACTCACCAGTTTGAAACACGGGTGGTGCATGACATCATTGCATGATCCGTCCGCGACCGTGTGCGACGGTTTGTTCGAGCTGACGCTCGGAAGCTGCAGGCTGGCTTCCGTTGGTTGCGGCGAAGATACGTTGGAAACGGACAAGTGTTCTTTGAACGACAGGAAGCCGTTGTTTCCGAATTTCCGCCTGGCAGCTTGTCCGGATACGCCTGTTCTTGTGAGCGGCACGGCGCTAGCGCCTTGCAGCTCATAGTTTCAGGTATCCGGACAGCCTCCTGGGCACGAATGCAATTCACATGACACGACTGATCTGTTCCGTCTGGATTGCATCTGTATTCGTCGCGGTCGCTCCGTCGGCCGTGGCTCAGGAGCAGGCGACGGACTCTGTCGGGACCAAGTTCCGACTGCTCGAAGGTGGCTCGTTCATTCAGGGGACGTCTGGAGGTGAGAACGTTCTGAAGCGGAGCTTTCCGTTGTCCACAGCGGGGCAGTTCTATGGCAACGCCGAAGACCCGGCTCATGTGACGTGGATTACAAAGCCGTTCTATCTGGCGGAAACCGAAGTGACGGTCGGGCAGTTTCGAAGCTTCGTGGAAGACACCGGTTATGAAACGTCGGCGGAACGAGGCGATACGCAGATGGTGGGTTGGGAGCCCACTCCGGCAGACAAACCACTTTATCAGTCGCATGATTTTCTTCGAAATGCAAAGTTCAGCTGGAAGAACCCAGGGTTCAGACAGGCTGACAGCCATCCGGTCGTCGGCATCAGCTGGACCGACGCCAAAGCCTTCTGCAAATGGCTAAGCAATAAAGACGCTGTCCAGTATCGGCTGCCAACAGAGGCGGAATGGGAGTTCGCATGTCGAGCAGGAACGGCGACATGGTTTTCGTTTGGTGACAAAGCCAGGGGCGTCGTTCACCGATTTGGAAATCTTGGCAATGTGGAACTGGAACGCCATCGCAAACATGCTGCGGAACGACAATGGCTGCTTAACTGGGACAGCGATCCGGAAGACGGTCATGTCTTTACGGCTCCGGTCGGCAGTTATGAAGCGAATCCGTGGGGCCTCAGGGACATGCATGGCAACGTCTGGGAATGGTGCGAAGATCTTTGGCTGGACACCATCTACAAAGATTATCGGCGTCCGCGATACGACCAGCCTGACAAGGTGGCCGTTGATCCTGTCAATTCAGATCGTCCGCAGACACCAGCCAACGATTTCCACACCATTCGTGGCGGCAGCTGGTTCAATGGCGATCTGATTGCCCGTTCCGCGAATCGAACATACTGGGATCGCCAGGACGCCGCTTGCTACGTGGGTTTTCGACTGGCACGCGACGCTGGCTCGAACGCTCCCACAGCCGCTCGGAATGAATATGAAGCTCAGCAGGCGGCCATCAGACACATTAAAGCTGCCGGCGGAAAGTTATATTCGTCACGTGGTCTTGATCTTGAAGTCCGCTTTACCGGGGAGGCGTTTGACGAGTCTGCTTTGAGCCGTCTTGATCGTCTTCGCGATTTGCAGCGACTGCAGATTTCCTGGCGAAAGCGAGGCGTCGTCCTTTCGCAGGCGGGACTTGATGCGATCGCGAGTCTGTCCGGACTGCGGTCGCTCGATTTCTCCGGTGCGATCGACCCGGACGCGGTCGATCTTTCCGTTTTGACTCGCCTGCAGTCGCTGCAGGTGCTGAAGTTTCCTCGAGTCGCACCATTGAACGACGCGCATCTTGCGTCACTGGCGGACTTTGAATCACTGATTGAGTTTCAATGTTTTGGGACGAACGGAGGTCTCACGGACGTCGGCATTTCTCAATTGAAAAACAACCGGCAGTTGGAGACGTTGTCGGTTTGGGAGAATCAGGCCACCGGCGTTTTTCTGCGTGACTTTGTCGATTGTCCGTTGAAGTCACTTAGCAGCACTCGGATGTACAACGGCGATGCCACGCTTATCGACGAACACGTCGCGGTTCTGTCGGCATTTCCGAAGCTGACGTCGTTGACGCTGGACGGACAGAATCTATTGACCGGTGAAACAGCGGAGGTCATTGGCGAGCTGTCACAGCTTCGTCGCCTTAGTCTTGATCGCTGTGACGGGTTTGCGGACGAAGACTTCCTTCCGCTGGCGGACCTGCAGCGGCTGCAGGAGTTGAACTTGTCAGACACGAACGCCGGCGACAAAGCCGCTGCAGCGATTAGGCAGATTCCTCGCATTCGGTCTGTCCGCATTGGAAGCAACTACCTGACGGATCACGGCGTTCAAGAACTTTCCAGAGCCTTCTCTATCACTGAGCTGCAACTGCAATCCAATTCAATGACGGATCGAGGCCTGCAGGCATTGGGCAACGTGAACCGACTGGAAAAGTTAACCGTGCTGTCAGATCAGGTGACCGGTTCCCGGCTGGGACCGCTGACAAGACTTCCCCAACTCCGCGATCTTTCACTGGTGACCGCCGGGCTCACCGACGTCGCTTTTGACTTTCTTTCGCAGGCCAGAACACTTCAGAAACTGCGGCTGGCACATCGAGGTCACAAGCCTCCAGCCGCGCTGACCAACGAGGGGCTGATGAAAATGGCGCAGGCGACGTGGCTGAAGGAGCTTTGGCTGCCTCGTAACGACACAGGAATCACGGAAGAAAAAATCGATGAGTTGCAGGCACTGATGCCAAAGACCGGAGTCATTCCTTACACCGTCAACTGGAAGTAGATGATTTGATGAAGTGTGCTGTATTTATGGTCGTTCTCGCAGTCGCCGTCGTTCACACGAAGGTACGCGCCGCAGAACCGCTTGATGTTGCCACCTTCAAGTCCGCGGTTACGGCATTGGTCAAATCCCACTGCATCAGTTGTCACGGTCCGGACACTCAGGAGGCGGACCTTCGTCTTGATACGCTGCGCCCGGACTTCAGCGATTCGCAAACGGCAGCAAAGTGGATTGAAGTCATGGACAACCTGAACCTGGGCGAAATGCCGCCGGAAGGTGAGGAACAGCCCGCACCAGAATTGTCCGCTGAAGTTACAGACTGGATCGCCGACGAACTTCGACACACGGCCACGTTGTCAAAAGGAACGGGCGGTCGCGTGCTGATGCGGCGACTTAGTCGAACGGAATATGCCAATATCGTGCGAGATCTTCTTTCCATCGACTTTCTGCCGGGCGAAGGCCCGCGAGATCTGTTGCCGCCGGATGGAACGCTGGGTGGTTTTGACAAGGTCAGCAAGGCGCTGCTGCTGGACCCGTCGTTAATGCAGAAGTACTTTGAGGTCGCGTCGGTCGTCGCCAACAAAGCCGTAGTGACGGGACCGCCCCCGGTTCCAACGCGGCGTAACCGCATGCAGTTCGAAGAGATCACGGGTGGCATCGAGTACATCAAACATTCGCGAACGACAATCGTCACGGACAACGGCATCATCACGATGTCGCAGGGCATGCGGACGGACGAATATCTGCGTCATCCGTGGAACGATTCGCTGATTCCGGTCCGCGGTCGTTACAGGCTGCGATTGCGACTGGGTGCCGATGCGAAAAATCGCGATGCTCTCTATATTCGCGTCACCCGTGGTGGGGATGGAGACATCTACTTCGGAAAAGTGCCCGGCACGCTGGACGATCCTGCGATCATCGAAATTGAACGGCCGTTTAATGTTCCCGGTAGCCAGGAGATTGGCATTCGCTTTGAGGACGCTACTGATTTCAGCAGGGTTAACTACCACTTCAGCGACCTGCGCAGGGCGGCTGACGAAGCCATCAAAGGCGGAAATTCAGGACTGGCGGGACGCCTGCGTGCTCAAACGGGAGCTCAGGGATTTCCCAATCAGGGGCGTGAGACTCCCGAAACTCGCACCACTGACCATTTGCCACGAATCCTTTTCGATTGGATTGAGCTGGAAGGACCGCTTTACGAACAGTGGCCTCCGAAGAGTACACAAATGATCTTTCACAACGGCTTAATTGAATCCGAATATGGCGAAGAGTACGTCCGTGAAATATTTGGTCGGTTGCTGCCGCGCGCATTTCGGCGTCCCGTGACGGCAACGGAAGTCGATCGGATTGTTGGAGTCGTTACCAGTGAGTTGCAGCATGGCGAAACGTTTCCAGGCGCTGTGAAATCCGGCATCGTCGCCATGCTGTGCAGTCCGGGTTTTCTGTTGATGAATGAACCGCTCGCAAGCCCACAGCAGTCTGTCGATGTTTCGCAGCCACGTCGGCTGAACAGTCACGAAGTCGCATTGCGTCTGGGGCTTTTCCTGTGGAGTTCTATTCCTGATGAGGATCTCCGAGCTGCGGCGGGTTCCGGGAGTCTGCGATCTGATGACGCACTGCTGCGACACGTTCGCAGAATGTTGCAGGACGACAGAGCAGAGGCGCTGGTCGATGGTTTTGCTCGGCAATGGCTGAAGGTCGACGAATTTGATCGCTTTGCTGTTGATCGTAATCTGTATCGCGACTTTTACAGCACTCAGAATGTTGGCCTGAACGAGGCAATCAATGCTGAACCTGTCGAGTTTTTCCGGCGGCTGCTGTCAGGTGGCGGCAACGTCGTCGACTTTCTCGATTGCGACTGGACCATGGTCAATGAGCCACTGGCCCGGTACTACGACATACCTGACGTGACCGGCAGTGCGTTCGTGAAAGTTAAGCTGCCCAGGCAGTCACATCGCGGAGGACTTGTGACGATGGCAGCCGTTCATAAGTGGGGCAGCGACGGCAATCGAACCAAGCCGGTGGAACGCGGCAAGTACATTCTGGAGGTCCTGTTCAATGATCCCCCGAAACCGCCGCCGCCGAACGTTGGTGAAGTCGAACCCAATGTGCAGGGTGAAAACCTCACGGTGCGGCAGCGACTGGATCTTCATCGAACGATTCCCGCTTGCGCCAGTTGTCACAAAACCATCGATCCTTATGGTCTGGCCCTGGAGAACTTTAATGTCGTGGGGCAGTGGCGCACGAAACAGGATGGGGAACGGGGCTGGTGGCCAAATGACGCCGCTATTGACGCTACTGGTACATTACCCAACGGGATCCGTTTTGAAACCATCGAAGAGTTTCGGGCAGCTCTGCGGTCTCAGAGCGACCGATTTCTTCGAGGTCTCAGCGAGAAGATGTTCACGTATGCATTGGGTCGAATTATCGAACCGGCTGACCGTACCGCGATTGACGGTCTTGTGCGTGAGATGAAGGCCAATGGAAATACTCTTCAAAGTCTGATCGAAGCAATTGTTCTTTCGGACGAGTTTCTGACGAAGTAAGATATATGCGAGCGTAGTTGCAGACCGGCTGACGTGTTTCGGTCGGTCGCTGCAGTCACCAGTTGATTGGAAACCACAATGCGAAACACTCACGCAACCACAGTCGACCGCCGCACCGTCCTTCGCGGCGCCGGAGCGACAATGGCTCTGCCGCTGCTGGAAGCCATGTTGCCACAGACGGCTTCCGGCGCCACGGTCGCTGTGCTGCCGAAACGGCTGGGCATCTTCTATTTCGGCACTGGCATGAATATGCGGGAATTTGAACCGCGGGACGAAGGCAAAGACTACACCCTTTCGCCAACGTTGCAGGTCGTGGAGAATCATCGAGACGATTTCACGGTGTTTTCCGGAACCTATCTTGAACATGGCGGCGGCCACGGCGGTGACTACACGTTTTCGACAGGCGTCAAAGCCAAAGACGGCGGCTCGATCAACAATTCCGTATCGATGGACCAGATCGCCGCGGAGCAGCTTGGCCGTGAAACAAGATTCCCGTCACTACAGATGTGTGTCCAGCGTGGGACGGGCTTTGGCGGTAACCTGCGAACACTTTCGTGGAATCGCAACGGTGTTCCGTTGGCGTCCGAAAACGATCCACACGTGATGTTCAACAGGCTGTTCAAGGTGGATGGCCCGGAAGAACGTGAACTGCGAAAAAAGGGTTTCCGTCAGCGTCGCAGCATTCTGGATGTGGTCATGGAAGACGCAAAGCGTCTGCATCGACAGGTCAGCAAACAGGATGGCGTCAAACTGGATGAGTATTTCACGAGCGTTCGTGAAGTGGAGAAGCAGCTGGAACGTGACATTGAGTGGAACGTTAAACCGAAACCGGCGGTCGACACAAATGGTATGAGTGACTTCTCGGAGAGCTATCAGGTCCACATGCCCTCTGCGCAGTTTGTGTACGACAAGTACGCGAAAATGATGTACGACCTGATCGCGCTGGCGTATGAAACCGATTCCACTCGAGTGGTCAGCTATGTTGTTCGCCAGGAAAGTTCCGGCGGTACGTTTTCTGAATTCGGAGTTTCCAAGGGCTTTCACGAACTCACTCACCATGGAAACGACGCTAAGAATCTTGCAGAATTGGCGAAGGTTGATCGCATCTATTTGTCTCACTGGAATTACTTCATCGATCGACTGAAGTCGTTCCGGCAGCCGGATGGTTCGAACCTGCTGGACCACACACTGCTGGGCTTTTCCAGCGGCATGGGGATCGGCCATTCCAAAGATCGTCTGCCAACCTGCCTGTTCGGCGGCAAAGCTGCCGGTGTGGCTCATCAGGGGCATCTGCGTCTGCCCGAAAAGACGCCGCTGTCCCGCGTATGGCACACGATGCTGAATCGATCGGGGATCGATGTTAATCCTGGGTTTCAGGACTCGACGGGTGTGATTGATGAGTTGCTTGTGTAGTGGTTTGTCAGGCCTTGATGCCTGACCCCGTTCGTGGCGTTTTCACAGAACAGGAAGCCGTTCATGAAGTCTGAATTCTGCGATGGAATCAATCGTCGAGGTTTCGTGAAGGCTGGTCTCACCGGACTGACGGGACTTTCGTTGCCGGATCTGCTGCGATTGCGGGCGGAAGCTGCATTGGGCGGTGCCAGAAGCGATACGGCGGTGATCTTTCTGGAACTGGCCGGTGGTCCGACTCAGCACGAAACCTATGATCCGAAGCCGGATGCGCCGGCCGAGTACCGAGGCCCTTTGGGCACGGTTGAGACCAACGTCCCGGGAGTGCGGTTGTCAGAGCTGATGACGGGACAGGCGAAAATCATGGATAAGCTCGTCATTCTGCGAGCCGTCCATCATGATTCCGGAAGCCATCAAACCAGCGCGCATTTGACTCAGACCGGGTACTATCTTCGAGACCGCCAGAGTCGCGAAAACGACATGCCGTGCATTGGATCGATTGCGGCGAGGGTCTGCGGAGCCAATCAACCAGGTCTGCCGCCCTTTGTCTCGATCCCACGCAGCATGCGCTACGGTCGAGCAGCGTGGATTGGCAAAGGACACAGCCCGTTTGAAACCATCAGGAGTGCGGACACAAAGCCGTTCGTCGTGGCCAACCTGACGTTGATCGGCGGCATGACGCAGGAACGTCTTGGTGATCGCCGGGCGCTGTTGCAGGGCTTCGACAAGGCTCGCCGTGTGATTGATACACAGGGTGTCGCGGACGCACAGGACGCGTTTACTCGCCAGGCATTCGAAATGGTCACCGGTGACAAGGCGCGATCCGCTTTTGACATCGCGGCCGAACCGGAAGCCATTCGCAGCCGCTACGGCACAAGTTCGCTTGGCCAGAATATTCTGTTGGCTCGTCGGCTTGTGGAAAGCGGCGTGAAGTTTGTTTCTGTACGGGTTAACACACTGGGCAGCTGGGACGATCACAAAGATATTAAAGGTCGTATGGACGCCAAAGGACCGGCTTACGATCAGGGCGTCGCGGCACTCATTACAGATCTGCACGAACGGGGCATGGCTGAACGGGTGATGGTCGTCGCGATGGGTGAATTCGGTCGTACGCCACGAATCAATAAAGATGCCGGTCGCGACCACTGGGGCCGAGTCATGTCGGTCATGCTGGCGGGCGGAAATCTGCAGGCAGGGCAGGTGATCGGCTCCTCCGATGCCATCGGAGCAAGTCCAGCGGACCGTCCTTATCGTCCGGAAAATATTCTGGCTACGGTTTACCACCACCTGGGGATAGACCCTGCCATGACCTTTAATGACAACTCCGGCCGCCCTCGATATCTTTTGGAAGAGCGTGATCCTGTGGTGACCTGATCGGCAACCAGCGGGGCCAATCGGAAACCGGCGCATAAGAAAGGGCGCTCGTTTAACGAACGCCCTTTTCGTATTCACTGTCGATAGGTGTCGATCAGTTTTTCTTTTTCTTGACGGCCTTGAATCCCTTGTCGAAGGCTGCATCGGCGAAGATCATTGCAAGTTGTGCGTCGCCTTTGGCTTCTGCGGTCTTGCCCTGGCACTTTTCGCAGCAGAATCTTACCAGCTGACCAGAGACTTTCAGTTTCTGTTCTTTGTCAATTGGCCCACCGGACAACGGACACTTTGTCTGACGGAATTGTTTGGTGCGGACGAGCTGATGATTCGCTTTGGTGGCAAACTTGGCTGTGTCTTTTTCCATCTTGCCTTTGCAGTTGTCACAGCAAACATAAACGTTTGCTTTGCGGTAGGCCACCGTCTTCGCATCGGCGATCTTGATTTCTTTACCGGCCACTGGGCACTTGACCGTCAGGCCCTTCTTCGCTTCCTGCTTCTCTTCCGCATACGTGCCCGCCACGCACGCTAATGCCAGACAGGCAGCGAACAAAGTCAACACTGATTTCTTCATAGTCTTGAACTCCACGAGTGGTCAAAAGGATTAGCGTCAGCACGCATACGTGCCACAGCATATCCGGAACAATGGTGAATTCGCAAACGTGGATTGCACTGTTACGAAAAATCTGCAAATCAGCCAATGCCGGTATTCACCTCTCTCAACACCATACCAGATGTTGTGGACCCGTATGCGAGCCCCGGGAGAACGCCTGCAGTTGGAGTCATCTGAGGGCAGTGAACATCTGCTTCAATGGATTCCGGGCATGCCGTGCTGTGCGCTAAAGTGTGATGTACGCCACACTTTAATGGCGTGATCTGGAAAATGAGGGCAGGGCAGGCGGGTCGCATCTGCCACGGTTTCACCGCCTGGAAAACCGACGGGGCGAGTGCCCAACGGCTGAATTCGTTGGGGACCGTGCAGCTTGTGACTCATCCGTCTATGCTCCATACTGCAACGATGACGTTGTTGAGGTAACAGGAGCCAGGGAATGCCACGCCGTGTCGCTGACACACACTCTGATGTCCACAACCCGATCGCCGTTTGTTCGGACGATGATTTCCGGCAGCTCAGCGAAGCGCTTCGTCGTCAGCAGCAACTTCTCAAAGCCACTCACGAGCTATTTGGACGTGGTGTGTTGCAGATGGACCAGCAAACGGGATGCGTGACCGGATTGAACGAAGCCTGTGATGTTCTGGGTATCTCGCGGGAGGATACGGCCGAGTCATTTGATGCGCTGCTTGCCCTTGTTCATCCAGAGGATTGTGACGCCTTTCGGGCAGCAATTGATACGTGCTCGAAGTCAGGGACGTTTCGGATGACTTCACGATTTTGCGCGGCGGACGGTTCGATTCATTCCGTTGAGTGCAACGGAACGGTGCTCCCGGGCGACAGTAATCTTCCGTCCTGGCTGGCCGTGACGATGCAAAACGTTGTTGACGGGGACCAGGGCAATGACGTTGTTGGGCAGATCATTGAAGCGCTGCATCAGCAGACCGGGCAGGACTTTTTCAGGTCGCTTACAGAACACCTGGTGCTCGCGTGTCAGACCGACTACGCCATGGTCGCCATACTCAACAATGACGAAGAGTACACGGCAGATGCTGTGGCGATGTCGCACCGTGGAGAGTTGGTGGACAATATCTGCTATCAGGTACGGAATACTCCGTGCGAAAAAGTTATTGCCAACGGCTTCTGCCATTTCGAAGCCAACGTGCAGCAGGACTTTCCCGACGATCTTCTGCTTTCGGAAATTGGCATTGAAAGTTACATGGGAATTCCGTTGCTGCTGAGCAACGGATCGTCAATCGGTCTTATCGCGTTGCTGCACACGTCACAGATCCCGAATCCGACGCTGGCCGAAGAGATTCTGAAAGTCGTTGCGATTCGTGCCACAGCGGAATTGGAAAGAGAACATAGCTATCGGCAGTTAAGCGAGAGCCGAGAGTTTACTGATCGTATTGTCAGGGCCTCACCGCATAATCTGTACGTCTATGATCTCACAAGAAAACAACTCGTTTATGCTAACCGGCGTGTGACTGAGGATCTGGGGTACTCGATACAGGATTCGACTGACTTGGGCAGCCAGTTTTTCTTCGAGGCCATGCATCCGGAGGATAGGGCTAAACTGCCCGAATTGTTAGGGCGTCTGGCCAACGCTGATGATTCGACGGTGATAGGGACAGAATATCGCATTCGGGACGCACAGGGGCACTGGCACTGGTATCAACATCAGGACATGGTCTTTTCGCGGAATGCGGACGGGCAGGTTCATGAAGTCATCGGCTGTGCGCAGGACATTACAGAGAGCAAACACCTGTCGGAACAATTGCAGGATGCTCAGAAAATGGATGCGGTCGGTCGGCTGGCAGGTGGCATCGCTCACGACTTCAACAATCTGTTGACGGTCATTAACAGCCACTGTCATATTTTGCTCAGCCAGATGAGTGCTGGCCACGCTCACACCAGGTCAGTGTCGTCCATTCTTGAGGCGGGCGAACGAGCGGCCCGGTTGACCCGTCATTTACTGACCGTCAGTAGAAGGTCGGTCGTGGAACCTGAAGTTCTGGACATCAACGTAGTTCTGCAGGAATCACGCAGTCTGCTTCAGCGTCTTGTTGGAGAACGTGTGACGATCAGTACGAGCCTGGCGCCCGGGCTGCCGCTCATTAAGGTTGATCGAAGCCAGCTGGACCAGGCGGTCATGAATATCGTCCTGAATGCGCGCGACGCGACCATGAATTCCGGGGAGATTCTGATCAGAACCGAAGCCTTGCTGCTGAGTGCGGACAAGTTGCCGCAAGCGGAACTGCCGGAAGGCGACTTTGTTCGGATAGTGATCTCAGACAACGGGGTCGGCATGTCATCAGATACGCTTTCGCGAATGTTTGAACCGTTTTTCACCACGAAAGGCAGTGATGGTACGGGACTGGGACTGGCGATTGCCCATGGTTGCATCGTACAGAATGGAGGCTTCGTCTTTGCAGAGAGTGAAGAGGGGCACGGCACGACGGTCAGCGTCTATTGGCCTGTGACCGGCGAGATGGTGGCAACCGCTGCTCCTTTGTCAATGCCACATGGGCCCAGCGATGCGGAGGTTGTCCTGCTGGTTGAAGATGAACAGGCTGTTCGCAACCTGTTACGAATAATTCTTAAAACTGACGGATACCGCGTCGTTGTCGCTGCAGGCGCGGAAGAAGCACTAAAGTGCTTTGACCGACATCGCGATGAGATTCGTTTGCTGATTACGGACGTCGTTATGCCAGCGATGAATGGGCCGGAATTGGCCAGCAGGCTCCGCAGTGAAAAGCCGGACCTGCCGATTCTTTACATGAGTGGATATACCAACGATGCAATCGCCGAACTCGACCTGGCGGATTTCCAGGCTGTGTTTCTGCAGAAACCGTTCACGCCCTCTGAATTCGTAGCCAAAGTGCGGGGCCAGATAAATTCGGCAGCCAGCGGATAACTGCAGCGACCAGGCTACTTCTTCTTCTTCGGCCTGAACGCCACGATTCGGTCTTCGTTTGTTTCCAGGAACGGGCCGCCGATCAGATCGATGCAGTAGGGAATGGCGGGAAAGACGGCGTCCAGGCATTCAGCGATGGCTTTGGGTTGTCCGGGAAGGTTCACGATCAGTGAGCTGCCTCGGATACCAGCGGTCTGGCGGGACAGAATTGCCGTTGGAACTTTTTCCAGCGAAACCTTGCGCATCAGTTCGCCGAAACCGGGCATCATTTTTTCGCAGACCGCTTCTGTCGCTTCAGGAGTCACGTCGCGAGCTGCCGGGCCCGTGCCTCCGGTCGTGACAATCAGGCAACATCCTTCGTCGTGGACAAGTTGTTTGATCGCCGCTTCGATCTCCAGCTGTTCGTCGCCGATGATGATCGGCCTGGCGATCCATTCGCTGCACAGGACGTCCGTAAGGTAGTCGTGAATGGCGGGGCCGCCACGGTCTTCATACTCGCCTCGACTGGCTCTGTCGGAAACGGTCAGGATGCCGATGTGGGCAGGTGTGGGCGCGGGCATGGCTATGGGTGTTTGAGTGAAGATGGGGATGGAGGGCGATGAATGTCGAACACGGGGTTTTTGCATGAAGCTGCGAATCACAGAGTGCTTAATTCATACTTCAAAATCCCCTGTTCAACATTTGTAATTCCCGACTGAGTCCCGCTGTGCCAGGATGCTCCGCCTACCTTGAGGCAATCGTGGTAAATACTTTCGGAGCGACGTCTCCCGAAATTTCTATTCAGTATAGTGAGTCTATCATTCGCCCCTCACGGCGCCTTTCACTCCGGCCCTCTTTGCAACAATGAGATACGGAATAACCGCACTCTGTTGCATTTTGACAAGAACGGGTCGCAATCAGAATAATGTCACCCTCTTCTCACCAGCCTGCTGCAGCTCCGACGTTTCTGGACAGTCCGGCCGAATCTGAGTTCGCCGGCAAACCTCGCGGTCCGGTTTCGCAGCTGAGTACTCAGAGTCTTGAGTTCATCGAGCAACAATACGGCGCGTACCTGCAGGACCGCAATTCCGTTTCGCCGGACTGGAGAGAGTACTTCGATGAAATTCATGCTGGCCACGAAGACGTCACGCCGGCGCTGCTGAAGACTCCGTTCCAGCGGGACAGTATTTTCCACCGTCGGCGGAAGAAACGACGACTTCTGAAACCGCCATTCTACAGGAGCGTCTGGACCAGTTGATTCGCAACTACCGCGTTCGCGGGCACATTGTGGCTCAGATCGACCCACTGCAGGCGGGACGTCCGGAGCCACCGGAACTTGATCCGGCCTTCTACGGCTTCACCGATGAGCACATGAGCATGGAATTCTCCACTCAGTGGTTTGGCGGGGCGGAGTGCCGCACTCTGGGGGAGATGCTGAAGTGGCTGCAGATGACCTATTGCCGGTCGATTGGTGTGCAGTTCATGCACATCGACAGTCTGCAGGTGCGGTCGTGGCTGCGTGACCGTATGGAACGAACGGGCAACCGTCTGCGGCTTTCTCGTGATGAACAGATTCGTGTCCTGACGCGACTCAGCGATGCCGTGATGTTCGAAGAATTCGTGCAGAAAAAATACGTCGGTGCCAAAAGTTTCTCGTTGGAAGGTGCTGAGAGTTTGATTCCGCTGCTGGATCTGGCTATCGAGCGGGCTGGTGCTCAGGGGACTGAGCAGATCGTGTTGGGAATGGCTCATCGAGGACGATTGA
>LWDU01040554.1_pt1 | contig 13831 bp, 7 predicted proteins | sample 727161 | NCBI WGS metagenome assembly LWDU01 (sample SAMN04566230, study PRJNA314399) | hydrothermal vent metagenome | isolation source: deep sea hydrothermal plume seawater | place: Mexico: Gulf of California, Guaymas Basin | collected 2004-07-11 | reverse complement strand
ATATCACTGTCAATGCTGCCTTCCTGCAAGAAATCAAGGAGGTCAACGCGGAACTGTGGGACTGTGTGGCGAACTTACGTCAGCAATGTTCTGCTCCAATTTCGATTCGTTCAGAATGCCACACGCTCGTGGACCGATTGGAACAACTGCGAGATCTGCTCGCCCTCCAATTTTCCCTCGAAGAGGCCTATGGCTATTTCGACTCGCCGGCAAACGTCCAACCGGCGCTGTGCCGCCGAGCGGAGGTGTTGCGTCAAGAGCACAATTCGTTGTACCGTGAGATTGTCGAGATCTGCGATGAAGCCGACTCACTGTTTCGCGCAGGCAAACTAGCCGTCGTGACAACACTGGTACCCGTCCGATTCGACAAGTTTTTTCACGAACTTGAACGCCATGAGCGACAAGAGTGTGAGTTAATTGTCGAGAGTGCGTGCACCGACCTGGGCGTCGGCGATTGAATGCTGACAACAACCTACTTAGAATCAGCTGAATGCAATTCCAATTTCGCACTATATTGTGGATCTTTCTTAGCATTGCGATCCCGCTTGCTTTGACGGGCGGAGCAGTGCCGCTGCTGCGGGCCGGTCTCGCGTCGGCCATCGGCCTGTTTTGGCTGAGCGGTTTCTTACTTGCGTTGAGTGCCCATTGGGGCAACAAGTTGCCCCAACAATTGACCGTCATGTTCAGTGGTCTCGTCCTCTTCTCACTCTCCTTTGTCGCGACCACGTATGTTGTCGGCCAAATGTTGGTCAAAGCAAGCTCATGAACCGAAGACGCTAGCCTCGGGTATTCAAAATCTCCCCTTGAGATAGGCACAAGACCCGACTCTAACGCGTCTAAACCCATTCGGTTGATTTTAGGCCGACCCTCGTATCGATTGACTCGTGTCGGGGACCGCGAGTATCCTAGGATATTCACAGAGGCCGATTATCCCGCCTGGAAACTCCCCATGCGCAACTTGTTTTCACTTGCCTGCGTAGTCATTCCGGTCCTAGTCCCCAGTTACCTATTGGGTGTTGAACCGGCAACCGAATACCAGAAGCGGGTGGCGAGGTCGCAACCAACGGCAACCTGGAGTTTCTCGGGTAATGCGAAGAACTACCATCACGGCTTGATCACCGACACAACGTCGCCACTTGCAGCGAGCCCACACGGTTCGATCGTCCGTGAACTTCCCGGCCCAACGGCCGTGCGATTCCCCCTCTTCGGCAAGTCTAATCCGTCGATTTTTATCGAGAGCGGAGGAGCATCGCTGCGGTACGATGATCCAGGTGACATGAGCTGCTTCGACTTTGGAATTGAGGACGCGATCACGATTGAGGCTTGGGTTGCACCTGGTACATGCCCGGTCGGTCAACAGACGTACATTATCGGCAAAGGGCGTACGGGAAACCCGGGCACAAAAACGGATAATCAGAACTGGGCACTGCGACTTCGCAACGTCGATGGGCTCTTGCGCGTCAGCTTTCTCTACCGCGGCCGCACGAAATCCGCCGAACGTTTTCATCGCTGGAATTCGAACGGAGGCGTACTGGCCGACAGTGGTTGGCATCACATCGTCTTTACTTTTCGCTTTGACGACGTGAAGTCTGCCGTTGCCTACATCGATGGGCGAATAAGCAGTGGCACTTGGGACATGGGAGGCAACGTTGCGGAGCCGCCATTCGTCGATAATGACCAAGTATGGATCGGTTCTTCCATGGGCCAAAGTGCATCGTGTACTTTTCGCGGCGGACTCGACGAAATCGCCCTTTATCGTCGCCAGTTATCGGCCGACGAAGTTGCCACTCACTTCGAGTCGACACAATTACCTCCACCGATTGCCGTCGATTGGGACGAGGTGCCAGCCGATGCCGTCTTGGTCCGTACACTCGCTCCGCTCCCCGACCGAAGTTGGGCGACCGAGGCCGCGGTCGAGCGATCGAGGTTTACGCTGCCCGCTTTCGGGTTGTCACGCCTACCAAAGACGTACGACAAAAATGGACTGATTGGTACGCCCCCAACGACGATCTTGGCGCGCGGTGCGACGAAACGTCTCTTCGCTGCTGGTCCTCACCGCTTTATTGTGCGAGCCAAGAATGCTACGCGACTGTATGTTGATGGCCGACTGGTCGCTGAGCAGTCATTTATGTCCCGCAATGCGAGTGGCCATGAATCCGTGCCCGAATTGCCAAACAGCGGAGACCTCCCACCCGTTCCCGCAGGTCATCGGCAGATTGAAGTGACCGTCGAACTTGATGCTGGCTTACATCAAATCCGTGTGGATACGATCGTCGGCGGAAAAGGACTGCGATCCGAATTGGGCGTCTTGTTTGTCGGCTGGTCGTCCGACGACGGTCCGGTCCAACTGCTTGCGCCGCGATCCTCGGTCGAGCTCGACCAGGCGGGCTGGTTAACTGCATTACACGAATCGGAATCGGAACTCCGTGAGTGGGAACGCCAACGCCGCTTGACGGGTTATGCCAACACGGACGACTATTGGAACACTCGACACGCACGAGCGAGGCGGTGGCTGGCTGCACGAAGCACGTCAACTACCGACGATACCGCGACCACGAGCGTCGAGAAGATCAACCGTCAACTGGACGCATCCGCCGAACTCCGTACCATTCCAGAATCTCTCGATGATCTCGAGTTCCTCCGGCGTCTTGCCCTGGATACCGTGGGCGTGGTTCCGTCTCGCAAGGAGATTGGCGAGTACCTCGACCAGCCGGCCGGGCGGCGACGATGGGCCATCGACCGGTATCTGTCTGACCCGCGGTGGGCGGACCACTGGGTTAGTTACTGGCAAGATGTGTTGGCAGAGAATCCAGGAATCCTCAAACCAAAACTGAACAATACCGGACCGTTCCGTTGGTGGATTTACGAGTCGTTTCTCGACAACAAGGCCATCGACCGATTCGCAACCGAACTGATCATGATGGGTGGCGGCAAGTACGATGGCGGGCCAGCCGGATTCGAAATGGCGACTCAAAACGATGTACCGATGGCCGCCAAAGCTCATGTGCTCAGCCAGGCCTTTCTCGGTATAGAAATGAAGTGCGCGCGTTGTCATGATGCGCCGTTTCATCCTTTTCAACACCGCGACCTGTTTGAGGTGGCGGCCATGTTGCACAAGGGAAAAATCAAGCTACCCTCGACAAGCAGCGTCCCGAAACGCGAGTCGGGACCTCAGCCAGCGGTTGAGTCGTCGCTGAAACCCGGTGACCTAGTCGCTCCGGAATGGCCGTTTCCCGAATTGGTTAGCTCCGATGCAGCCCTGCAGTGGGCCGACGATGCAGCCGACTCGCGGCAACGGTTGGCCAGTTTGATCACCGCGCCCGATAACGAGCGGTTCGCACGAGTGATCGCCAACCGTTTGTGGCACCGATACATCGGCTGGGGATTTGTCGAACCTGTCGACGACTGGACCAATCGCGAGATTTCGCACCCGCAGATCCTCGACATGCTGGCGAGTGAGTTGGTTCGAAACGACTACGACCTGAAGCAGGTAGCCAAGTTGGTATTCCAGTCGGAGATCTATCAACGCCATCCGGCAGACAACGGCCCAGATGTCGACCGCGCTCGGTTGAATCAACCACTTCGCCGACGCATGTCGGCCGAACAACTCGTTGACTCGCTATTCGTTATTAGCGGTAAGTCGATGGACACCGAACCGCTGACTTTGGATCCGGAAGGACGGCGCGGGTCCAGTACCTTCCTCAACTTGGGACTGCCAAATCGCGGATGGCATTTCACCGGCCTGTCAAACGAACGAGATCGGCCGGCATTGGCGTTGCCCGTAGCGCAGAGTGTTGTCGATGTCTTACTAGCCTACGGCTGGCGTGATGCCAGACCCAATCCGATGACCATTCGAGAAGAGACGGCCACCGTGTTGCAACCGATGGTGCTGGCCAACGGCATCCTGGGAAACCGAACTTGTCGGTTGTCAGACAACAGCCGCCTAACGGAATTGTGTCACCAAGTTGCCTCTCCTGAAGAACTGATCGAAGAGGTCTTCCTGCGGGTACTCTCCCGGCGTCCCACATCTGCAGAGGCTGCACCATTCGTCGAATTCGTGACGTCAGGGTTTGAGGAAAGACGCGTCTCCGAGTTTCAGTACGATCCTTTTGTTAGTGTTTACCATTCCGCCGTTTCTTGGTCCAACCACCTTTCCGCCGAAGCGACGAGGATAAAAATTGAACTGGAACAGAAAGCACGTCGTGGTGATCCACCGACTCAATCGCTTGCCGATGCTTGGCGCGAGCGAGCGGAAGATATAGTGTGGGCCATCCTGAATTCGCCCGAGTTCGTATTTGTTCCATAAACGCACCGGTGATTCGATCGCCGACCCCAATTTTGCCCTAACGAGAATTCCCCATGAATAACCTGCTGAATCGACGAACGATGTTGCTGACGTCCGCCGCCGCGACGACTGGAATCTTCATGCAACCAAGTTGGAGCAAGCCACCGATACGGGGAAAGGCAGACAGCTGCATCTTCCTGTGGCTAGGAGGGGGTGCCTGCCACGTCGATACATTCGACCCCAAACACCAAAGCACCGGCCTCAAAGACCCTGGCTCGGCGTATGCCGCCATTCCGACGAATCTGGACGGCGTGCAATTGTGCGAACATCTTCCTCGCATGGCCAAACTAATGGACCGGGCTGTCTTGCTAAGAACGTTAAACCACGATGTGGTTGACGAACACGCTGCCGCTACGAACCGCGTTCACACCGGACGCCCAACCACAGGCACAACGATTTACCCTTCGATCGGATCGGTGATAACACATCAACTGGGTGCGCGAGGCGAGGAAGTCCCACCGTATGTCGTGATGGGCTACCCCAGTGCAAGCCGCGGTCCGGGGTTCTTGGGTGCTGAATATGGTTACATTTATCTGACCGACACGAAATCTGGCCCCGCCGGGTTGAGCCGGCCGGTGAATGACATCCGCGCCGAACGACGAGAGCAGCTTTTGCTAGGGCTCCGCGATGGCTTCACGAAACGCCACGCGAAGGACACAAAGATCCAAGAATACACCAGCTCGGCCAGGGCCGGATTGAAACTCGCCGGCCCCGAGTTCATGCGAGTTTTTGATCTCAGCAACGAATCCGATTCCGTTCGCGAGGCATACGGATCGGAATTCGGCCAACGGTGCCTGCTCGCTCGACGGCTGGTCGAAAACGGAGTGCGGTTCGTCGAAGTATCGTACAACTTGAACTTTATTAACGGCACCGGCTGGGATACACACAATGAAGGACAACAAAACCAACACCTGCTGATTCAGGACCTTGATCGGTCGATGGCCACGCTGTTGGAGGACCTCGAACGACGCGGACGCCTGGACAAGACGTTGGTGGTCGTCGCGACAGAATTCGGCCGCCCACCTGAATTCGATGGCGGCGGTGGTCGAGGTCACCAGTCGACCAGGGCTGCGCGGCGGACAGGTCATCGGCGAGACCGACGAACTGGGCAAGAAGATCCTCGAACGCCCAGTTTCGATTCCCGATTTCCATGCCACGATCTACCAAGCCTTGGGCATCGATCCGGCACATGAACTACTCGACGGTGAACGCCCCGTCCCCATCACCGACCAGGGTCAGCCGATCGTGGAACTATTCGGCTAGAGGCCCACTGGCTTCGCGAGCATTTGAGCCGTAGGCGCTAGCCTCGGGTCTTGCGAGCAACGCCCAAGACACTGGCAAAGCCAGTGCCACACATTGCTTCACCCCGCTGTGGTCAACGAGTCAAAAAGAACTGCCGTAGCTCTTCGATGCGGTTGAGATCCACCCCGTCGGGACGATTGTCGAAGAACCACTGGAGGTCCTCCAAAGCCATTGCCCGCCGCTTGATTTGAAACCGAGCCAAGGCCCGCATACCTCGTAGCTGCGCGGATTCGGTATCTAGCGTAACGGCTAGTTCCAGATAGCGGCGCAGCGCGTCCGGATCCTGCCGCCGCTCGGCGGCGCCAATCAGGTTGTTCGTCACACGCCGCAAGATGTCGAGATTGCTCATCGGCTGAAGCATGGAATCGGTCAGCGATGCGCCCACATTGCGTCGCACAATTTCCTCGGCGTCCTTGCGCGACAAGAGCGATCCACTTTCAAATACGTCGACCATTTGGCCCTGGTCATCCGAGTACACTTCACGAACAACGAAATGTCCCGGCAATCCAATGCCCTCGACCTTCAGGCCAAGTTCTTCCGCCACTGCCATGTAGACCACACCCAGGGAAATAGGCAGGCCTTCTCGGTCGTCGATGACACGATGCAAGTGGCTGTTGGCGGGATGATAGTACTCGTGCCGACTTCCGTGAAATCCTAGTTCTCGAAACAGAATCCGCCGCAGCACGTCAAATTGGCCCTTCGGTTTCGTCTTGTCGCCCTTGGGAAACTGCCGCCGAATCTCCTCGGCCGTCTGGCGAACGTACCCCATGTATCCCTGCACATCGACAGCCGGCTCATCCACTTTCCCCAGCAACAGCGCGGCATTGAGCAGTGGTATGTCGTCGCCCTCACAAAGCTCCTTCAGCTGCCCTAGAGTATTCTGCAACCTGATCTCCGCTGAAAGATCTTCTAATCTCGCCATCTCCTTTTTCAACGCGGCGACTCGGCGAGCAATCGCCAAGGCGTTGGCGTCTGGTTGTTCGGCCAATGACTGCAGGTCGAATTCACTCATCGAAGGAATGTCACCGATCTCGTCTACTAATGTCAGCAGGGCTGCCTGTTGCTCTTCATCGAGGGTTGGGGATTTGATTTCCTTGGCCACCTTGAATCGACGAAATGTCGCTGCCGTCTGGCGAAATTTGGCCAATCCTACACTGCCTCCCGAAAGGGAACGGTCAGTCGTTTCGAAAACCAATTGACCGTTGACAAAGCAGAGGATGCGTTTCTTTTCAACTCGGACCTTCAGTTCATTCGACTCACCCGGACGATAATGTTCCGACGGCTGATCATGGAGAACCCGCCACGAAAATACGTCAGCACCTTGAAACGCGGTGAAGCGAAGACGACCGCCCGACGGGTAGAATCCGTAGTGACGTTGCTTGCCATCCGAATGAAACGCGATCCCTGCGGCCCCTCTTTCGTCGTCAAGCTGTACATGCACCGCTATTTCGTACGGCACGTCCGGTGGACTCTCCATCGAGAGGCAAAGCGAGCGACCGGCGAATCCGCCACCGAGACCGGCAACTTGAATTCGACCAGCCCGCTGTCGCCAGTCGGCACCGCCCGTCGTTGTCCATCTGGCTGGCGGCATTCGATCGACCGTTAACCAGTTTTTGTAGTCGACCGGGTTTGGTTGTGCTTTCAGCTTCTTTAACGCATTAACCTCAATGGCAAACCCGAGATTCTCGGTCACCAACGACTTCATCGTGACAACTCCCAAGACTCGGCCCTCAGAATCGACCACCGGGCCACCACTGTTACCTGGTTCGATGGGAATCGCCAGCTGGATCATCCGCCTGCCTTCGATCTCCCTGTTGCCCGATACAATGCCACTGACAACGCTGTCCTTCAAACCCAGCGGGTTACCCATCACGACGGCGGGTGTACCGGCCACCGCATTAGCAGCATCGCCCAACTCAAGCACTTTCAAGGTTGCCTTGCCCGGGTCGACTTGAACGATCGCCAAATCATAGACACGGTCCGTCGCATGGATCGCAATCACCGGTAACTTCCGGCCCCCACTCAGTTCCACTTCAAATCGTCGGTTCTCGCCAATCACATGCAAATTGGTTGCGATCAATCCCTTTGAATCAATGACAAAGCCAGTGCCGACGCCGTGTTTTTTTCCGTCTCGATCAGTGGATGATATGGACACCAAAGCGGGCCGCACCATTTTTACGATCCGTTGCACTTGAGATGCGAACGCTGGCTTGGCAGGAGGGTCTTCAGTGGCAGCCGGTTTTTCGGCCACCATAGGATTCGGCGGCCGCTCTTTGGCCATTGAAGGGGCCGGAGGAACTACCCACATTCCAGCACACCAAGCGAGCGCCAAAACAAGATATTTCAGTGCGACCATCGATGCGTCTCCAGGGTGTGAAGTTGGCCAAGCCTCCTACAGGCTGGTACTTAGTGTAACTTGCCCCAACGGAACGGGTTACCCCATTCTGCCCTCCGTGACCAAACTCCGATTCAACGGCCTTCGCATCGCTGATCGCCATTTTCATTCTGCGTCGTAAAACGCTAGGATGAAGGCGAGGTGAACTTCGTGCCTGGGTCCGGGGATGCGAACGCGGCGTCATCATAGCAACCGTCGTGTCTTGACCAGCATAGGGAGGATAAGTCATGGGGCGACGTACGACAGACTGTCGTGGTCCAAATGGATGGTTCGGACCAATGGCGTGCGCGATTGCCGCCACACTTTGTATTATTCCGTCATTCGTCCATGCGGAGTCAACAAACGCCGAGCGGTTACTTAAAGAAGCGTGGGGTGGCCGTGCCGAACACCGCGAGCGAGCTGACGGAATTCACTTCGAGGATCGCAACTCGAACGAGACAAGTTACGCCTACGCGCTCGTCCTGATTCGCCAGAATCGCTTCAACAAGGCTCAAACTGTCCTCGATAATTTGCTCGAGCGATCGCCGGATCACAGCGATGCGCGTGAAGCGCGATTGTGGATGAAAGTAGCGCAAAAGCAATATCATGACGCCATCCCAGATTTGGCGCGATGGGTGGAGAGTTTTGCGAAGGCCCCCGACCGACTGGTAAGAGTTGCAACAGCCGGTCGGTTAATGGGCTTCATCGACGTTTCGCTGAAGAGTGCGGATGCGGATTTGGTCTTACTTTCAGGCGGCGAGAAAATCCGAATGGCACTCAAAGGAGCCGATTGGGACCTCTTCACCAGACAGCGACAGGGAGTACAGAATCGGTTCGCCGCATTAATTGATTTGCGGAACAAGACGGTCGCGGAAGTCGATGCCGAATTCGCCAAAAACAAACGAGTGCAACAAGGAGAGCTGTCGGCAGACCGGGACACGATGCGTGCTCGGATTCAGGAATTACAGGAACAACGTGCAAAGGTCCGGGAAGAAATTGACCGCCAGCTTGCCGAATTACAAAGTGCCGAACAGCCGTTGCGACAGCAACTCTCCTCGCTGAATGCAGTGGCCGCTCCGATTTCCCGCCACCTCGCCTCGATCGAATCGCACATCTATTACATCGAACACCGGCTGTACCACGAGGAGGACCCGAGTGCCCGCAGTTGGCTTCATAGCGAGCTGCGACGGTTGGAATGGTTGGCGCGGGATTACGACCGGGATCTCTTTCAATTGGACATCCAGGCGACCGCCATACAAAACGACCGCGCTAGACTGCATTCGGATGCAAATCTCCAACTGGCATCCCAACAACAGGACCTCAGTGACACCAACCAAGAGGGAAACCGCGTCCAAAAGGACATTAAGCGTGTAGAGACCCTCGAGAAGAAACTGCGGCGGGCCAAAGGGCCTGGCGCCAAACAAGGCTGGCGGCTCTCGCTCCGAGCCCGAACTCTGGGCACGTATTATAACTTTTCCATCGAACTGAAGCGGAGTGAGCTCCTCGACCAACTGGCCGCTCGATCGAAACCGGGAGAGTGACTCGCCTTAACGTTGGGTGTGCGCGATTCAAACGAGACCTGCTCGTTCCCCAACAACTGCGTCGTCAAAGCTCGATTTGACGGTCGGCGATTCAGTTGCGCAAGCTACCAACTTGCGATGTGTGGGCTCGAAAACGAAAGGCAAGCCGGATTCAACCTTGGGCCTCACCGTGGCCGTGTCGACCGGCAAACCCAATTTCGGCGAACAGTAACATGACGACAATTGCAAATCCGCAAAGCAGTACAGAAACATCCATTTTTTGTTGAGACTTTCTTGTGTTATTCCACGCGCCGAAGGCAATATTTGGACCGTTGTTTCGAATTGATTGTCGCAGCAACGAAAAAAAATAGTATGCAATGGCGAAAAGGCAAGTTACGGTTGCCGAAAAAAGCCAAGAAACCTCTACCAATTGCCACGCTGTAACAATTGAGCAGCTGATGGACACTCGCTGGGGTGCGTGGTATGCTTCGCGCCGTCCGTATGAGTGGCTCGAACCACTCCACAAAATCTGGGGAGCCGTTTGAATGTCGCTCCACTTTGGGGCATGCCGTATCTCGTCACGGTACATTCATACAGAGCAGTCACTCAGACTGAAACCAGACACGTAGGGAGCATTCACATGGCTGTTGGCGCTACTGGCCTATCCGAATTACTCGTTGTGTTGGCTCTCCTTTTTGGGGGACCGGGCATTCCTCTCGGCATGCCACCCCTGCCTCCCGATCCATTCATGGACGGAATTGCCCCAGAAAAGTGCCTCGTCTATTCGTCCTGGAATGGAATGGCCGTGCCGTCCGCTGATTCGGAAAATGAAACGGAACGGCTCCTAGCCGAACCCGAAATTCAGGAGTTTATCAAACGAATCGAACGCACGGTTCGAATGGTGATCGCGAAAGAGGCAGCGGGACACGAGGAGCGTATGCTCGTCGCTCAAACCGTCCCCGATCTTGTCAAGTTGCTGCTAACCCAGCCAACCTCTATCTATGTGTCCAATGTTGGAGTTGGTCCGAAGGGTCCGATCGCCTCGGGTGCGATCGTTGTGAAAGGTGATACTCGACTGGCTGCGACCTTCAGCCGCCTCCGTCGTCTCTTCGCCATGAATCGCGATGCGGAAACCGACGAAATGGAAATCCGCAGCACAAAGTTCTACCGCATTGCCATGGGAGAACCACTACCACCGATATATATGGGCACTCACCAGGGCTACCTGATCATCAGTACGGGTGACGGTTCGGCACACAAGCTCATGTCCCGAATTGGAAAGGACGCGCCGCTTTGGTTGGTCGAAGCGCGAGAGTCCCTGCCGGTCAAACGTCGTTCAACGATTAGTTATTTGGATGTCACTCGTCTCCGCGCCTTGGGAAAACAGTTCGGGGGCCTAGAGGTCGCAGCTGTGATCCAGGGCTTTGGCTTGGATGACATTCAATCGGTCATCAGCACGAGCGGCTTGGACGGAAAGGGTTCAATTCAGACAATCCATATCAAAACAGACGCCAACGGTCGACTAAAGAAACTGCTCGGGTCTTTTAAGCCACTAACGGCACAGGACTTCGCCAATATTCCGCCCGATGCGGCTTTTGCCAATGTCGCCAATATCAACTTTGCCGACGTGTTGGATTTCGCAAAAGAGTCTTTGGGGAGTATTGACCCGTCGATCGAGCAGATGTTTGAAGAATCGCTCAAAGAGATCGAACGAGAATTAGGATTCAATCCGCGAAGCGACCTCGCCGAAGCACTTGGGGATCGCTGGTCGGTTTACGCATCTCCCGATACTGGATTATTCACCGGTGTCGTTCTGAGTGTTGAAGTCGACGATTTTCAAAAGCTGAATCGAGTCCTGTTCTCGCTCGTGTGAATGGCCAAGGGGATACCTGACTTTGGCGTTACGAGTCACAACGTCGATGGTGTGACGGTTTATACGCTGGTATTTGATGAACCCGTCCCGTTCTCTCCATCTTTTTGTTTGACGGGAAAGGACCTACTTATTTCCATGTTTCCACAACCGATTCGCGCTCATCTGACACGGCCCGCAGGAAAGACGTTGGCAAGTCTTTCAACGGTGGCATCGCATTTGGAAAACGACAACCCTCCGTCAGGAATGATGTATGTCGACACGAAACGACTGGTGGAATTGACGTATCCAATGATCCAAATCGGTTATTCCATGTTCTGTAACGTGATGAAAGACGACGGCGTCGATTTAGACCCCGCTATCCTGCCCACACCAGGATCGATTTTGCGACATGTTGATGCATCGATCACGTCAGTGGCAATCGTCGACGATGGTATTGTCCTGAATCGCCGGCAACAGTTCCCGAGCGGTAGTCTTGGTGCCACCGCCGCATTTGCTTTGGGAGTTAGTCTGCCGGCAGTCGGCGCGGCGCGTGACGCGGCGAGGCGGACAGCAAGTGCGAACAACCTCAAGCAGATCGGACTCGCCTACCACAATTATCACGATACCTTTAGGGCGTTCCCAGGCAACAGTTATGATGCCGACGGAAAACCGCTGTTGAGCTGGCGAGTGCATATTCTTCCGTTCGTGGAACAGCAGGCGTTGTACGAACAGTTCCGTTTGGATGAGCCTTGGGACAGCGAACACAACAAGACGTTGATTGACCAAATGCCGATTCAATACGTAGCGCCTGGGAGTCGCTTAGCAACCGGAAAAACGGTCTATCAGGCGCCGTTGGGAAAAAACACGATCATGCCACCGCTTGCCAAAGACGCGAAAATCGACGTGAACCAGAAGTTCCCACTTGGCGTCGCCATAAGAAGTGTGACGGACGGCACGTCCAACACGATCATGATGCTCGAAACGAGTGAGGACGTCGCCGTAACTTGGACGAAACCGGACGACTACGAGGTCGATCCCAAAGACCCGACCGCTTCGTTGGTCGGTCTCCGCCGACATGGATTTCAAGCCGGTTTTTGTGACGGCAGCGTTCGCTTCATCAGTGAGTTCATCGACGTGCCCACGCTGAACAGCTTGTTCACAAGAAATGGTGGCGAACCGATCGACAGAACTCGTTTTTAGGCACGGTGGTCAATCGCCGGCCAACCTGCCAGTCAGACCATCGCCCGTATCCCTATGCCAAGCCGTTTCGTCGCTCTCGACCAACAAGTCATCGCATGTGAACGCTGCACTCGCCTGCGTGACCATTGTGAAACAATCGCTCGTGAGAAGCGGCGAGCGTATCGGGAATGGGATTACTGGGGTCGACCAGTACCGAACTTCGGCGATTCCAACGCCACTCTGTTGATTATTGGTTTGGCGCCGGCCGCCCATGGAGCCAATCGGACTGGCCGAATGTTTACGGGGGATCGGAGTGGCGACTGGCTATTTCGAGCGATGCACCGGGTCGGTTTCGCCAATCAGGCGGAGGCGAATTCACGTGAGGACGGCCTGGAATTAACCGGTGCGTTGATTACGGCGGTCTGCCACTGCGCCCCGCCAGGAAATAAGCCCAATGCCGAGGAGATTTTGCACTGCCGAACTTGGTTGGAACAGACGATCGACATCGTGGCACCGAAGATATTTCTGGCTCTCGGCAAGTTGGCCTGGGATCAATCGATTCACTATTTCCGGGCACAAGGACAGTGGGACGGGAAAATACCACCCTTCGGACACGGGGCCGAACATCGGCTCGCCGACGGTCGCGTCCTATTGGGCAGCTACCACCCCAGCCAACAAAACACGTTCACCGGCCGATTGACCGAAGAGATGCTGGATTCGGTGTTTCAGCGGGCCGCCGAATTGCAAAAGCAATTCGATTGACAGGATTGACATAATCCGTCCGTTTTCGGTCAACTCACTCGACCAGAAATCCGTGCAACAGACGCGACCGCCGTTTTCGCGTTGTGTGTTTTCGGTGTCCGCAGGTAGGCCGCGTTGGCAGAATGTACAAGAGAAGATTTGGAGCACGTGTCCATGGCTACAGAGCTCGCAACGCTTGTTACGTACAATCCGTTGTCGTTTACGAGCGACGCTGCCTTATCCGTTGTCTGGACGACGTTCCTAAAAATGGGACCGGACGCTGTTCCGGTGCGAGTACAGGCGAGGAATGTGGCGGGAATCGTCCGCCACCGCGATCTCTGTCGAACGGCAGTCGAACTTGGAGATGTGGATTCGGCGACGTTGGATACCTGCATTACGCTGACGCCGCCCAGGGACTCGACGGTCACTGCCGGCGAAATCCTTGCCCTCTTGTTGGCCAGGGACCTACCCATTTTACCGATCGTCGAAGACTCAACGTTGGTCGGAGTCGTAAGTCG
>LWDU01036572.1_pt1 | contig 13832 bp, 10 predicted proteins | sample 727161 | NCBI WGS metagenome assembly LWDU01 (sample SAMN04566230, study PRJNA314399) | hydrothermal vent metagenome | isolation source: deep sea hydrothermal plume seawater | place: Mexico: Gulf of California, Guaymas Basin | collected 2004-07-11 | reverse complement strand
CTGTGACGGGACGAGGTCGGGAGACCCGCGCACAGCGCGAAGAGAAGGAATGACCAACGCCGAACAAGGAATAACCAATGTCCAGGTGGCGGAGTGCCCAACTTCACCGATGGACATTCCTTGTTCGACATTGTGCATTTTGAAGCGGCCACATTGATCGGCAGGATTCCACTCTGCTGGACGCAGGTCTCCCCCACGCCTTCAGCAACGGGAGACCTTTGGTCACGGCCGATGCGGGGTCGGGAGACCGGCACCCAGCGCAGCATTTGCGGCTCCTGTCAGGCCCGATCCACTACGACCTGCTTGCAGAACTGATTGCTGGTGTGCGACACTCTTGTCGCACACCGGAGACAGTTCTTCCTGACTGAAACGTCAAACACGGTTAGTCCATACGAAAGTCAATGCGAATGCACCGCCAGGTACTGCTGCTGATTGTTGCGCTGCGAGCCATCACGCCCATGCCCGTCATGGCCGACTGGCCGACGTGGCAGCACGATAATCGACGAACAGGAACGACGGATGAGCAGCTGCAGGTCAGCAAGCTGGCTCCGGAGTGGGTCTGGCAATCCGCATCGCCTCCTCAGACGGCATGGTCAGGTCCGGCGAAGTACGACGCGTATGCCAACCAACACAACCTGCCTTCGATGCGAAACTACGATCCCGTGTTTCATGTCATTGCTGTTGGCGATCGCGTGTGGTTTGGTTCGTCAGCGGACGATTCGCTTTATTGCCTGGGCGCTGGCGACGGGAAAGAGCGATGGTCCGTCACGGCAGATGGCCCCGTTCGGCTGGCACCAACCTGGTCTGATGGTCGAGTCTATTTCGGATCTGACGACGGATATGCTCGCTGCGTCAAGGCGGACGACGGCCAGTTGGTATGGAAGTTTACACCTGCCGACACCAGCCATCTGTTTCTGAACAACGGTCGCTTCATCCCGTTTCAGCCGTGCCGCACTGGCGTCGTCGTTGACGACGGGACCGCATGGTTTGCGTGTGCAATGCTGCCGTGGAAAGACGCCTGGCTGTGCGCCGTCGATGCGGCAACGGGAACAACGGACGACGGCCGTCATTTCGTAAAGGCACTGCCTGGGCGCACGATGGAAGGAGCTCCCGCGCTGTCGTCGAAGTTCCTGGTGTTGCCTCAGGGCCGAGTTGCTCCGCGTGTATTTGACCGGGCAACCGGCGAGGACCTGGGTGAAATGGTCAAAAGCGGCGGTGGATCTGTTGTGGTGGTGTCACTGGATGAGGACGTATTTCACGGTCCGGCGACGGATTCCCGCAAAGGCGGTTTCCGACAATCCAGTGGTCAATCGCGTGAAGTGGTCGCTGGATTAGGGCGTGGGAACGCGTTGGTTGTCGATGGATCAATATCCTGGATGCTGACCGATACGGAGATCATTGCGTCCAGCCTCACAGAGAGAAAAGTACTGTGGAAGACAGCGTGCGAATGTCCCTTCGCGATGATCAAGGCCGGCGACACGCTGTTTGTGGGCGGTGACCAGATCGTCCAGGCGCATTCCGCGAAAGACGGTCGTCTACTAAGGACGATGCCGGCCACAGGTCGCGTGTTTGGCTTGGCCGCGTCCAACGGCCGCCTGTTTGCCAGCAGCGATTCCGGCACAATTCACTGCTACGCGACGACAGATTCCGTGGGTTCAAAGCCGGATGATTCTTCGCTTGTCGCGGCCCCTGCCGGTGAGCAACCATCATTGAGTGATGTTGCGGCACTGGAGGACGATCGATTATTGGGGCACTGGAGTTTTCAGAAGTCGACCACGACCGGTACTTCCGTCCACTCATTGCACGGACCGAACCTGACGCTTTCGCGATCTCCAGATTTTTCCCGGATCGGACAGTATCAGGCATTGGAACTCGACGGGGCGAGTCAGACGGTCATGGTCTCACCAGACTTCAGGAGTGTGCCCGTGCCGACCGATCAGTTCACCGCGGAAGCCTGGGTTCGTATTGATCAGCTGCAGGAATGGGGCGGCATCATCGGCGTTGTTCAGGACAACGGTGACGAAGAAAATGGCTGGTTGCTGGGATACCGCAAGAATCGCTTCTGCATCGGTCTTTCGTCGGAAGACGGACCAGGCCGTCTGACATACCTGACGGCTGACCATGACTTCGAAATAAAACAGTGGTATCACGTCGCCGGAAGCTATGACGGCACGGTCATGAAACTGTTCGTCAATGGGAAGCTGTGCGCGGAAAGCAGTCAGCACAAGGGTAATATTGCCTACCCGGAGCGTGCGTGGTTTGAGATCGGGGCGTACCACGACAAAGATGAGTACTTTCGAATGCGCGGTGCAGTGCACGAGGTGCGGCTGTACGGTGAGCGGCTGTCGGACGGCGAAATCCTGAGTCACTACCAGTCTTCGCACAGCCGGATGCCAACGAAGACGGTCGAAGCCAGCCTGGCTTCCGGCCCATGGCTGCAGTTCGTTGATCCGCAGACCGCCATTGTGCGCTGGACCACGGCCGATCCGAGACCCACACTGTTGCAATATGGAACGGACGATCTCAATCAATCCGTTTCGGACGACACGCTTCGGACTGAACATCAGGCGACGTTGACAGAACTGGGTCGTCAGCGCGCGTACGAATATCGGATCGGCATCAAAGATGCCGATCCGACGACGTTCACACAGACTTTCGAGTGCGACAATTTTTTCAACTACACGCCTGTATCGGCTGATAGAATTCCCGGTGTCCCCAACGAGTCCACCGCAGAACTGTCTCGACAGATACTGAAGAGCACGTCAGTACGTCCGGGAATGTGTCTTGTTGTGGGAACAATCGAAGACGAGCTGCTGCTGCAACTGTGCCGTGACAGCCTGCTTCGTTTTGTGGTCGCCGACACGGATGCTGCGAATGTCTCGCATCTCCGCAGTATTCTTCGAGCACACGAAGTCTACGGAAATCAGGTTGCCGTCCATCACGTGACGGATCTGTCGAATCTTCCCTTCGTCGGCAATTGGGCCACTACGGTCCTGGCGACGGGTGAAACGGACGTGGACGGACTTCGCGAAATTGAACGCCATGTACGACCGGACGGCGGGATTGCGTTGCTGATGCATCCGCATTCCGGCGACCTGCCCGCCCACTTCAAGCCGTTGAAGATGCGAGACAAGGAGATCTGGCATCGCTATCTCCGTCCCCCGCTGGCGGACGCCGGCGAATGGTCTCATCTCTACGGTGGTCCGGATAACTCGGCATTCGCCGGCGAGCATCTCGGCGGCGCAAAGGCGGCGGATGACCTGGACGTGCAATGGGTCGGACGCCCCGGACCGCGGTATCAAGCCGATCGCAGCGGGCGAAAGCCGTCTCCGTTATCGACGGGCGGTCGATTATTTCTGCAGGGGCTACACAGAATCATCGCGGTTGATCACTTCAACGGGACGGTGCTGTGGTCGCTGGAGATCCCGGAGCTGGAACGATTCAATATGCCGCGCGACTGCAGCAATTGGTGTGCAAACCGAGATTACCTGTTTGTTGCGGTGAAAGATGAGTGCTGGAAAATCGACACGGTTTCAGGAGAAGTCGTGAACCGTATCGCCGCGACGGATGCAGCGTCAGAAGCCCCCATGGAATGGGGTTACGTGGCCACGCAAGACGGTCGACTATATGGCAGCGCCGTCAGGGCAGGAACAGCCTGGACCAGTTTCTGGGGTGGGGGCGATGCCGGCTGGTACGACGCCAGAACGGGACCGGTCACCTTCCCGATCTGCAGTGACCGTCTATTCTGCAACGATATCGAAACGGATGAACTGGCGTGGGAATACAAAAGAGGGGTCGTTCTGAATTCGACGATTACGATCGGTGGCGACACGATGTATTTTGTCGAATCACGTAACAGCGAAATCATGGCGTCAAAGGACCGCCGCGTGGGCGACGCCAAACTTTGGCAGGACCTGCACCTTGTGGCGATCGACGCGACGACCGGATCACCGAAGTGGGAAAAACGACTCGATCCCATGAGTCAGCAGGTGGTGTTCTACCTGGCTCATGCCGCGGACCAGCTGACTCTGGTATCTTCTGCGAACACCGCCTTCAAAGTCACCTCCTTTGTCGACAGCGATGGTCGCGCGCGGTGGACTCAAACGACAGAGTGGCTCAAAGGCAAGGGCGATCACGGCAAGGCGATGTCCCGCCCGGCCATTGTCGGTGATCGATTGTTTCTACGGCCGGCAGTGCTGTCACTAAAGGACGGTTCAGTCCTGCCGGAAACCATGCCCGTTGAACATGGGTGCGGAACGTACGCGTGCACGGCGGATGCCGTCTTTATGCGATCCGGCGATGCGACGATGTGGGATCCCGAGAACGCTTCCGCATCATCGTGGCCTCGTCTGCGAGTTGATTGCTGGTTGAGCACCATTCCAGCCGGAGGCATGCTGTTGTCGCCGGAGGGTGGCGGGGGATGCAGCTGCGGATCCTGGATGGAAACATCCGTCGGCTTCATGCCAAAGGTGTTCGACAGGCGGCCGTAGTTCGACAGACTCACACCGGAAAACACGATGGCCCGAAGCCTAAGCGACACGATCGACGCAAGGTGTCTCCTCGCTCACGCTTCGGGCTAAAATGAAGAAGAAAATGGCGATGTCCCGTTATGCGACAACAGCCACCCCGACGAAAGTATGTGTATGCAGCTATCTACCGTTCTGACGCCCGAATCGGATGAGAATCTCCGCCTTGCCGCGCAGTGCGGAGTGACACACGTCGTTTCTCGTTATCCAGGGCCTACGCTTGACGATTTACGTCGACGGCAAAAACACTTCGCTGGGTTTGATCTGAAACTGTCTGTGATCGAAGGTTACCTGCCGATCGAGAACATCAAGATCGGCTGCGATGACGGGACAGAGATGGTGGCGCTTAAGCAACTTATCCGCAACATGGGCGAAGCCGGCGTTCCGATTCTGTGTTACAACTTCATGGCGGGAACGCCCCGCAGCGGGGCGGAGCACGCGTCACGGCCTTTGACCTGGTCGATGCACAGCAGGCTGTGTTGCTGGGCCACGATGGCGATGCCTTGAACGCACGTGCCAATGGCGTCGGTATTTCCTGCGATGAGTTGTGGACCAATCTGCAGGCCATGCTGACAGAACTGCTGCCGATCGCTGAAGCCGCCGGAGTTATACTGGCCATGCACCCGGACGACCCACCGCTGGCTGAGTTCGCGGGACGGGCTCGTATCATGAACTGTGTGGATTCGTTCGAACGGCTGGTCCGACTTGTCCCCAGCGCAAGCAACGCCGTCTGCTTTTGCCAGGGGACGTTTGTGGAAATGGGCGTCGATGTTCCTGCCACGATCCGTCGGCTGGGTGAACATATTCGCTACGTCCATTTTCGTGATGTGCAGGGAACGGCGGAATCGTTCACGGAAACCTTTCATGACAACGGTCCCACCGACATGGCAGAGGCCATGCGAGCGTATCGAGACATCGGGTTTGACGGTCCGATTCGCCCGGACCATGTGCCTCAGCTTGAAGGGGACGAAGGGGAACCAGGTTACACAACACCCGGTCGTTTGTTCGCGTGGGGGTATCTGCGTGGCTTGATGCAGGCGACAGAAACGCGATGATGCCGGAACAGATCGTCGGGATTGCTTTCGAATCAACGTTGATTCACATTGATGATCGACAGGCCGAACAGCCCCCGACCGACAATCGCATTCCAGCCACATCACAGACCTGACGGAGCCACAAAAATGACGAATTCCGGCGATCCTTCCGGGCCGACTCAGGAACACGCGTACTCTCGAGGTCCGCGCATCACGGCGATTGAGACGGCGATTCCTTCGGACGTTATGCCAGGGTTGCTGCTGCTGCGAATTCATACCGACGCTGGTACGATTGACGGCGAAGAGGTCGTGGGTCATGGCGAGACCTATTACATTCCGGAAGCCGCCGCCGCCGTGTTACACGACTGGATGGCTCAGCGGTTACTGGGTGCTGACGCTGCCGCCATTGAGAGTCACTGGCGTTTTCTGTACGAACGCATGACGGCTTTTGGCGGAATTGGGGCTGAACTGCGGGCTCTGTCTGCCGTCGACCTTGCGCTGTGGGATATTCTGGGGCAGTTGACGAAGCAGCCTGTCTGGAGACTGCTGGGCGGGCCGGTTCGAGATGCGGTGCCTGTGTACAATAGTTGTGGCGGCCCTTTGTACGGCGTCCGCAGTGCAACGGGAGAAAGTCAGGCGGCGGGCTGGCCTGGTCACGGTGATCCCGGTCAGGCAGGTCCGCTGGAAGACAACTGGGCGTGCATCCACACGCCGGGAGACCTGGCGGAAGAGTTGCTGGCAGAAGGTTTCACCGCCATGAAGTTGTGGGCGTTTGACGCCATTTACCGAGAATCCGGTGGTTTACGCATTAGCGCAGCGGACGTGACACGCGGCGTTGCGCCGTTCGCAGCAATTCGAGATCGCGTCGGTGATCGTATGGACGTCATGCTGGACGGACATGGTTTCTTCTGCCTGCCGGCGGCCCTGGATATTGCTCATGCCATGCAGCCATTTCACCCGCTGTGGCTGGAGGACGTGCTGCGGCCGGACAGCATCCCCGCAATGACCGAATTTCGTCGCGGCGCTGGCGTTCCGATTGCCATCAGTGAAATGCTGGTGACTCGCGAACAATACCGCCAAGTCCTGAACGGTAACGCCGCCGACTACGTGATGATCGACCCGACCTGGGTGGGTGGCATCAGCGAGTCGCGTCGCATTGCCGAGTTAGCCCAGCTGTACAATATTCCCGTGCTGATGCACGACTGCACCGGGCCATTGACATTGATGTCCGGGTTGAATATCGCCGGGGCGGTGCCATGTGTGACGTATCAGGAATGCGTGCGAGCGCACATCGCCACAGTTTACCCACAACTGATTGACAGCACCGTCGTCGTTGACGCCGGACATATTCAACTCAGTGATCGTCCGGGCATTGGTGCTCGCTGGCAGGCGTCGCTGTTCGCATCTGACGCACCGGGTTATCGCATCAGCCGATTGTAATCGCGGAGGCATCAGCATGCTCACGCGCCAGAGTGGTTCACAAGAATAAGTAAACTGCACTTGAGCAGTTTACTTTTTGTCGTAGCGGAAGCCGCCAAGGCTTTCGACCTGTCTCTGCCGAAATTCCTGGCGAATTCCGCTACAGAACGACCGCGTGATTTTGAAAACTGCTGTAGTGCGTGGTCAAGTCCAGGAACTGGGGTTGTTCCGTAGCCGAACTCGCCAGAGTTTGGAAGTTTTTCTCTATGTCGTCCAAAGACTGGCGACTTCCGCTACCCAAAAATCAAGACTTGACGAAGCATTAGCTGATGCTGAATTGTTCAAAGTGAACGCGGATCTCGCGAAGCGTGGCCGGCTGATAGGCCGTGGCTCCATACCGCGTGCCGTGAATTCGTTCGTCAACACGTTCTCTGTCTTCCTGGGGAAACACGGCCAGACATGGCGTTTTCATCGATCGTCCGTACGCCTGAATCTGCGGAAAACAATCCAGTGCTGATTCGGTGAACCGGTCGGCCAGAATAAGCAGGCCATCGGGCGGACTGGAACTCTTCAGACGCTCCAGGGCCATAGTCGGCTCAGCGACGAAAGACATCGCGAATCCATGTTTCGTGAAGTACGTGTTCAACGCAGCCTTGCGTTTTTTTCGTGAGTCCACCACAAGCAACTCGAACGGCCGCGACATGAGTTGCTGGGAGATTGCATCTGGTTCGTCAGTTTCACACCATTCCCCCAACTCCACCATGGCGTTCTTCAGGTCCTCCATGGCTTCCCCGGTCGACTGATAACGATCGCTGGGGCTGACCTTCATCATTCTCTGAACGATGTTGACAACACTGGCCGGCAGATTCGGGTTGATGTTCCCGATGGGCGCAGTGCTTGTGTATCGGCTCAGCAGTTTGCGTTCCTCTCGGTCTCCCGTTCTGGGCCATGCTGGTGTTCCACAGAGCAGCTCGTACATAATCGAACCGACGAAGAAGATGTCGCTCCGCGGATCGTTGTTGGGTGCGTTCGTGCCCCGTTCCAGCGATGCATATTCCAGCGCGCGATGGACGTCGTCGCTGGTGCCGGCCTGAGCGGACAATTCGGCGCCAGCGAGACCGAAGTCCACCAGTTTGGCGACTCCGCGGGAACTCATCAGCACGTTGGTCAGCTTCAGGTCACGGTGCGTCGCACCTTTTTCGAGAGCGTACTCCAGTGCAGAGCAGATTTCGTAGACGCAGCGCAGACACTCTTTCGGGGAAAGCGTCTCTCGAATGCGCAGAAAATCCCGCAGATTGCCGCCTTCAACAAATTCCATCGTGAAATAGTGAAAGTTGCCTTCGCTGCCGACATCGTAGATCGGGACAATGTTGGGATGCTTGAATCGCTGGCAGATACGAGCTTCGCGTTGAAAACTGGCCACCGCCGCAGGGTCCGATGCCCAGCGATCACGGAGCAGCTTCACCGCGACCGTTTCCTGGCCATCGACTGTCTCAGCTCGGTACACTCGGGCAAACCCACCTGACGCATTTCGATACAGTAGTTTGTAGTTGCCCAGCACCAACCCTTCCGTATCCCCTTTGAGAATACGGCGAGTCTGCAGCGGCGTCAGTATGTGACGTCCCTCCATCAGCTGCAGGATGGCAGAAACGTCCTCGCCATTGACCAGTTCAGCTTCGACCTCCTGCCATTGATCGGCGCGAAGAAGCTGACTGGCGATGAGAAACGATTTCAGGTCATCTTGTGAATTCAGGTCCACCATAACTTGAGTGGTTTGAGTCCTATGGGAATGGAAACAGGCAGCAGCTGTTGAAATGCGAAATCCGTGCCATTCGTATGACCTTTTGTGAAAGTCGGGAGGCGGAACAACGACAGGAATCGGCCAATCCAGCCGGACAGGCGCGACTCTGAATCGTCATTGGACACAGACGCGGTGGGAGGTGAATGGTATCACCCGGTCGCCATGATTCAATGACGTCAGCCCCAACATGAATCCCAAATCCCGCGTTTTTTCCGAAGGAAATTACACTCCGATGACCGTCATGAATCCACCGCCGGAGGTGTGACCAGGGATTTTCCTCGCACAAACGTATCAATCGGTAAAAACGCGAAACCTCCGCCATGATCCGATTGCAATCCCGATTCCGGCTGGGATTTGCACAGACGGAACAAAGACAGAGTCGCAACCGCTCCAATCTTGAGATCCGGCAGCGGTTCGTCGAACAGTGTTGCCGGATTGACGGTCGCCATTCGTACTGCCTCAAAGACTGACACCCCACACGCACTGACTATATGTGCAATACAATCGCCTGTTGTCGCGCCAGACCCTGCCAGAAACTGCCGTTGTCCGGCAACAACAATTCGACCGTCATCAAGAACTTCCACGCCCACGTCACCTTCCGCATATGTTCCGGGCGGACAGCCACCGAACCCCGACACGTCACAAGTCAGGATGGTCCGTGACATCGACTTGCAGCGCAGGACGCACTTCAGGACCGAATCAGGCAGATGCCATCCATCTGCAATAATGCTGGCCCACAGATTATCGTCGGCCAACTGGTCCCAGAGATAGTTCGGGTGCCGTGGCAGCGTGGCGTGAGCTCCGTTACCCAGATGAGTGCTGAGGCATGCCCCAGCGGCAACCGCTGCATGTATCTGATCTGTATTGGCTGCAGAATGGCCCAGAGCCACGACAACTCCGTCTGCCGTGCATTGCTGAATAAATGGCACAGCGTTGTCGACTTCCGCCGCCAGCGTCACCAGACGGATCCTGCCGCCGGAGGCTGTTTGAAGCTTCTCAAATTCATCATAATCGGCTGACCTGACATGCTGCAGTGGATGCGCGCCACGGGGACCGTCTTCCGTGGAAATGTACGGTCCTTCAAGGTGATATCCGGCGACACAGTCACGCACCAGCGTACTCTGTTCATACGCCTGACGAAGAGTGCTGAAGCCGTGATGCAGTGCCTCAAAGGAGTTAGTGATCAGCGTGGGGAAGTAACGAGCCACCGATTTGTTGACCAGCGCCTGAGTCACATCAACAACCTGATCCGTTGTCAGGGTCGGACTGCTGAACCAGATGCCGTTGTAGCCATTGATTTGAATGTCAAAGAAACCAGGACCGACGAATGGCAGATTCGCAGATTCCTCCTCCGAACAATCGGTTTCACAGATGTCGGCGATCAGGTCGCCCTCAATCGTGACATCTACAGGAAGCAGCGTGCGATAATGTCGTGCCCGAAACTGAGGCATCATTCTTCTCCTGTGGTTGCGGTTGTGCCGAAGTGTCGTTCAAGCCAGGCATCAAGTTCGGCAATTGACGAAGCAGACGTAAGCAGCTGTTTGTACGACTGACTCAGAAAGTCATGCTGTACCATGTTGTCGATCAGGCTTGCCAGGCCATCGTAGTATCCATTCAGGTTTAACATTGCGACGGGTGACTGGTGGAACTCCAGTTGCGCCCAGCACAGCACTTCGAACAATTCCTCAAGCGTACCGTATCCGCCTGGCAGCGCAATATAGCCGTCGGCAAGTTCGTGCATCGTTGCTTTCCGCACATGCATATCAGGCACAACTCTCATGTCGGCGACGCGGTCGTGCATCAGTTCCGCATTGGCCAGTGCCTCCGGAATCACACCAATAACACGCCCCTTGTGCTGCAGTGCGGCGTCCGCCAGCTCGCCCATCAGACCGACACCTCCGCCGCCGTAAACAATGCTGTGCCCGTGCGCTGTGAGCGTGCTGCCCAACTGGCGGGCGGCTTCGGTGTGGGCGTCGTCATTGCCGCTGCGAGAGCCACAGAAAACGCAGATACAGGCCATAGTCTGTTCGCCAGATGGTTCAGACGCGTCGCCTGCCAAATGCGTCCTTGATATCCATGTCAATGTGATTGCATTCGACGTGACCTCAAAGTTCACGCCGAAACGTCACCAGTTCCTGTACCTGCTCGAATTTGGCGTCAATGAATAAATCGTACGCCGCCGCATTTTCCTGATCGATCTGCGCCTCGATGACCTGAATGGACTGTTCGCGGAGCCGCCGACAGATCTCCAGTACCAATGAAAACCCGTAGCCGTGACGACGTTCCTTTTCCGGCACCCAAACATCCTTCATGCCGACGGCCCGAACTCCCCACTTTGGCACGTAAACGTCCAGTCCGATGATCTGCCCCGATGCAACGACCGTTTCTCCCTGACGTTCCTGCAGTTCAAACTTCAAGGCATCCAGTTGACCGAATCTCACGTGCCACCACCAGGGCATGTCGGCAACTCGGTCAGTAATCACCAGATTCATGCGACGACGATGACGAATCAGTCGAGCACTCACGGGATCGCGTCCGACAGTCAGGTCGCGATGCAGAATCCGAGTGCTGCCGCTGTGATGATACCCCAGTGGTTCAAGGAACTCGGCCCACGGGGCAACTTCGTTGGCAAATCCGGAGGCCTGGAGACCACCGTAAATGCCGTTGTAGAAGCCATTGCGGTCCACCCCTGCCCCCACCACAACCGATCTGGCACCCTTCGCCTGCAGATATCCGACTGCCAGCTGCAGAAGTTGTGTGCCGATGCCGCGGCGTCGAAAATCCGGATGAACGACCAGTGCCGAAATCACGCCGTCCGTTTTGTCCAGCGACGTGCCATCTGCAGTGCAGCTGAACGCGGCGTGGGCAAAAGCGACAATGCGATCACCCTCGTGAGCGACAAAAAATCCTTTACGGTCAAAGAATGGCTGCGAAAAAACGAACAGCTCAAAAATGTCGCAGGGAAACCCTTCAGCAGCGCTCGGTCCGAGGTTGCTTGAATGCCAGAGTTTCAGCACCTCTGGCGGATCAGTATTATGAAACGTCCGAAACTCAACCACAAAATCTTCCATTCCCGCCCAAAGATCGACCAGCCTCAGACGGCAACAAGTTCTTACTCCACAGCAGCCCCGCGACGGACACTCGATACAAAAACAAGAAGCACCGATCACTTGGACTCCAGACTCTAACGGTCGCATTCTTTCGTGACAAGCTGGTACACTTCGACTGTCCCTGACAAGCAGAAAGTCGCTTTTTCGGGAGCAATCGAGCAGGACTGATTCTCGTCAGGGATTCTCAGGACAAACATTTCAGATTGAAGCTCATGACGTGGACTGACCGAGAACTGTGTGCCTGGCTGGACGAAATGCTGCCGGCGGAACGCATGACAGAACTGGAACAGCAGTTGCGATCTGACGAATCGCTGCAGGCTCGAATTGCTCAACTGATTCACCACCTTGATCAGGGGGGACATACAGTCGGCGAAATCTGGCAACGGGAGAGATTGAGTTGTCCGGGGCGCAGCGAACTGGGCGGCTATTTATTGGAAACTCTGCCGAACGACGCTTCGAATTACGTCGAATTTCATCTGAAGACGGTTGGCTGCCGTGTCTGCCAGGCGAATCTGAAGGATCTTGAAGAACACTCCAGTCAGCCAGCGGAAGCCCCGCAACGCAGACGCCGGTTCTTCGAATCCTCTGCCGGTCTGCTCAATTCGTCTGATGTCGACGAGTTTTGAAGCCTGGCATTCACGTGGCATGGTGCGTCCAGCGAACAGTCAGAACGCCGCAGGGGTGATCGTCTCACGTATGGTACATGTGGGGTCTTCCAACAGGTTCAACAGGATTTGGGTTTGTTTCTTATCCTGTGATTCCTGTCTGACTTTTTTTGCCTGTTCGGTTCCTCGCCCCGTTGGGCAACGCCGTGACGGACTTTGAGTAGTAGAAAGATTGGTCTTCCAGAGATAGACGTAATATGAAAAGAGCCAGATCCCCCATTCAACCAACTGAAGACACTTCAGTCAGAAAGGAATCTGGCCATGGCTCGGAAGGCAAATTCGAAAACGCGTCGCGGGAACAAGTCGAAGCGGAAGAACGGCAGAAAGTCGGCTCAGAGAAGAAGAGCGAAGGAAACCAATGCGGACCACTTCAGAAAAATGCGGGATTGGTTTCTGCCGAACGATGGCATCTTCGGTCATTTGAAACTGCATGGCAATACCTCGTGGTTGCCGCGGACTCTTGTTTGTCTGGCTTTGTGCTGGTCTTGGGCAGAGAACAAATGCGTCACCGATTCGTTTACCTATCCACTGTGGTCTCTGATCATGAACAGTGGTTTTGACCTTCTGGTGCGTGTGGGAGGCAACGTTAGTCTGCTGAGCGAGCAGGGTTTCACAGTTCTGAAACACAACATGACCGTCCTGAGCTGGCCGAAGGATGCCATCAAGGCTGGCGGTCGACCGCTGAAGTTGCGACTTGTTCGGGTCAAAGTCGGCAAGGCAGACATGTGGCTGCTGACAAGTGTTCTTGACAAGTCGAAGCTGAATCAGAAACAGATTCGGGACGTCTATGCCGGCAGATGGGGAATCGAAGTCGAGTTTCGCGGTCTGAAACAAACGCTGGATAAGGCAAAGCTGCGTTGCCGAACCGAAGAGCGCGTCAAGGCAGAACTGCACTGGTCGTTGATGGCGATGGCCATTGCCGAGTTGTTTGCTCTGAAGGAACAATTGAAACTGAGACGACGTTCGGGACCATCCCCCGAGCGCGTCGAGAATCCGAAGAAAAGAAGTCTCGCCCAGACCGTGCGTGCACTGCGTTATTGTTTGACTCACCTGCAGGACGTCCCGGAGACCGGGGCGAAATTACCAAAAAAACGGCAACAGGCAGTCACAGACAGTTACGACCGCACGGCCGGCAAGGCAGCCAGATACAAACCACCCAACCCCGATAAGAAACCGCTCGGCGAACCGAGAATTCGAAAACTGAACATCGATGAAAAGAAGAAACTCAAAGCAATTTCCAGCAATGAATTGGTTGTCTAATTTCCTTCACGGCGTTG
>LWDU01000268.1_pt1 | contig 13834 bp, 10 predicted proteins | sample 727161 | NCBI WGS metagenome assembly LWDU01 (sample SAMN04566230, study PRJNA314399) | hydrothermal vent metagenome | isolation source: deep sea hydrothermal plume seawater | place: Mexico: Gulf of California, Guaymas Basin | collected 2004-07-11 | reverse complement strand
TGCATCAGAAGTGAAACAGATCTGACGGTTGATGCCACGCTGTATCACGTGGATGGGGAATCCCGCTGGGCAGAATCTGCGTCTTCTGGGCGTTTGATCTGAAACTCACACGTATACATGTAGAACGTGAAGACGTTAACTACCTGGACGAACGTGCGCTACAGGAACTCGATCGTAAATCGTGTGCGATTAAGACCATGACTGTGGTGGATTTACTCCGGCACTTTCCTCCGACCCCATTATTACGATCGATTTCGCCTTGTTTTTTTACATTTTGTGGGAACAACGAGTTTCCTCATTCGTGCATTTGGGGCGAATACGCCGTGATACCGAACGAGGTTGTGGCGCGGTCTGGGTACCAGCGCTGCAAGCTTGCTAAGAAAATCCAGGGGTGAAAACAAAATATGTGTGATGCCGTTACGAAACGGGTTCTTTAGCTCATATTGGATCTTGTTATCAACTCTGACCGTGAGTCGATCAAGGCAAATGGGCCCACAACTGCGGCTAACCGTCAAGCATCCACTTTGTAGCGCTATCCAACCGCTCAAACGGAAAATGTTTGACTTCTGCCGAGACAAAATGTCCTCCAATCGTTTCAGCCAAATCCCCCAATTTGGAGTCTGTGACAATTGCGACATGAGTCAACACCTTATGATGATTCTTCACAAATTTAATGTGGCTTACTAACCCGCCAAAGGATTCCCAGCCAGGGAACACCTTAGTCCTGATTATTAGTCCACGTAAGCTGCCATGCTCCTCAATATAAGGGTCTATGATTTTCTCAGCCGCATCAAAATCCGGCTGGGACATAGGGCCCTGCGGCTGAAAAATGGCGATACAGTTTTGTCTATCTATCTCTACGCTTAGCATTTTAACTCCGCTTAAAGGAACCTAATATCACTCATCAACGGATGAGGACGTTCATAAACCTAACGACCGGTGAACTGCATGTTCAACCCCATAAACACCTGCCACTCGGGCCAGCCGGGACCCTTATCAGCCACCGACCACTGCGGCTCCACGAACACGTTGTAAACTGTTTGCTTGCGTCTGAAAGCCTTACCAAAACCGATCCCTATGGGCACGCTGTAGGCATCCTTCTCGAAGTCATACACCCAGATCGGCGTTGACCGCAGGTAGTTACCGTTGCCCAGTTGATAAAACAGGAATGGCTGAAATGCCCCGACATTCACGTCCGCACGATTGTCCCTGCCAGCAAAACTTGCCTGCCAGGATAGCAGGTAGCCTCACTGAAAAACTTTGGACGTTGCGTTGAACAGCACGTTCTCAAGTATAAGAGGGACAAACGCCACCTTTTCAATCAAACTAGTATACACAGGTACGAGTACAGTTTTCATGCCTGTAACGCTAGCGGCCCAACAACACTAAAGTCAACAAAATCAACGTGTACGAGGTTTTTGGTAGGGAAAGGTGTCACTTGTTGCTGTCGCCCGCCTTTTCCTGGGACTCGGGAATCAGCAGATAGGCAGCGATGAAAAAACACATTGCTCCTGCGAACGTACTCAGGATTGCAATCCTGGGAGCCAGAGCGCTACCGTCAGTCAAAAGGAAGCTGCCGGCGAGCGATAAGGCGAATAGCAATGATCCCAGCATGTTGAGGTAAACAATCCACCAACTCATATGTTCCGCATACACCAGAGAGGACCAGCGGTGCGCCACGTCGGCGACCACATCAGCCGGATGTCTGTCTTCGCCGTGCCTGAGCGGCAAGGCCGTGACTTTGCGGTGCCGACGAGCGGTTTGTGAAGCACGGTCACCCGACTCACTTCGCCCGCTCAAGGCTGTCAGAAAGGCGAATGGCCCTATCCGGACAGTGTGCCCCTCTTGCCCGGTGATATTCACCGGTTGTTCAGACAGCGCTGGCTTTCGGTAGCGCAGCGCTTTCTTCTTCATTGAGTCGGTTGAGGTCTTCGGCGAGGAACGTATAAAGACTCGGCAACACAAACAGTGTAAACAGCGTGCCTATGGACATGCCAACGCTGATTACCAGCCCCATAGAAAACCGACTTTCGGCGCCCGCACCTGAAGCGAATACTAATGGTAGGACCCCGAATACCATCGCCGCCGTTGTCATCAACACCGGACGCATACGAACAGCAGCAGCCTCAAGCACTGCGTCCCGACGGCTAAGGCCTTTCTCGGTCTGTAGCTCATTGGCAAATTCAACGATTAAAATGCCATGTTTGCTTATCAACCCAATCAGCGTAACTAGGCCTACCTCAGTATAAATATTCAAGGTTGCCGCGCCAAAATAGAGAGGTAGCATCGCCCCAAAAATTGAGAGCGGTACCGTCGTCAAGATGACCAAAGGGTCTCGAAAGCTTTCAAACTGCGCAGAGAGCACCAAATAAATAATGACGATAGCGAGAGCAAAGGTGGTCAGCAGCCCGCTGCCTTCCTGAAGAAATTGACGCAGTTCACCAGACGAATCAAGGCTATACCCGCGCGGTAAGATTTGCTGCGCTTGATCGACCATATATGCATGAGCTTCCGCAAGGCTCACACCCGGCATCATTCGGGCTTCAATTGTCGCACTGTTCAACTGCTGAAACTGATTAATACGCGAAGCTTCAACAGTCTGGGAGACCGTTACCATTGCCGACAGGGGAACCATGTCGCCATTGCCACCACGCAAGTAGTATCCCGCAAGGGCGGCCTTGTCTAAGCGATAGGAACGAGGAACCTCGGATATCACCTTATAGCTGCGCCCTTGCATGGAAAAATAGTTGATGAAGCCCTCACTTAGGTAGATCTGTAAAACGCGACCGATATCGCTGGGAAGTATGCCCAGAGACGCAGCTTTGTCGCGGTCTATCGTCAGTTCATACTGGGGCTTGTCGAGCGTCAGATCATTTCGGACAAAGACAAATTTTCCGGACGCCTTGGCGGCATCCGCGAGCGCCTGTGCGTGAGGATAAATATTTTCGAATGAATCGGTCGGAGACTTAATGACTAACTGATAAGGCAGACCCTGGGGCGTACCGGGTAGTACAGGTGGGGACAAGCTGTAGGTTTGTAGGCCGGGGTAGCGAACAACCTGTTGTTGAAAATCATTGCGCAAGTCCATTGCCGTACGATCGCGCTGGTCCCAGGGCGAGAGAACATCCAGACCAAAGAGTGTTGAGTTATTCTGATAGCCATAGACAGTAAACGAAGCCACTGATTCTGGCTGTGATTCCATCAGTGTGTTGAGAGGCTCGCCAGTTGCCTTCAAGTAGTCAGTATTGGTGTAGATGGGCCCTGAACCCATCAGCATTACGACCCCCTGATCCTCTTCCGGTGCCAGTTCCTGGGCCGTATGCGTAAGCATATAAACCAGGGCAATGAGTACGGCAGACGCTAGCGGCCAAACAAAGTGGCGATTATCCAACAGGCCTTCTAAAAGACCACGATAAACGTTCTTAACTCTTTCCAGGATCGCATCGATGCGTTGGACCAGAGGGGATTCACCAATGTCTGCTGAGAGTGTGTGTGCACACATCATTGGGCTTAGCGTGAGTGCAATAAACCCGGAGAGCAAAACCGCCCCCGCGAGAGTAAACGCAAATTCGGTGAAAAGATTACCCGTTAATCCGCCCATGAAACCGATGGGCGCATAAACGGCAGCCAGGGTGATCGTCATTGATATCACTGGGCTAGCTATTTCCCTGGCTCCCTTCAGCGCCGCCTCTTTTGGAGGCAGTCCTTCCTGCAAGTGTCTAAAAGTGTTCTCCACTACGACAATCGCGTCATCTACTACAAGTGAGATCGCCAGCACCATGGCGAGTAACGTGAGCAAGTTAATGGTGAAACCCATGGCCAATAGAACGAAGAGGATGCCCACCATGGAAAGGGGGATCGTCACAACGGGAATCAAAACCGAACGGAAGTTACCCAAAAACAGGAATACAACCACAATCACGATCAATATCGCTTCACCAAGTGTCGTGATCACTTCTTCTATCGAAGTACTGATATAAATCGTGGAGTCATAAACCATCTTTACATCAATCGTGTCGGGAGCCGCGCTTTTCACCTGCTCCAACATTTCGTATACGCCGCTGATAACGTCCAGCGGATTAGAATCAGCGGTGTTGGAAATAGAGACCATCACCGTTTCTGAGCCGCCGGAAACTACGGAACTGTCGTAGCTGTCTGCACCCAGCTCAACGGTAGCTACATCGCTCAGCCTAACCAATCGATCTTCTTGATGGCTAATCACTATAGACTCAAACTCTTCCACAGTGTTCAAATCGGTCAAGGCGTTAATATCAACCTCAATGAAATTACCCTTGAACTTGCCTGCCGCACTGACAGCATTATTCGCTTGGACTGCGCGCTGAATATCGCCGGCATCCACATTAAATGCCGCCATACGAACGGGGTCTAACCACAATCGCATGGCGAAGTCTTTCTTCCCCAGAATAGCAACCGAATTCACTCCACTCACGGTTGAAAAAATTGGAACCGCAACGCGGCTTACGAAGTCTGAGGTTTGCTGTGTTGCGAGTTTATCGGAGCTGAAAGCGATGTACGCGATGGGAGGCTGTGATGACGATTTCACAATACTAGGATCCTGGACACCTGCGGGCAGCCGATACTTGACCTGCTGAACCAATGCCAGAATTTCAGCCAATGCCTGGTCCGTCGGGTAGTCCAGTTGCAGATAAATAGTGATTTTGGACAAGCCCATGGAATTTTCGGCATACATGTAATCAATGCCTTCCGCTTGCGCCACCTGCTGCTGAATTGGCTGAGTCACATATCCCAATACATTGTTCGGACTGGCTCCCGGATACACTGTTTGAATTGAGATGACGCCAGTTTCCATCTCCGGGTACTGACGCACCTGAAGCTGCGCAAAGGAATTAATACCCAGGACAAAAATGACGAGGCTCAATACGATCGACAGAACCGGTCTTTCAATGAACACATCGGTAAAGTTCATGCCTATTCTCCGCTGGTTTTTGCGGAATCAAGGCTTACATCACCATTGTTGATGATAACGATGGAAGATTTATCGAGTTGCTGTTGGTTCGAGGTGATCACCTGGTCGCCCTCTACAACACCGTCACTAAGGGCGACTTGCGACTGCCGCTGCATGGCGACAGTGACATTGCGACGCTCAATGGCGTAGCCATCAGCGGATTTTTCGTCCACGACGAAAACTGTGTCTCCGTACATCGAGTAGCTGACAGCAACGGCGGGCAAGGTAATCAATGTCTGACTGTCCAGCGTGACCACCTCGACAGTAACAAATAACCCGGGGACGAGATCCGGAGTAGCTTCCGGAAACTGTGCCCTCACGTCGATATTGCGTGAGTTAGGATCAACCTGAGGCGCTATCCCGGTAACTTGCGCTGAGAATGTCTTCCCTGGAAAAGCGTCTGTGCTTATGTCTACCTGCAAACCCTGCTTTAACAGCGGCAAATAATTTTCTGGAAGGGAGAAATCGACATAAAGTTCTCGACGATTCTGCAAGTTGACAATCGACGACCCCGGAGAGAGGAAGTCCCCGACGTTTACCTGACGAATGCCGACCTGTCCGGCAAAGGGCGTCTTTATCGCCATGTAATCGATCTTGGTGCTTGTCGAATTACTCGCCGCCCTATCACGTGCCCGATTCGCTGTAGCACGATCCAAATTAACTTGCGACGCGCTCTTTTCAGCAACAAGCTTGGTGTAGCGATCTACATCCAACTGTGACAACTTAGCTTCAGCCTCGTCTTTAATCAGCTGGTCCCTCAAAAGCTGATCGTCCAGTTGAACCAATAATTGCCCTGCCTCAACAACATCGCCGGAATCAAAGTGAATCGACAAAACCTGGCCAGATATCTGGGTTGTAACATTAACTGCGGACCGCGCAGTAATTTCCCCTACGGCCGTCAGACGCTTTGTCCAATCCTCGCTTTGGGCGATCTGTGTAGTGACTGCCACTGATGGCGGCTTATATTCAGCCAGCTTCTTAGCAATAATTCTCTGTTTAAACTGATCGAAACCAAGTACGCCACCAAGAATGAGAAGCACTGCCAAGGCGGTGAGGCTTTTTGCTTTTGTCGTCATTTGACATTGCTCCCGTGGTTAAAGCCGCTACCTTCTGCTGCCGACAACGGCGTTGTAATGGGATGCGCATCAAAGTAAGTCAACGCTTCGCTAATATGGTTAAGCAGTAGCGATATGAGATCTCGACTCACCCCATGACGAATGACGGCGCGCTGGATAACAACATGCTCACAGTCGGCAGGAAGCGTATATGCAGGAACTTGCCAGCCTTTGGCACGCAATCGATCTGCAAGATCGAACAAATTATAGCTAACATCCGCGTCATCACGAAGACGCCAGCAGACTGCGGGAATACCGTTTGCGGGATCACCATCGAACAAGACATCAAATAGGCCTATCGTTTCCAGTCGGGCAGCCAAATGTTGTGCTGTTTGGTAGCAGGAGCCGTGAACTTTTGCATAGCCGTCTCTGCCAAGTCGGATAAAGTTGTAATACTGACTGACAACCTGGCCACCGGGGCGCGAAAAATTGAGCGCAATATCGCGCATGTTGCCGCCAAGGTAATTGACCCAGAAAACCATATCCTCGGGAAGATCTTTGGCTTCGCGCCAGCCAATCCACCCAACGCCCAGTGGTGAGAGTCCAAATTTGTGGCCCGAAGCATTTATCGAGAGCACGCGCGGTAACCTGAAATCCCAAAGGAGGTCGGGAGCACAAAAGGGTGCCAGGAAACCGCCGCTGGCAGCATCTACGTGAATGGGAATATCTAAGCCAGAATCAGCTTCTAGAACATCCAGTGCCGCGGCAATCTCTGCCACTGGCTCATAGCGGCCGGTAAACGTTACGCCCAAAGTAGGCACCACTCCGATAGTGTTCTCATCACAGCGGGAGAGCACCTCTTCTGGCGTCAGCAGTAACCTCCCGTTTGCCATCGGTACTTCACGATGTTCAATATCCCAGTAGCGAGTGAACTTGTGCCAACAAATCTGTACGGGGCCAGTAATCAGATTCGGTTTGTCAGCGGGCTTTCCGTTCGCGGCTTGCCGCGCCTCCCAGCGACGCTTCATTGCGAGACCACCCAGCATGGCCGCTTCACTCGATCCAACGGTTGAGGTGCCTACTCGATCTTCCGGCCGAGGCGCATTCCAAAGAGACTGCAGCATTTCTATACAGCGGGATTCAATCTCGGCCGTTTGCGGATACTCGTCCTTGTCGACCATGTTTTTGTCCAGGCAACGCTCCATCAGCTGGTGCAGCTCGGGTTCTTCCCAGGTCTGGCAGAACGTAGCTAGATTCTGGCGGGAATTGCCATCCAACATAAGCTCGTCTCGCACGAGTGTATAGGCATTGCGTGGGTGCATCTCGGCATCAGGAAAGTTACCCCGTGGGGCCTCATTCAGCAGTTCAGACGACGCGAAGATATCGTCTTCGCCCTGATTGGATGGTCTTTGACGTTCCATATTTTTGGAATCCGCGTGCGTTATTGGCAGCCATTTTAAATATTATAGAACAAGGACGATGTCATGAGTTATCGAATATTGTAGGCATTATAAACCCCATATTCAAGGATCGGTTAAATACGGTGATTGCTGATGTTTATGCAAATATAAGACAGCGAGACGTAGTGATCTTTTGCATGGTTCTGCTGGCTTACACTCAGTAGGGTTGATCACTGAGAAGATTTTTAGGCCGAGCAGGGCGATTTTGACCTGTTAATTCAGTCGCGTTTTAGGATTGAATGGCAGTCGCAGGGTTAAGCGGTGGTGGTTGCGACCTAGGCGGCCCCCTTGTGTGATCGAGGATCTTTTGGATTATGTCTGGGTCAATGATGTCGGCGAGCGATGTCAATTTCACGCAACCTCACTACGCCGTCAAACTAAGTTTATCCGGCGTTATCGTCCGAGAGGTGCGGCGGCACCCGATTGAACACCTCGGTTTCGTAGACCGACGCACTTTAGCGGTGTCTCAAATCGGCACCGGTCGCGAAAACCGAATGAAAGAATCCATCCGCGTTTGTATCATTGCGACTGCGCGTGACGAGCCAGATCCTGGGACATCCAGAGTCAAATTGTTAGTTCGGCTGGTGTGCCGACCCGAAGTGTGCGAGAAGAGATCCTAACTTTACGACAGCTGCCCTGCATATGAGTGAGATATTGGCCACGGTTGCGTCTGACGTCACGTCCCATCTCATCAGTTCTGCAGTCTTGTCGAGAGATTCAATCGCGTTAGCAAACGGGTGCGTGTGAGCATCCAACGCAGCGCACTGTGTGCTGTCAGAGAACGGGGCCGAGCATGGCAATGGTGTTGTTCCACAGTCGTTGGCGTATCGACCACTCTGCAACTTCCTCGGGTGTGACCACATTCGACTTGGCAAGGTATTCAGCTTGCCGCTCACGAACGGTGGCTGTCAACTCGGGATCGCAGAAGAGAATGTTGTTTTCGTAGTTGAGATCGAAGCTACGGCGGTCCATGTTGGCCGAACCGATCAGGGTGACTTGGCCATCGATCGTCAGCGACTTCGTATGCAGCAGACCACCAACGTACTCGTGAATCTTGACCCCCGCTTGTAGCAAATCGTAGTAGTAGCTGCGGCTGGCGGCGGCGACGATCCACGAGTCGTTTCTGGCGGGAAAGATGATCGTGGTGTCGACGCCGCGATAAGCTGTCGTACACAGCGCGTCTTGCATCGATTCGCTGGGGACGTAGTAAGGTGTCGAGATTACCAGCTCGCGCCGCGCTGTGTGCATCAGAGACTCGAAGACCTCCGGCATTGCTGAATTCCGAACCGTTGGGCCCGTGCCGATAACTTGAGCGGAAACGCCAGCACGTGGCACAGGAATCGGTGGTCGTAGCAGCTCGGTGATATCTTCGTCAACGTAGGTCATCCAGTCGCTGATAAAGAGATGTTGGTTCTGCCTTGCGATAGGTCCTTCAAATCGCATGACCGCATCGACCCACGGCGCGTACTTGGCTTTGACCAAGAACTCGGGGTCAGCACAGTTCTGGCTGCCGCAGAACGTAATGTGTCCGTCGATGACAAGGATCTTGCGGTGATTCCGCAAGTCGATGCGTCCAATCAGCGGCCGCAGCAGTGGGTGTCCGATCGGGAGTGCAACTGCTAAATGAACGCCAGCGTTACGCATGTCGCTCCACTGTTGTGATTTGATCATTGCTCTCGAACCAAGCCCATCGGCCATCGCGCGACAGGTCACGCCGCGCGCCGCAGCTCGCTTCAAAGCCTCGACGATCTTGCAGCCGTTGTTGTCCGTCAACCATATGTAGAACAGCAAGTGAACGTGTTCTTGCGCGGCGTCGATGTCCGCCACCATCGCGTCGATGGTGGCGTTCGAGTCGGCCATCAGCTCCGCTGAATTTCCTCCGACGGGATCAGAGCCACTGACGGAATGACCAACGCGAAACAAGTGGTCGTAGATTTCAGGGACATTAGGCTCGAGCCGCGACTCGTCACCGTCAACCGCAGACGCGACTAGCGGCAACTCATCAAGCACTTTTCGCATGCGAGCGATCCGTCGGCGTCCGATGTTCACTTCGCCCAGCAAGATGTAGGCAATGATGCCAAGTCCTGGCAGTGTTACGATCACGACGATCCAGGCGACCCTCGATGCTGGCTCTCGATGTGGCCTTAGGATGACACGAACAATCAACGCCAAGTCGATTGCTGCGTGGATCGTGATCGCGACGATGGTTTCAAACATCCATTGATCCTCGATTAACGCCAATCGTAACATCTGATGTTTAGAGTATCTGTCGCGTCACTCGGTGTCGAGCCGTACGAACCAGATATCTCCGTCCGCATGTTGTAGGCATTATAAACCCCATTTTCAAAGGATCGGTCAAATACGGTAATTGCTGATGTTCATGCAAATATAAGACAGCGAGACGTAGTGATCTTTTGCATGGTCAATGACTGATGAGATGGACACTGGTCTGCTGGCTTACACTCGGTAGGGTTGATTGGGGGCGTGATGTGAATGAACTTATCGACCTAACTTAGGGGGTTTTTAGGTAGACCGGGTATAACAATATTAGTTATCTCACTGACGGATTCGAACAGAAGTGGACCTGTCCTGTGCGAATTCCTAATTCAAATTGCTAAGCGGGTTTTCCAACACCGGTGTTGTAAATGCGTATAATGGTGAATGATGTTGTCCAGGTGAACCGGGAGCGGACTCGTATTACATCGCAAATAACGGCTCGATTGAAATCAGGGTGAAGTTTCTTGCTTGAATTCCTACCTTACGTGGTTCGTGGCACGTTGTCTTATCTATTGTTGGGTCTGAATACGATTCTGTGGTGTCTGCCACTCTACGTGTTTGCGTTACTGCGTTATATTTCAACTGCATCATTTAGCCCCTGGTGGACCAGACGTGTTATAAACATTGCTGAATATTGGATTGACTGCAACAACCTGATCATTGATCTGTTCCAGAAACTTGAAATTGAAACGGAAGGAATTCAGGAACTGCATGAAGAAGGGTGGTACCTGGTTTTGTGCAATCACCAAACCTGGGTAGACATTCTGATTCTTCAGCGGGTGTTCAACAACAAGATACCTTTTTTAAAGTTCTTCATTAAACAGCAACTCATCTATACGCCTGTGATCGGTATTGCCTGGTGGGCTCTGGACTTCCCCCTGATGAAACGTTACTCGGTGGAGTATTTGAAAAAGCATCCGGAACACAAGGGTAAGGATCTGGAAGCAACTCGACGATCCTGTGAGAAGTTCAAATTTACACCTGTGGCAATTTTGAATTTTCTCGAAGGCACACGTTTTAGCACGGCTAAACACGCCCAACAGAAATCTCCTTACAAGCATCTGCTCAAACCCAAGGGAGGGGGCGCCGCAATAGTGATTAATTCCCTGGGTGACAGAATTGACAGTGTATTGAATGTGACGATTCACTACCCTGGGGGAGTACCCGGGTTTTTTGAGTTCTTTTCGGGTCGAGTGAAAAAAGTACACTTCCACGTTGAATACCTCCCGGTTCCCTCTGAACCTGCCAATGGCGGGTCTGATGGCAACTCCAACACAAAAGTTCGAATCCGGGACTGGATTGACCAACTTTGGATGGAGAAAGACAAGTTAATTGAATCCCTCAAAAAAGCGGATGGTCTGGAGACCTAGCCGGTTGGGAAACGAACTACGCCCGCGAAAGAAGGTTTTTATGTGATTGCAGAAACCAGCGATCAGTGATCACGCTTTTGGTAAACCAACGGGTTTTCATGAGTTGAGCGGCGACTATTTGCTTCACACTCTTTGGCATGCGTTCCAGAAATGCCGGTCCCGGCTGACGTCGCCCGAATCGCGCTTCCAGCGCTGCATGATAGGCCTGCAGGTTGGACCGACTGTATTGCCCGTCGCATGATGAAATGACATTCGCAGCCAGCATCGCAGATTCTACAGCAGGCCGTATGCCCTCCCCGCTGCGCAGATAAGCAAGACCGGCTGCGTCACCTATCAAAAGAACATTGTCATTAATAACCGGGCGTATTGAGTGAGGGTAAAGCAGGTAGGCATGACCGGGGAGTTTGGCAGGTGTGTCAATAGGTATTCTTTGATGCTCTTTCAGGTAATCGATGAATGCATCCAAATGGCTGGAAAAATTTTGCTTGTCCTCCCGGCCCAACCCGATGTTGAGGTAATTGCCTTTGCGAAACACCCAGCCGTAACCCTTCAGGTCACGGGTAAAATACAGTTCTGGTTTTTCCCCATCGATTGTACAGTTGGCTTTTTGATTTGGGTTCATTTCAAATTCAACTTCCTTGGCGACAACTGCCACTTCGCTCACGCCCTTGGCACCTATGGCTCGAGCGATGGGACATGCGTGGCCACCGGCCCCGACCACCAATTTCGCTTCGATCGATTGGTTGACCAGCCAGCCCCGATCAGTTTTCTCCATAGTGTTTAAGGGAGAGCCAGTCATCACTTCTGCGCCTGAGCGTTGTAACAGGTAGTGATCGAATTCGATACGGCGAATGCCATAGCTGACAGGTTCACCCTCATATTGCGACTCGACAAGATTCGTCCCGGGTTGGCCGATTCGAAAGCCATGAATGGGTTGCAGGATATTGTTTTTTGCAAAGTCATCAAGATCGACGGCTAATTCCTGCATGACCGCCGGGGTAACCCAGCCTGCGCAGACCTTCTGACGGGGAAAACTCGCTCTATCAATGATGGCTATGTCGAGATTTGAATTTCTTAGATTATGGGCCAATGTTGAACCGGCTGGCCCACCACCGACAATCAGAACATCAATCTGCCGCAATGGGTGTTTCCTCTTTTAAGTCTCTATTTGCGCTCGCGTCGTAAGTTGCGTCGTAAATAGAAGCCCGGGAAAGGGGTATCAGGTTATTATCTGCATGGCTGAATACAACCTGGAACAACTGTAGTTTTCCCCCGTTGAACGCTGCAATTGAACCGGCTAGATAGAGCCGCCACGCCTTCACAAATCTATGGTCCAGTATCTGTTCAACCTGGTTGCTGTTTTGCTCGAACCGTTCGGACCAGTGTTCCAGTGTTTTCGTATAATGTAATCGCAAATTTTCAATATCAGTAACCGAAAGTTCACCTGCTTCAAATATTTCCATCATTTCCTTGATTGTAGGAGGGTAGGCACCTGGAAATATGCGGTGCTCGATCCAGGGGTTCATGGGCCGAGCGACGTTGCGGCCAATGGTATGTATCAGGCCCCTGCCGTGGGGCTTAAGGCAGCGTTGAATTAACATCCCAAGACCTGGATAGTCCGCGCAGCCGACGTGTTCGAGCATGCCTACAGAGATGAAAGCGTCGTATTCGCCTGTGATATTTCGATAATCATCGAGCACGTATTCCACCAGCTCTGATAAACCTTCATTGGCGGCCTTGTTGGTAGCGTAAGCAACCTGCTCTTTCGAGATGTTATACGCTCGTACATTTACGCCGTAGTTCCTGGCCATAAAAAGTGCCAGCCCGCCCCATCCACAACCTGCTTCAACGACTGTGTCACCGGGCTGCAATTGCAATTTTCGACAGATGAGGTGTAGCTTGGCTATCTGGGCTTGCTCCAGCGTAAACTCAGGCTCGGAGAAATAGGCACAGGTATATTGCATGACTGCGGAGTCAAGCCACAGACTGTAGAAGTCATTGCCGATGTCATAGTGATGATGAATATTCTCCTGTGCTTTGTCATGGGAGTTGGCAGTGCGTCGGTTACCCAGCCATCTCAGCGTTTGTCGAAGCAGGTTGCCCTTTCCTTTACCGGCGATCCCCTTATAAATGATTTGCATGAACGTCGACAGGTCACCCTCAAGGTCGACATCGCCGTTGCAATACAGGTCTCCCCAATAAAGCTCCGGATTGAGAATTGTTTTCAGCAAGGCGGTACGATTGCGGTAAAGCAGTGTAACAATAGGATCGTCGACGGGTGTTGTGGCTTCCTTGTGGTCCCAGAGAGATATACTGACTGGTGGATTGCCTACTACATCCATCATTTTTTTAGTCAGCCATCGATCTAGCCAGGTCACACGCAATCCCGATCTGGTGGAGAGACCGTGCTGATCGATACTGAGAAAAGCCGCGGGGAAATGGTGATCTCGATCGTGTTTTTCTGATTTGCCAACTAAACCGGTTTGGCCTGCACCGACTTCCCAATTGTCCATTTACCCTCCTTGTAACGGAAAATGCCTATTACAATGACGTGTACACTTTTATCATGGTTGCCTGGTTTTAAGAGGCGTATTGTGAATAGTTATTTTAAACAGTGTTTTCCGAGATTTCAAAAGTATCCTGATTGGGATTTTTTGCGAAAAGAAGTCTGTGGGGCAGTTTTTC
>LWDU01032275.1_pt1 | contig 13842 bp, 11 predicted proteins | sample 727161 | NCBI WGS metagenome assembly LWDU01 (sample SAMN04566230, study PRJNA314399) | hydrothermal vent metagenome | isolation source: deep sea hydrothermal plume seawater | place: Mexico: Gulf of California, Guaymas Basin | collected 2004-07-11 | reverse complement strand
CATTTTCCAATCTCTGGACCGCTATAAATCGTTGCTTCGGTCAAATATTCATATTCGCCGCCAGCAGGTAGGTCTGTGAATGTTTTTGCGGTTTCGATTACAGGTTGTGCTCCCGGTAAACTATCAAGGCTTAGAGCAGCCATTGCAGCACTTACATCAGCAGTAGGTGCATCGACCGCTACATTTTCGGGTTTCTTTGCCGGGGGTGGGCCTTTCTTGGTACCACTTTCAAGCGGCGGCCCAGATTTATTGCGCATATCTTGTGCTAAATCCTCAATGTTTGGCATATTTTTCTTATTCGCAGAAAATTCATCTTCACCTCGAGATTTCACAATCACGTACAGTCCTAATAAGATGATTATTCCAACAGAGCCTCCTATATAGAGCGTAAGGCTACTAGCGCCTTCACGAATATATTCCTCTGACCAATAGTTGTCATCTTCGTTTAATTCCCAAATGTTTTGGTCTTCATCAACAATGACTTCAAGTGACCAGTCACCTTGTGGAATCACGATTGCAACCCGCTTTATTTTGCCCTGATTTGCCTTGAAATTATTCTCGCTGAATAAACCGACTAGTGTTCGCACTTCCCCTTCGATAGTGTAAACGCTAACATTGAATGATTGGTCTAAATCCTCTCCGGTATTCTTGATTGTTACCTCGACGGTAACCGAAGAACCAGGTTTGATAATTCCAGTCAATTCAACATCGACTAGATCGATATTTGGCCCGATATCGTTCAGCGGCGAGGAAAGCCATGGTTCAGCAGCGGTATTGGCATTGGTTGCCAATAGTTCCCAACCTGAATCATCAATTCCAGTCGCCCAGCAATCCAATCGTGCTTCGGGAGATAATTCTGAAGGATCGCCTTGGCTTGAGAAATCAAATGTATAGGAAAAGAGGGTTTTTCCTTGGAATTCAGCTGTTGGGGCCTTCGAAATCGCAATGACATCCCACTCAACCTCGGTAGAAATAACTTGACAATTTAGTTCTAATTCACCGTTCCAACCATCGTCTTCGACTATGTTCACCCCGATTTCTATTCGGTTGAGGTGGTAGCGTGAATATTCTTCAGCACTAGAATCAAGGATGATTGGCGCTGCGTTATCGATTTGGAAAATCGGCGCCTCATACAGGCCGAGCGTCCTGGTTTCCATCGGGTCCATTATAGCGATATTGATGTCCATTTGCCCTCCGGTCATAGGCATTGGAATTATGGTGTCAATCACCCCATCAACTACGGTGATCGATGAACCACCTGACCAAGATTGGCCTTGAAGTGTGCCCCACCATCTAACGTTTAGATCACCTTGGTAATCTTGGCCAGAGAGAGTATGAGCGATGCTTCCTTGTAGCCTTAATTCGTCACTGGATCTAACTAAAGATTCGTTGGTTATCATGCCAGTAACCGCTCCAGATATATCTTCTACCATATCGATAGAAAACTCGAAGTCATCGGAAAACATCCACATGTTTGGATAGGTTGAACTAATCTTGCCGTCCAAATCCTCGATAATGATATCGAGTTGCCCGACCTCGACCATCGAGAGGTCGATCTCCCAACCGGCAACCATAGTTGCAGTAAATGTCAGCAAGTCGTTTTCAATACTATGACCACATTGTAATTTATCACTATCGATTCGCAAATCCTTGACCGAACAAGTGAAATCAGCTACATCGTAAAGAATTCCAAAGTCATCATCGGCTCCCAATTCAAGTTCTATGCTCATGAGATCTGTTATCGCATTGGCATCGCTGATAACAATAGTCCATGAAATCTCCCGAGCAACCTCCCACATTTGCACGCTATCACTATTTGATAAAGATTCAATCATCGCGTTTTGAGCATCTCTTGTCTCCCACCAAATTTGCCCAATCTCTATTTGGTTTCCAACTTGGTCTTGACCGACCACTCGAAGATGAACCAGGTCGTGGTCAGCGTTTTCGGAATCGGATTGGCTTAAATTAAACCACCAAATAGAGTCGATATTTTCCATACTATGGTTGACTTCTCTATACTCTGAATCTTGAGCGATTCCATCTGGGAAGGAGCCATCCGAGCCATCGTCCATACCTTGAACCCATATTTCTGTGGTGATATTTTGGCCAGCGAAGCCTGAAGTATCGGCGATAGAAATTGTAATCATCCGGTCGTTTTTACTATTGACATAACTTTGGTTAACCGGGATTGAATATGAGAATATTGGATTGTCATTATCTAGAATTAACCAAGAGGAATTAGAGTCAGCACTCATGTTGAATGGTTGGTCGCTTCTTGCTTCCAATGTAATATTGAATCGACCAGAAACATCGATTGGAGGGATCCATTGAATGGTATCAGCCGAGCCAATGGTCAAATCTTGCCACGGTGTGGTTTGATTAACCCAAGCGATAGAGGCATTAGTTCCTGCAACCAATGACTCGATGTTGAAAATTAGTCTCGCTTGAACATCTCCGCTTGATAGCGTATCTCCAGATGACAAAAATATATGCTCGATACCAATGTTTATTGGAATATCCCCAGCAACGGGTGCACCGATTTCGTGGTTACCTAAACCGGTGATTAAAACACTCAGATTACGATCAACTTCCATGATTGTTGAATGGCTAAAGAGTGTGGTTGTACTTCCTACACTCCCAACCCTTGTACATACTCTATCGATTCCGATCAAATCACCAAAATCCATGGACCAATCAATGATTGTTTCGCCGTTTTTTGTCGCATTTATTAAGGCCGAACTCGCTAAAAACATTCCTTGAGTATCTGATTCTGTCAATGAATTATCCCAACTCAATTTCGACCAAGGACCGTCGATAACTCCGGTAGAATCGCAACTCGCCATCTCCAAATACATTTGACCTAGTCCTACCAAATGATGACTGGTTTGAATTTTCAAGCTAGCACCTCGGGGGTGGATCATGGTTTGAGGGGCGGATAAGAACACCGCATGCTCCGCTTCGATTTCAATAAAATCCAAATTCGGCTCATCCCAGTCGGCTAAATTTGTAACATTTATTTTAATTCGATATTGAATATTACTTGCCGTAGTTGTGATATTTAGTTCATGAGTTCCAACATCGAAGGTTGAATTGATGGTGCCATCATCACCTTGCCATTCGAGATTTGTTATCTGGCTGGTTTCATCGTGAGCTCGATATTGGAAAGATAAAACTCCACCCGGCCGATTGGTCCCATTCAATTCAATTGTGATTGGGGTTGCTTTGCCATTAGCACCTGGTGGAAGTGAAATTACCGGTGAAGTAATCCATCCTTCGGCATGATCCGTGACATTTTGAAATTCTGAATCGGCCGAGAACATTTGATTCCAAGCCAGATATGGGTAGGTTGAAGTATCTCCAGTAGCCCAAATTATACTGCCATTGAGTGCTTCTACCGATGCATCAAAATGACCGATTGAACCGATATCTTTTCCTTTTGACCAAGTATCTTCTATTGGATTCCATTGGTATACCGATTTTTTTGTACCGCCGTTATAGCCACCAACCAGAACGATTTCATCATTGTAAACTGTAGCACCCCAACCAAACATCGTCACCGGTAATGCACTCAGATTGGTCCAAGTATTGGTGCCGGGGTCGTAGCGCTCTACATAGTCCATAGACGGTCGATTCCAGGTGGAAGTACCTTGGAATCCACCGATTGCAAATAATTGTCCATGGAAGTTCACCAATGGGAATGAAGCCCTTGCGTGATGCATCGATGCCATTTGACTCCATTGATCATTTCCAGGATCGTATCTCCAAGTTTTATTGGTTGCATCTGTCCCGCTAGGATTTCTAACCCCACCAGCATAATACAACATTCCACCTGCTTCAGCCATTCCGCCTAAACCACGTTCATTATTGGAAGGCATACTAGAACCATTAGTCCAGATATTGGTCGAAACATTATAGATCTGAACTTTTCCATCTGGATATTTGGTAGGATTTGAATTCCTATACCAATCCCCAATCACATAGAATTTATCACCGATTAATTCGGCTTCACAATATTGTTGGGCACTTGGCATCGCTGTTTCAGCCGGGGTCCATGATTTGTTTGTCATATCCATCCTTTCGACCAAATCTGTTGGCACTTCATCATTGCTTTGGGTCGGGTTTGGGTCGGATCTTCCACCCATGACCCAAATTTCATCAATTGAGGGGATGGCAACCGAACAAGTGCCGGTTCGGATGCTAATCATCGATTGAGTCGGCGTGGTCCAGGTAATTTCTGGACGGGTTAGATGGGCTTCGCCATCCGAAGAGAAATGGATGTCGCTACTGGTATATCCACTCTTGTTGAATTCGGAATCGGAATGGATGACTGAACTTGGCTCGGTCTTTGTTTCGAGTTGTTCAAGCGGCAAAATAGATTGAAATAAGAGCAGAAAAAGAATTGCAAATGCCATTTTGCCCTGCTGCATGCTTACTTTGCGAGAGTCTATTGGGTTTGATTATTGCCCTAAAATGTATATTGTCAAAAGAGGAGGGTTCATGAAGATGCACCCTTTGCGAGGGGGCGCAATGTCAAGAGACTTCGTAGCGCGCGACCCTCGAACGGGTAGGCCAATATTTGCAGGAAGAGGTGATTCTTCGCGTAAAAAAGTCAAGGTCGAAACCGGTCCGTATCAAGCTTTACCGCCGCAGGTAGTCATTCCCCTTGCTACTGGGGAAATCGAATCCTATCGAGTTGCCTTCATGGAACAAGACCATACTTTAGGTCGGTTGGACGGAATTAGGGCACTCTCTAACCTTTCCGGCGCACTCGCTCATCAAGGTCATTCAATTTTAGTGGATTCCTTGATTTCCGATAAGGTCGAAGTCAGAATTGCAGCATTGACAGCATTACCTTCGATGGCTGAAAGTTGTCCAGATGAATTATTCGATCATCTATCGGTATTGCTCGATGATAAGGTTCTGAGTGTCCGCAAAGCTGCTAGTAAGTGCCTTACTAATGTCGCACCGGTATTCCCATCGGCGACAGAGGGGACTCTAGCCTTTGAGATCCGGCACGAAAATAGTCATCGCCGTGATGCGGCTCTAAAAGGTCTCAAAGGCCTTTGTCAATCTTGGCCAGAAGTTGCTTGTGACCACATCGATGAATTACTTCAAGAGGATAATTTACCACTACGTCGCGCCGCAGCGGGGATGCTGAGGGGCGTTCTCCACCGTGGCGGCGCTGCTGCATGGGATTTGGTTGGCTGGGCTTTGGAGGACGAAGATGTCGAAACCCGTAGAAAAGCATCTACCTGTTTGGTTACCTTGGCAAATAAAGAGCCAAGAATTGCTACAATATTAGCAGAAAAAGCAATTTTGGACCCCGATTCGACCGTTATGCTATCGGCTATCAAATGTATCGAGGCTCTCGATACCGACCACGGTCGTGCAAGAGAGTTGGTAATCAATGGTTGTTCTCATCATAACCCGAACGTCAGATTGGCTTGCGTGAGAATTCTACCTCGCTTGATGGGTGATGAGATTCTCAGAAATCACTGTGATGCATTGATGCGAGACGAAAAGGATCCAAGGGTGCTGGCAGAGTTGAAACAGTTAGCCTTCGATGCTCAAATGGAAGGCACTGAAGCCCAGAAGAACACCTACTTGGCTCCAGCACCATCCGTGCCACAGATAGACCGTGAAGTGGCTGAGTCCCAAGGTCAAACCGTTGGTCTCGAAGACCTTCCACCTCCGGGTGCAAAGGGCGAAGACATTCGGCATGGTTAAGAAGGGGCCATCGGTGGCCCGAGACGCTTAAGGAGCTATACTCATGTCAGAGGGAACTTTCAACGACAAAGAAGAGCAGTTCAATAATCTCTGGGACGGGGTAACACCAAAAGGTGTAAACCGTGTCAAGTCACTTAAATTCCGCCAATACATTCTCGAACATGTTCGCCAAATGCAGCGACCTATGAACCGAGAAAACGCATTCAAATACTGGATGGGTATTCTCAAGGCAGAAGCTCGTGAAAGCGAGAATTTCTGAGTATTTACTTTGGGGGTCACCCCGCCGGCCCGGTGACCTGTAAATGGGAAGGGCCAGCACAAGAGGGATGACAAATGTTCACCACAACACCATTTAGCGCTTGGGACTTAAAACCTGGGCTACAGCAAGGCTTAGTCAACATGGGTTGGGAATTCTCAACCCAAGTTCAGAAAGATACGATCCCTCTCGCTATCGATGGAAGAGATGTAATCGGTCAAGCACGGACTGGATCTGGAAAAACCGCTGCATTCGGCTTACCTACAATGAATGCTTGTCAACCAATTGGCAAACTTCAGGCGCTCTTGCTCACCCCAACTCGTGAATTAGCAAACCAAGTCGCAGAAGAGATGAATACAATCCAAGGTGATAATGGATTAACCATCCTCACCGTTTACGGTGGCACAGATTTAGAAAAGCAAGCGAGAAACCTCGCAAAAGGCGTTGACATCATCGTAGGCACACCTGGAAGGGTTATGGACATGTGCGAAAGAGGTCATATCGACCTTTCTTCTCCGAGCATATTCGTATTGGACGAAGCCGATAGAATGCTCGATATGGGATTCTTCCCAGATATCATGTGGGTTATCGAAAAGATGACCGCTCGCAAACAAACCCTTTTGTTTTCTGCAACTTTCCCTCAAGAAATCATCGATGCAGCAAACGAGTTCATGAACGACCCTGAATTTGTTCTGACCAATACCGAAAAACTTGACATTCCACCGATCGACCAATATAGTGTCCGAATCGGCAGAGCAAACAAGTTGTGGGTTATCGGTAGATTGCTTTGCCGAATGAACGATGAAGACCAAACACTGGTCTTTGCAAATACAAAAAGAATGGTTGACCTTTTGGTACAACGGCTCAACAAACATCGATTTAACGTCGAAGGATTGCACGGTGACCTAAACCAGAATCAACGTGAAAAGATCATTGGAAAATTCCGTAACGGCGACTCAAAAATCGTCATCGCTACCGATGTTGCAGCTCGTGGAATCGACGTTGATGGAATTACTTTAGTTGTGAATTACGACGTTCCAGACGATGTCGATAACTACGTTCACCGAATTGGCCGAACCGGTCGAATCGGACGTAAAGGAGAGGCTTGGACCCTTGTCGGAAGAGATGATATTCCACAACTCAACAAAATCATCGCAACCCACTCCTTGGAAATCATCGAATCAGAAGCACCGGACCTCCCAGAAGGAATCGACAGAGATCCAGTAAAATTGCAAGAGGATAATGGGGAAGCAGCAGATGTATTCGGCATGGTTCCAATCAAGGTTGAGACCACATCTTTCTCTAAACTTGGACTCAGCGATCTTTTATTGGCTTCACTCAAGTGTCCAGAAATCGCAATCGGCGATATTATCATCAATGTTGACCATAGCGTTGTCGAGGTCCATAACCGCCACGCATCTTTGGCGGTTCGGGCTCTTAACAGCAAAGATTTATCGGCTTCAATTATCAATAATTGAATGTAAAAGAAAATCAACCTTTTGAGGTTTGTTATTCTTCTTCTGATTTTGGTGGATGTTTAATCGTCATAGTTGTGGCAGCTATCGTCACCAAGCCAATCGAAGCGAGCGACCAAGATTCACTGATCGCATTATCCCAAGCTTGTTGGCTATTTCCGCAATCGGCGGTTATCAATTGATAATAATCACATGCATCAACATCGGCTTTTGCATCGATAGCAACCGGATCGAGCATGATATTTGCTGCCGCGCCCGCAATCAATATTGCCGAGATAAAAATTAAGGCTAAATGTATTCTTGACCATTCCTTTCTGATGGCAAAACTCCACGATTGTTTTTCGGCTTCAGCAGCGCGTTGAATCGCTTTGCCAGCATTTACCCACTTAAACCACCCAAGCCACATTAGAAGTAATACAACCAAAAATGCCCATTGATAAACCGCGGTGTGAAATGTCCACATATCTGTCAAACACGACGGGTCGTTAGGATTGCCAGTACAAGCGTTGATGGCAAGTGGATATAGGGTTAAAAGCCTTACAATATTTAGGACATAAACTATCCCACACATCACGAGTGCACTTTTTATTCTCAGTCTTTGTGGAACACCATCGGTCAAGAGAATTAAAGTTGAAATGAAGATCATTTCATGAATTCCAGCGCATTCATCGCTCACATATAATGAAAGAACACTAAATTGACCTGGAAATACGGCATCGGTGAATTCTAATTTTGTCAAAAAACCATTATGATAAAGCAGTTCACTAGTTCCACTACCCCAAATAATCTCAGATAAATTATGCCAAAGCCAAGCCTCACTAATCTGAATTGGAGCTAATGTATTCACCGGCTGAGTCAAAAACCAATAAAATGCCTCGACCAATAATAATGCTACTGGGATTTTAAGATATTTTTGACCCAAATCGAATACTTCGGCCCAAGTGAGGTCATCTTTGACAGCAACACCCCCTCCGGCCATATCCATGACTCACCCGCATCATTCATGAAGTCTCACTTGATAAGTAGGTTGAAATCGAATATGCATTAGGAATGGATGTGGAGCCAACCCATCGCCTCGATGTTCTCGGACATTATTGCCCGGTCCCGGTTAGCCAGGCTCGCAAAACTTTGACCGAGATGGCTTCGGGTCAAGTGTTAGAAGTACTTGCTGATGACCCTGAAACCCTTCACGATATGCCGATTTTACTAGTTCGGCTCGGACATCGATTGGTCGATGTCCTAAAGCGGGCGGGCGAGTTCCGCTTCATTATCGAGGTGAGATGATGAGCATAGATGAGGTTCCGAGCACCGCACGCTTGCCGACTTCTCATGGCGAATTCAATATTCGTGTTTTCCACGAAGCCTCGTCCGGTTTCGACCATGTCGCCCTAACCATCGGCGACATGAAGGGACCGGACCCAGTAATGGTCAGAGTGCATTCGGAATGTTTGACCGGGGATGCATTTGGAAGTCTACGCTGTGATTGCGGTCCGCAATTGGATGCAGCTTTGAAACAGATCGCAAAAAAAGGCTGGGGCGTGGTTCTTTATCTTAGGCAGGAAGGCCGTGGAATCGGCCTTCATGCAAAAATTCAAGCCTATCATCTCCAAGACCAAGGCGCCGATACTTTGGACGCAAATTTGATGCTTGGATTGCCGGGAGATGCGCGGGATTATAGAATTGCAAGCACCATGTTAAACGCACTCGGAGTAGCAGAGGTTTGTTTGCTTTCTAATAATCCAGACAAGGTTAGCCAACTTGAATATCATGGCATAAAAGTCGCACAAAGGATGCCCTTATTGGTCGGTGTGAGCCCAGACAATAAGGACTATTTACAAACAAAGGCCGATAGAATGGGTCATCAAATCAATTTCGGAAGTGAGTAGAAATGGTAGAAATTACAGCAACTTATGACGGCAACCTGCGCTGCACCGCAACCCATGGCCCATCTGGGGCAAACTTGGTCACCGACGCTCCGGTCGATAATCACGGCAAAGGTGAATCCTTCTCGCCGACAGACCTGTTAGCAGCTTCAATGCTCACTTGCATCATGACAATAATAGCCATCCGTGCCGATTCAAAATCGATTTCAGTCGCAGGAATGACCGGGCGAATAGAAAAAATCATGGCAGCTTCACCCCGCAGGATTGGAAAATTAGTAATCGTGATCACTATGCCATCACGAATAGGGATGGAAGACCGTGCATGGTTGATTCAAGAAGGCTGTGATTGTCCGATTTGTGTTTCGGTTTCTGAGCAAATGGAATTGGATATTACATTTCAATGAGGAATTAACATGAATGATTATCAAGCACATTGGGATGATGCTTACCACGGCAGCGATAATTCGATGTTGGGTTGGTACCAATCCGAACATTCAGTCACCTTGAATTTAATCAAAGAGATTGGGAGATTTCAGTTGAGCATCATTGATGTCGGTGCGGGAGTAAGCACAGTTTTTGATGAATTGCTCAAAGGAGATAACGATGTTAGCGTACTCGATATTTCAAAACAAGCACTTCAGCAATTGAAAATTCGATATGGTGATCGTTTGAAATACCATCACGGTGACCTTTGTAGTGAACTTGACATTGGACATTTTGATATTTGGCATGATAGAGCAGTACTGCACTTTTTACTAGAAGCGGAGCAAAGAACAGCATATGTTGCAAATTTGAATGCTGCAATCCCACCAGGTGGTCATGCGATAATAGAAACCTTTTCACTAAGCGGAGAAAAACGCTGCTGCAATTTGGATCTTTTCAGATACGATGAAAAGATTTTGGCAGATTTATTAGGTCCTCAGTGGGAATTAGTCAATCACGTCAACCACATACATCTCAATCCATTTGGCGGTGAAAGACCTTATGTTTCTACTCTTTTCAAAAGAATTTGATCAAAGGTAATAATCGATTTGTAATTCTAATGAATCATCGACTGCATATTTGCTGAAATCGATAATTCCTTCTTCTCTGAAAACAGATTCATTGTGTTATAATTAAAGCGGGTAGTGAATTTTCCTACACTCCGTTGATTTAGGCACACCTTTGTGAATGAGAACCGTTTGGGCAATGCATGGCTCACGTGACCCTATTGACAGCATCCGACGGAATGAACATGCTTTTGGCCAACAAATTCGCTGACCAAGCAACGGCAATGGGCCATACCACAGACATTGTTGATCTGATGGGGCTCGAATGGCCAGTCTACACCAACAAATTGGTAAAGAGTGGATTCGAACCAGAAGGCGTCAAAGACATAATGTCGAGAATGGACAAAGGGGATGGTTGGGTCTCCATCGCTCCAGAATATAATGGCTCATTACCATCTGCTCTCAATAATACCGTGGCTTGGCTCTCAAAGCAAGGCGATGATTTCAGGGCACTCTTCAATGGACGTAAAGTCGGTTTAGCAACCCATTCCGGTGGCGGCGGCGATCATGTCATCATGGCGATGAGGCAACAATTCGGATATCTCGGGTGTAATGTGATCGGGCGTAGTTTGACCTCGAATTTTTCCAAAGAGGCAAGCCCAGAAACAATTGAATCAATTCTCACTCAGCTTTGCGCTTGAGCGAAAACACCACGCCTGCAAGCAAAATGCAACCGACCATAATCGCTAATGCAGTATAGGTCGCATTCCTCCTCCGGTCAAGGCTTGTATTTCTGTTGCATAAGTGAATTCATCGAATATTCGGTCGACATTACTGGATAACTGATATGCATCTGTACCAGTTAAATGGTGAAGTTACCGAACTTCAATTTGGTGGCTTCATGCCACGGGGTCTTAAAATGACCCATTTCATCTGTTTCAAGATATCACGGTAAAATCTGAAGCCCACTCCAATCGCCTTGAATGGGTGCCTGAGAATGAATAGTGGATTTCCCATCCCTACTAGTGGATAGCGCAATTGGTCGATCATATTTGGCTCGATATATTCATCGACTCCATATTTTGTTGGTCGTTTATCTTTAGGCATGTAATAGGTACCAAAAATCATGTCCCAATGCGGAATAATTGCACCATAATTGGTCCAGATTGCATCGGTTTCACTCGAGTGATGCCAGTGGTGCATTTCCGGTGTGCCAACAAATGGATGAAGCCAACTCAAGCGGAACCTCACATTGGCATGTAAGAATAATCCAAGAACGATTTGAATGATTGCAAAAAGACCGGTTAATTCGGTCGAAAAACCTGCTGCGATCAAAAAGAAGAACGCTGGAGCTACAAGTGTGCCATCGAATGGATGTGCTCTAAAACCACTAGCCCAATCCAAATGTTCTGTCGAGTGGTGAATGGCGTGGAACTTCCAACAAAATGGTATCTCATGGTAAAATCGGTGGGTCCAATAACCGATCATATCGAATAATAAAAATCCGATGACCGGCATTGCAATGGAGGGAATCATCGCAACCAATGGCCGAATCATCAAACCTGGAATCCAAGCAAAGGTAAATACTCCAACAAATACTGCTGCAATCAATCCCGCTCCATTCAAAAATGGTGAGGCCAATGCATAACTGATATCTAGTTTATACAGTGGTCGTCTCACTCTTTGACCTTTGTGACGTGGGAATAATTTCTCGACAGGAACTATCAAAATAAATAGAATGAAAACCGCACCTAAACCTTCGAAGGAATAGTAAAGAGCACCACCGACAATCGCTAGGCTGAGAAGGCGAATGATGGCGATGCCAATCCATCCACGTTTTACCGGAAGGTCAGGTTGGTCAGCAACAAATTCGACCTTCTCTGCTGGCAGAGGTTCAAATTTGGTTTGCTCCTCCATAAGGCTGGCTGACCTTCGATAATATATCAATCTCAACGATATATGTTCTTATTTCCTGCGTCTTAGAAGTACAGCAGCCAATATGATCAACAATAAAATGGTCGATGCCCCTGCTGCTCCAGCAATTGTGTAGATGTACGAATCATCACTACTTGTTTTGATGATAATCGGCTCATAAGTAATATTACCATTATCTGATTGATAATAAAACGTACATCCACCTACTAACCACGCTATTTCTTGATTATATTGGAAACTTTCACCGGCGGTACTTCTCGCGACATCATCTACTTCACCCGCAACGATTAAGAATAAAACAAAGACATCTTGGTTATACTCTCCAATAGATTCAATATTGAAACTACCATCAATATTTTCCGACTCACCAATTTCGATGTTTAGTTGCTTTTGTTCTGGCTTGTTAATCTCAATATCAATATTTAATTCATCGTAAGAATCGTCAAAAATAATCATTGAATAACCTACAGTTGGGTTGTATAATTCATTCCCAGCAACGTTTATTTCAACCTCGAATGAAAAGTCCAAATCGATTTCACATTGATTGAGATTATTATGGCTATAAAAATCATAGCTGCCTGCGGGTGATTCCGAAATCAGTTCGATCCCAAATTCAGTCCATGCTAAAATTTTGATTTGAAGAGTGTCATCATTGATGGGGCAATCACTACACTCCCTAACTTCTAGGTATTCGACAACCGTAGCCTCAAGTTTCATTTCAAACATGCCTGGTGGAGCAGTTTCCTCTGCTCTTAACTCAAAGTAGACATCTTCATTACTATTTGGGCTCAAATTTATATTATCAACATCACTACCAATATAGTCCCATATTAAATTAAATTCCACCTCGACACCATATGGGTTATCATTTTGAATATTGCAAACGATGGGAACTTCTCCCCAACCTCTACTTGGATCAAGTGCTATTTCGTAAGTATTATCACAAGAAACAGAAACCTCTGGTTTGGGTTCAATTTGAGCCAAAACTGTTGTTGGCAAAATCGAAAACAAAAGGAGGGTAAGTGCGAAGAGTGCCCCTCTCATGGACTCAATTAAGACTTGAATGCTATAAATATATTGCCGGCATCATTAATCAAGTTCTTCATTCCCATGACATTGGCTAAATATAATCATTAATTTTTTTTTGGTAGGTGCAAGAGTCATATACTAGCAATATAACAACAAGTAACATGAGTTTAGTTCTGAAAAGCCCTAATCAAAAAATCATCTCAGCCATATTTTTTATGATAATTATGATATTCTCTTCCTTTGGTTCCTTTGCGAACCTGCCAAATTTAGAAGAATTGGAAACATCAGACACATCTGGTAGATCAGCAGAGTCTATTACGGTGGTACTAAATAGAACTCATGTAGAATGGGGAGAATCGATTACTGCAGTGATTTCTGCTAGTAATCTAGTCACTACCCAAAGCTATTCGTTCGAATGGACAATCTGTCTTGAAAATGCCTCTGGTGTAAGCTGTTCAACCAAAGCCCAATTTTATAATTATCCAAATAGTAATGACATTGCCGAAGGAAATATTTCAGTTACTTCAGGAGTGACATCATTCTCAACA
>LWDU01040894.1_pt1 | contig 13843 bp, 14 predicted proteins | sample 727161 | NCBI WGS metagenome assembly LWDU01 (sample SAMN04566230, study PRJNA314399) | hydrothermal vent metagenome | isolation source: deep sea hydrothermal plume seawater | place: Mexico: Gulf of California, Guaymas Basin | collected 2004-07-11 | reverse complement strand
CTTTGTACATGTAACCAGTGCGCCGTATCTTTTAGAATCACAATATCTGCTTCCGGAAAGTGCTTATATATAGCGCTAGTATTAGTGTAAGTGGAGTCTTCACCCATAATAAACAGCACTTTATCCTCATAGGGAGATAATAACCGGGGCTTTGGAAAAGCGACAATAGCATCTGCTGATTGATAAAAAACATCCAGATCAATCCGCCAGGAATATGCGCCCTCTTTCAATTGTAAATTTTGTAATAAAAACTGACGATAATCCAGCTCAGCAATGTGTAACGCTAAAAAGTCATCCGCCTGTTTGCGATTACTGATGTCATGCAATGGAAGTTGCTTGAGTGCCTGAATGGTATTATCAAAACTATGTTGATAACTCACCGGTGAAATATCAGCGACGATGAGCTGATTAATGCGCCCGGGTTGCATCAAGGCTAACCACATCGCCACTTTACCGCCCATGCTATGCCCCAGGACACTGGCAGATTGCAATCCATGCGCATCCATAAACCCAGCCAGATCGTCTGCCATAGCAGGATAGTCCATCGTCGGCACGTGAGGTGACAAGCCATGATTACGCAAGTCTAAGACATAAACATGGTAAAACTCAGCGAGTTTTTTGGCAATTAGCCGCCAATTTCGAGAGGATGCAAAAAAACCATGCAACAATAGTAAAGGCTCACTGGAATGATCACCATATTCCTCATAAGCTAATTTAACAGAACCCATAACAGACACTTATTTATAAAAAACTGAAACCCGCACCAATAGCACCGCCAAACACACCACCCCAAACCACCAACCAGCCTAAGTGCTGTCGAATAATATCCTGCACCATTTCCTTAACGAGTTGCGGCGTTAATTCATTCAAGCGCTTATCAATCACTGTTTCAACTTTCTGCAGAATATCTTCCCCGATTTTATGCGCATCCAGACTTTGTTCCAAAGCCGCTTTAAAGCGATCTGATTCCACCATTTCAAGTAAGGTCAGTTTCATTTTTTCCGTAAACGGTTCTTTTAAAGGCACCAAGGCCTCTTCCCCACCCATCATCATCAACATGGCACCAAATGAAGATTCCATAATGGATGAAACCAGGCCTTCAAAGACTTTATCGTAATCTACCGCTGCCATTAAAGGTTCCAGATTAAGAACCTTTTCCCCTTGTTGCTCTTCGTTGTGAATAAATTGCTCAACATTTTCTATGGTAAAAAACTGATTCATCATCAAATCTTTAATCGACGCTTTAAATTCTTCAAAGCGATTTGGAATCACCCCGGAACCGTACAACAGCGGTACCTTTTCGAACAACATATGAATGGCCAGCCAATTGGTGATGGCACCTGAAAGGGCAAAAAAGCCAATGGATTTCATAAGTTCCGGGTGAATGGGACAAAGATATCCTACCATAAAACTCTTGTTGAATATTTTTTTCATTTTTTCTAAATTTAAAGCATTATTGGCCCGCTAACATACGGGGCCATTTAAGGACTACATAACAGCTGCGATAGCCTTCTGTTATCTCTGTTCATTTGCGGCATGAACAAACCAGATTAAGCCCTCGCCAATCTCACTTCGAATAGATGCAACGCCGCGCCGTCGATTGTTCCTCGCCGGTTTGATGCCCGCCACAGGTTTAAGCGGAGGAGCAAGTCAATTGCAGTGACGGATCCCCGATCGTGGCTTAGGTTTATCAATAGCGACCATAGCAAAGCAAAGGGGCTGCACATTTACTGCGCCCTTTGCTGCAATAAGATAAAACGGGGGTTGATCTTAGACGCTAAGAAGCAGGCTCAGGCCTGATAACAAAGCCTGGCCCTTAGCGCAAAAATAAAGACGTCTGGGGCCACCTAACCCTGGCTAATCATTCCAGGCCTTGCTATCGGGAAATAACAAGACATCTTTAATAGAAGGCGCATCGGTGAACAGCATCACCAACCGGTCTATACCAATCCCTTCTCCTGCAGTGGGCGGCATACCATGCTCCAGAGCGACAATATAGTCTGCATCAAAATGCATGGCTTCATCATCACCGGCTTCTTTTTCTTCCACTTGTTTTTGAAAACGCTCTGCCTGATCTTCAGAATCATTCAGCTCGGTAAAACCATTGGCTATTTCACGACCACCGACAAAGAATTCGAATCGATCGGTAACATGCGGATCAAGGTCATTACGTCGCGCCAAGGGAGAAACTTCTACCGGATAAGCGGTAATAAAGGTGGGGTTCATCAAGCGATGCTCCACTGTTTTTTCAAAGATTTCAATTTGAACTTTGCCTAAACCATAGCCTTCTTTTACCGGGATATTCAATTCTTCGGCGACCTTAACCGCAGCCTCACGATTATCAAGCTGGGCTAATGTTAAATCCGGATTAAAATGCAAAATAGATTCAACCACCGTCATTCTGTCAAAGGGCTTACCAAAATCATAGGCCTCACCTTGATAGGTGACGACTGTATTACCAACGAGATCTTCAGCCAGACCTTTTAACATGGCTTCAGTCAAATCCATTAAATCACCATATTCGGCATAAGCCTGATAAAACTCCAGCATGGTAAACTCTGGATTATGTCGCGTAGACAAGCCTTCATTTCGGAAATTACGGTTAATTTCAAATACGCGCTCAAAGCCCCCCACAACCAGACGTTTCAGATAAAGCTCCGGGGCAATACGTAGAAACAAGCCCATATCTAAAGCGTTGTGATGCGTTTCAAAAGGGCGCGCCGTTGCACCGCCTGGAATAGTTTGCATCATCGGTGTTTCAACCTCCAGAAAATCTCTCTGGGCAAAAAACTGGCGAATATAAGCGACGATTTTAGAACGCATTAAAAAAGTCTTGCGTGATTCGTCATTCATAATCAAATCCAGATAACGCTGCCTGTATTTGATTTCCTGATCGACTACACCGTGAAATTTTTCGGGTAAAGGGCGTAATGCTTTAGTCAATAAACGAATAGCATCGACTCTAATACTCAATTCACCTACTTTGGTTTTAAATAACTGACCTTCGGCACCAACGATATCGCCGATATCCCATTTTTTAAATTGTTCGTTATAAAAGCCTTCAGGCAAGGTATCTCGGGTCACATACAATTGGATTTTCCCCGACATATCCTGGATATGACAAAAACTGGCTTTGCCCATGATACGACGTGTCATGATTCTGCCTGCAACTTTTACACGTACAGCTTGTTCTTCCAGTTCTTCTTTAGTTTTTTCATTATGTGCAGCTAATAACTCAGAACTCACTTCATTGCGACGAAAATCTGTGGGAAAAGCAATGCCATTGTCACGTAATAGCGCTAATTTAGCACGGCGTTGTTTAATTTGTTCTTGTTCGTCTTGTTGGTTTTCTGACATTTTTATATCACTTGTTATTTTTCGTAGAATTGGAATATGACTGCGTCGAGGCGATGTCCAATAGGCTTAATCTTTACAAACCCTGCTTCAGGCTGGCTTCTATAAACTGATCTAAATCACCATCCAGTACAGCTTGGGTATTTCCTGTTTCAACATTCGTCCTTAAATCTTTAATTCTTGATTGATCCAGCACATAGGAACGGATTTGACTCCCCCAACCTATATCTGACTTACTATCTTCTACCGCTTGCAAGGATTCTGATCGCTTGGACATTTCCAGTTCATACAGTTTAGCTTTCAATTGCTTCATCGCTGTATCCCTGTTTCTATGCTGGGAGCGATCATTTTGACATTGTACGACAATACCACTGGGCCCATGCGTGATACGAATGGCAGACTCTGTTTTGTTCACATGCTGCCCACCAGCACCACTGGCACGATAGGTATCAACCCGCAAATCAGCAGGATTGATTTCTATTTCGATATCATCATCAATCTCTGGTGTCACAAACACAGAAGCAAAGGAAGTGTGTCGTCGACTACCTGAATCGAAAGGTGATTTTCTGACCAGGCGATGGACACCAATTTCTGTGCGCAACCAGCCGAAGGCATATTCGCCCTCAAATTTAATAGTCGCACTTTTAATACCCGCCACCTCACCTTGTGATTCTTCCAGCAACTCCGTCTTAAAACCTTTACGCTCACCCCAACGCAAATACATGCGCTCAATCATAGAGGCCCAATCTTGAGCTTCTGTACCACCCGAACCTGACTGGATATCCAAAAATGCATTATTGGCATCCATTTCACCCGAAAACATGCGTCGAAATTCCAAGGCGGCGACTTTGTTTTCAAATTGCTGCAGATCTTCAATCACGGTGTCGATAGTTTCTTCATCTTCGTCTTCCACCGCCATATCCAATAATTCCCGGGCATCAGCCAATCCTTGTTCTAAATCAATCACGGTATTAACGATGCCTTCCAGTAAGCCCCGTTCTTTTCCTAAGGCTTGCGCACGTGCAGGATCATTCCACACTGCGGGGTCTTCAAGCTCCATGAGCACCTCGACCAGTCTTTCACTCTTAGTCGTAAAATCGAGATAGTCTTTAAGGTCAGCCCCTCGCTTACCGAGGTCTACGATAGTATTTTTTATTGGATTTATTTCTTGCATGAATGCTAATCGACTCATAAAACCAAGCAGCAAAAGGCCTTGGCTTTAATTTAAAAATTAACCGTGTATTATAACAGAGCAGGTGCTCTTAATGGCTTAAATTTACAACCAGTTACTCAAGATCCACGGTACCAGCGGCCGTAACACCTGACCGGCGCTCCAGACCTTTATTGAGCTCAGCTAAACTGCGGTTGCTGCACGCCTGTGACAGGCAAATACAATAGCTGAAGCAATCTCAAACAGAGATTTAAGGAATGTATCTGGACGCTTTGCCAGTTTATTCAGCTTTTCTACAACAGGAAAAAACGATATAGCACAACCCGGCCAGCAAAAAAGGAATACTTAACCATTGGCCTGTAGACATCCAGGATTCATGACTATAACCAGATTGTTGTGTTTTAACAAACTCAAGGAAGAAACGTGCGGTAAACACCGCCACTAAAGACGTGGCAAAAATAACGCCGGGCCTTATTTTGTCTTTTACCGTGATATAGAGAGTGAGCAACAATAAGAAAATAAAAAAATAGGAAATGGATTCATATAATTGCACAGGATGCCGAGGCAACAAATCTATTCGCCTGAAAATCACAGCCCAGGGAACCGTAGCCGGTATCCCCACGATTTCTGAATTAAAGAAATTACCTAGCCGGATAAACGTTCCGCCTAAAGCACACACCACAGCAACCCGGTCTAAAAACCAGGCATAAGATTGTGTCACTCGCCGTTGATATAGATACAAGCCAAAAACAATCCCAATAATACCGCCATGACTCGCTAGACCACCTTCCCAAAAAGCTAAAATTTTCAGGGGATGACCGAGATAGTAGGCAGGATCATAAAACAGACAATGACCTAACCTTGCACCCACAATGGTTCCAATAGCTACATACCAAAGCAGGTCATCAATCTCTTCCGTATTCTGGTTTTCTCTTTGATACATCCAGCTCATTAATACATAACTGGATATGAAGGCTGATGCGAACATCAAGCCATACCAGCGTATCTTCAGAAACCCGAAGGAAATAAATAAAGGGTCTATATCCCAAACAAAAAAATCCATCATAATACTAAGGCGTTTTAATTATTTTAATCCCAGCGACTATCTCTGACCTGAACCCGTCCATTATCTAACCGGATAGGAAAGGTATCAATGTTTTCATACGCAGGCGCGCATTTTACTTCACCTGTTTTCACACAAAAACGGGCACCATGCCGAGGACACACAATTTCATCGCCCTCCAGCAAACCACTGGCGATTTCAACACCATCATGCGAACAGACATCTTCAATGGCATAAAACTGTCCGTCTAATTTAAAAATGGCAACCTCTGTTCCATCGACATCTACAATGAGATGCTCACCATCACTCAATGCATTTTCTGCACAAATATCAATCCAGTCTGTCATATTATCTTGTTAGGTAAACATCATATCTAAGCAACTTGCTTTTAAAACTTTCATCCGGCCTTCCCGCTAGGGGTTCTGCATAATCCGGACATTTTACAATCACTTTTTTAGTGGCTGTTTTCAAGGCCATCGCAAACAGCTGTGCTTTATCTTCATCATCACCCAGCAGATCACGCAATACGGTCATCGACTTTTTAGCTAATGCGGATTTTTTTCTTTTCGCTGGGAACATGGGGTCTATATAAATACACTCTGGATTTTCATCCAAGGTAGATAATACATCACAGGCATTGCCAAAGCATAATTCAGGCGCTTTGAGTCCCAGCTGAACGACCCAGTCTTTGTTCGACAAACGCTTAAAACCATCCTCCAATAACGCGTGCATGACAGGCGATCGCTCTATACAACGCAATGCATATCCCATTCGAAAGATATGCAAGCTATCTTGCCCCCATCCTGTGGTGGCATCGACAACAGTTTTTGTTTTTCGTCCTATGGCTTGTGCTAAGACCCCTTTTTTGGGGGCAGGCCAGGAATGTTGCTCACCATACCGTGGCTCTATATCTACCGATAAACCGCCTTTTTTTAGCAGCGCCTTATCTAACAACTTGAGACAGCCATCACGCCAGGTCAGAAAAAAAAGCTCGGGAAAGGCTGGGTTTATCTCTTGATACAGCGGCACATCCAATCTTTGCGCCAGGCAAATGGCTTCAGATAAGGCATCTTGTTGCAGACAAAGTACCGCTAATTTCCCGTGGTACATGACCGCTAATTATTCAGTAGAAATTGATTTTTCTTCATTCTTTAAAGCTGCATCCAGAGTATGCCAAGCCAGAGTCGCACATTTGACTCGCGCAGGATATTCTCTGACCCCAGCCAAAACCGCCAACTTGCCAATGACTTGTAAATCAACCTCACCTTCTTTACCCGTGGTCATGGCATGAAATTGGTGAAATAACTCTTTGGCTTCATTTTCTGTTTTTCCTTTGACTATTTCAGTCATTAATGAAACGGATGCGGTAGAAATAGCACAGCCCGAACCTTGAAAGCTGGCATCAATAATTTCATCACCCTGCATCTTTAAAAACAAGGTTAAGCGATCGCCACATAAAGGGTTAAAACCTTCGACCTCTCTATCAGGGTTTTCCATGACCCTGAAATTTCGTGGATTTCTGTTATGGTCAAATATCACTTCCTGATAAAGATCCCGTAAATCATCAAACATTAGCCAAATACCTCTATCAGTTGCTCTATACCATTCATTAAAATATCAATTTCTTCCTTAGTATTATACACAGCAAATGAAGCTCTTGCTGTTGCCGGCACTTCAAAGAAATCCATCACGGGCATGGCACAATGATGGCCAGCTCTGATAGCAATACCTAAACTATCCAACATAGTTCCTATATCATGAGGATGAATTTTATCTAATACGAAGGATAAAATAGCCCCTTTTTCCCGGGCTTCTCCCACTATTCTTAAGCCCTTAATTGTCTTGGCTTTTGCTGTGGCATATTGCAGCAACTCCGCCTCATAATTGGCAATATTATCCATGCCAATTTCAGTCAAATAATCAATGGCGGCACCTAAACCGACGACATCCGCAATACTGGGCGTTCCGGCTTCGAACTTATAGGGCAAACCATTATATTCAGTCTCTTCAAAGGTGACTTTTCGGATCATATCGCCCCCGCCCTGATAAGGAGGCATCGCTTCTAATAATGCCTGTTTGCCATACAACACACCAATACCCGCAGGCGCATATAATTTATGGCCCGAGAATGCGTAAAAATCGCAATCCAGCGCTTGCACATCGACAGACATGTGAGGGATGGCCTGAGCACCATCCAATAAAACGGGAATATTTTTAACTTTGGCAGCAGCAATAATCTTTTCTACAGGATTAATGGTACCCAGGGCATTAGACATATGCACGACTGCAACCAGTTTTGTTTTGTCACTGATGAGCTTTTCAAACTCGGCAAAAATCAATTCACCCTGCAAATTAATCGGCGCTACTTTTAACACCGCACCGGTTTCTTCACAGAGCATTTGCCAGGGCACAATATTGGAATGATGTTCCATGGCGGTAATGATAATCTCATCCCCTGCTTTTATATTGGCCTTACCGAACGTTTGCGCAATCAAATTAATGGCTTCGGTGGTGCCTTTTACAAAAATAATTTCTTTGATGCTTTGCGCATTAATGAAGTTTTTAACCTTTTCCCGGGCACCTTCATATCGATCTGTGGCTTTTACACTCAGAGTATGAACACCTCTGTGAACATTGGCATATTCGTGGGTATACAAATGCGAAATGCTATCAATCACTGCTTGGGGTTTTTGGCAGGTTGCTGCATTATCCAGATAAACCAACGGTTTGTTACGAATTTTTTCTTTGAGTATAGGAAAATCTTCACGGATCTTTTCTATGGAAAATGTTGTCATTTAAATCGTGTTATTTCTAGCAATAAGTGATGAATAGTTAGGCAGATAATGAAATGTCTATAGTGGCGCAACTAAGATTCAAGAATAGTTTAGTAAGTGATCAAACAAGTCATAACCATTCTTTATCCACGTGCTCTTGTGGAAACCTTTGTAACAATTGATCAAGTACCATCGCATGCAAATCTTTCAATGCCACTTTTTCAACCATTTCATTAGCAAAAGCAAACGTTAATACGTTCCTGGCCGTTTCTTCATCTAAGCCCCTGGATTTTAAATAGAAAATAGATTTATCTTCTAATTGTCCAACAGTGACCCCATGCGCGCATTTCACATCATCCGCATAAATTTCCAACTGCGGTTTAGCATCGGCTTCGGCGTCAGCAGATAACAATAGATTGCGATTGTTCATGGTTGAATCAGTTTTTTGCGCATCTTCAGCTACAAAAACCAGACCCTGGAAGACACCTCTTGCCCGTTGGTTTAAAACACCTTTATACAATTCACGACTAATCGCATGCGGCTGCAAATGATTAATCCGGGTATGGTTATCTATATGCTGACGCTTGATACCCAGATACAAACCATTCAAATCACATTCAGAGGCGACATCTAAATCTGTGTGTACATCATTTCTGGCCAACAAACTGCCAAAGGCAAAATTATGATGCTTAAAACGGCTGTGTCTGGCTTGCTTCACATAAGTGCCGCCAAAATGATACGCTTTATCGCTTTCACTTTGCATTTTATACAGGATTAACTCTGCATTTTCTTCAACAAATACCTCGGTGACAGATGCCGTTAAATAAGCATTGCTTTCCCCGACAAACGTTTCAATCACTTCGGCTTGCGCCATTTCTTCGACTACCACTATATTTCGACTGGTCGCCAAATAATCAGCTTGTGTCACCACATGAAGCAATTGGATCGGCTGTTCCAATACTAGCTGTGCGGGCACATGAACCAACAAACCATCGCTAAACCATGCCGTATTAAAGGCCACAAAACTATGTTTATCATGACCCACGGCTTGCGCCAGGTATTGTTCAACTAATTGCGGTTTTTGTTCCAGAGCATCCGCCATACTGGACACAGTCACAGCTGCAGGTAAGCCTTCTAGCGAAGAATGTTCCTTACAAAAACGACCGTTAACAATGACAATGCGGATAGCATCTTTCAGAGCATAAGTATCCAGCCATGCTGCATCCAAGGTACTGTTATCAGCACTGACTAAAGGCGAAAATAATTTCTTTTCGATGGCAGAAACATTAGTATAACGCCACTCTTCTTCTCTTAGTGAGGGAAACCCCGTCTCGGAAAACGCTGCATAAGCATCGGCTCTCAACTGCTGCAACCAGTTTAAAGATTGGCCAGGAAGCTCGGCAATTAATTGCTGGTAATCTGCTTTATATTTTTGCAAACCCCCCATTATGCTACCTTCTCTTCAACCCATTGATAGCCTTTTGCTTCCAACTCTAAAGCCAGCTCCGGACCACCTGATTTCACAATTTTACCGTCAGCCAATACATGCACAAAATCGGGTTTAATATAATCCAGCATCCGTTGATAATGGGTAATCATCAAAAATGATCGTTCCTCTGTACGTAGGGAGTTGACACCATTGGCTACAACTTTTAAAGCATCAATATCTAAACCCGAATCTGTTTCATCCAATATACATAATTTAGGTTCAAGTATCGCTGCCTGAAGAATTTCATTGCGCTTCTTTTCGCCACCCGAAAACCCATCATTAACGGCTCTATAAAGAAATTTTTCATCCATTTGCAGCAATTTAATCTTATCTTTAACCAAGGTTAAAAAATCCATCGCATCCACTTCATCTAAACCCTGATGTTTACGAATAGCGTTTAAAGCGGATTTCCACCGGATACTGGAAGGCAAGAAAAACCCCTTCTCGCGCTCTTAACTCAGGATCCATGTCCAATAAATCCTGGCCTGCATAAGTCACTTTACCTTGAGTGATTGTATAGCCTGCTTTGCCTGAAAGCACATGAGAAAGCGTACTTTTCCCTGCACCATTTGGCCCCATAATGGCATGAACCTCACCGGGTTTTATCTGTAAATTCAAACCCTTAAGGATAATTTTATCGCCGACGTTAACGTGAAGGTTTTCTATATTGAGCATTCTTTATTTCCTGCGTAATCTTTTTTATCTGGTTCTAATAATATCGGTAGTTTTAACCGACTGAGCCTTCTAGGCTAATGCCTAATAATGCTTGTGCTTCTACCGCAAATTCCATTGGCAACTCTTTAAACACTTCCTTACAAAAGCCATTCACAATCATCGACACCGCATCTTCTGCTGAAAGCCCGCGTTGTTGACAAAAGAATAACTGGTCTTCGCTAATTTTAGAGGTGGTGGCTTCATGTTCTACTTGCGCGGAAGGCTGTTTCACTTCTATATATGGAAAAGTATGTGCACCGCATTTATCACCGACTAACAAGGAATCACATTGAGTATAATTACGCGCATTTTCTGCCCCTTTACCCACTTTTACCAAACCTCGATAGGTGTTCTGTGCCTTACCGGCTGAAATACCTTTGGAAATAATGGTACTTCTGGTGTTTTTACCAATATGTATCATCTTGGTACCGGTATCCGCCTGCTGGTAATTATTGGTCAATGCCACTGAATAAAACTCGCCAATGGAATTATCACCCAATAAAACACAACTAGGATATTTCCAGGTAATGGCAGAGCCAGTTTCTACCTGAGTCCAGGATACTTTGGAGTTATGCCCTCGACATTCAGCACGTTTGGTCACAAAATTATAAATACCGCCTACCCCATTTTCATCACCGGGATACCAGTTTTGTACCGTTGAGTATTTTATTTCTGCATTGTCCATTAGCACCAATTCAACCACAGCAGCATGCAACTGGTTTTCATCACGCATGGGTGCAGTACAGCCTTCCAGATAACTGACATGACTGTCCGCATCAGCAATAATCAGGGTCCGTTCAAATTGCCCTGTATTGGCGGCATTAATTCTAAAGTAGGTGGATAATTCCATGGGGCAACGCACGCCTTTAGGAATATAAACAAAAGAACCATCGGTAAAAACAGCGGCATTTAACGCTGCAAAGAAATTATCTGTTTCCGGCACGACTGTGCCTAAATATTGTTTAACTAATTCAGGGTGTTCTTGCAAAGCTTCTGAAATAGGGCAGAAAATAACCCCGGCATCTTTCAGCTTGCCTTTGAAGGTGGTCGCGACAGAAACACTATCAAACACCGCATCCACTGCAACACCGGCCAACCGTTCCTGTTCATCCAGAGGAATACCCAGCTTTTTATTTGCGGACCATCGCCTTTCTTTTTAGGAGCCGAATAATAACTGATGGATTGATAATCAATCGGTTCAATATTCAATTGCGCCCAATTAGGCTCCTTCATGGTCTGCCAATGTCGAAAAGCTTTAAGTCGATATTCCAACATAAAGTCAGGCTCATTTTTGATCTTTGACAACTTAGCGATCACCTCTTCATCCAATCCTGGGGGAAAAGTTTCGACTTCAATCTCGGTGACAAACCCTTGTTTGTAATCCTGAGCAATCAGGTTTTCAATTTCTTGTGCACTTGTTGACATAAAATACTCTATCTAAAAAAACTACTGGCGGAAATTCTAATTTCGTTTGCTGGTTTTATCGGTTCCAACATATCGGCCAAAGTCACTGACTCCAGCATGGTTAATATCTTCTGATTGATCACACCCCAATTCCCTTGAATATCGCAGTCTCGGACATGATCACAGTTTTTATGCGACAAACTGCACTCCGTCAAAGCAATCGGCCCTTCCAGAGCATTAATCACCATTGCCACCGTAATATTTTCCGGGGCACTGGCTAACAAATAGCCCCCTTTTGCACCTCGCACCGAGGTTAAAATTTTAGCTTTAACCAGGNNNCCAAGCAAAAACCGTGCTGCAGAGCGGTGTTTGCAACAAGCAAGAAACGACCGCCATAAGCTTGTTTCTGGTCGCAGGTGAATCTGTGGCAGTTAAAACTGTCCTTTTAGCAGCGAAAAACAGCCTCCATAAAACTCAAGTGGCCTCACTCAACCGCCTGCGCCACAACTATTGTCTACGGCTCATCTTCCGCTTCGATGCCGCCATCATCAGCATAATCCCCCATGGTTTTTGCATATCACCCCAGGCCTTGTATCGCCCCAACCTACCACCTTTGTATGCCATTTTCCTGAGTATGCAAAACAGCCTTTAACATTAATGATTCCAATATTTTCGCTGCTTTGCACGTATGGATTCAACACTCATCCTCTGGTTTTTTAAGCGAACACTAATCGCCCCCTCGGTCGCCGTATTAAACATGCGTGTCTGTATTTCCTTATATCGCGCCAATACCGGCGGATGCGGAAATGAAAACCGATTGCGATAACCCGCCGGAATCAAAGCTATCGCTGGCTTAACATGATTTAAAAAAACACTGCCCGATGAGGTATTACTGCCATGATGAGGAACCACCAGAACATCACTGTTTAATTGCCTGGCCACATGCCTACTTAACCATTTTTCCGCCTTGTCTTCTATATCCCCGGTCAGCAATACCCGCATCTGCTTTGCACTTATTTTAAGCACACAGGAGTTATTATTCTCAGCTCGCCATTGATTCACCGAGGGCGGTGACAATATTTCAAACTCCACCTGATCCCATACCCAGGTTTGTCCAGCCAGACAAGGTACGGCCGTATATTGCGCCAATTGCTGCGGCACGCTGGTGAGTATTTTTTTCACCTGCAGCTGCGCAAGAATAGAATCAACACCGCCAATATGATCATTATCACCATGACTAACGACCAGAACATCTATAGCGCTGACAGCGTTATGTTTAAGGAAAGGAACAATAACGGCCTCCCCCATATTATATTGCGAGGAATATTTCGCCCCCGTGTCAAACAGTAAAAAATGATGCTGTGTTTGCACCGCGACCGACAAACCTTGCCCGACGTCTAACACCGTCAAGTGGATTTCACCGGGCTCCGGTTTTTCAATATCCCGGAAAATGACAGGCAGCAGCAACACCAGACCTAGCCACCGCGCAGGCACCCCTTTCGGTGAAAACAGGATAAAAACCCCCAACAACCCTAACAGCACCGCATAAAAAGGGGGCTTAGACAGCATGACAGAGGCAAAAGGCAGAGCTGCCAGTTCGGCTAAAACCCAGCTCATCCCCTGCAATAGCACCTCAACCCCATCAAAAATAGCCGCCGCAAGTAATGGTGAGACAAAAAGCATCACCACCCCCAGCAAACACAAAGGCACCACCAATAAACTAATCAGCGGAACTGACACCGCATTTGCCAGCGGCGCCACCATCGAGACTTGCTGAAAATAAAATAATAATACCGGTGATAACCCCAGCGCTGTGACCCCATGAATTTTTATGGCACTTTGCCAGGCCCCGGCTTTTGCCAACCGCCCAGACA
>LWDU01000264.1_pt1 | contig 13845 bp, 10 predicted proteins | sample 727161 | NCBI WGS metagenome assembly LWDU01 (sample SAMN04566230, study PRJNA314399) | hydrothermal vent metagenome | isolation source: deep sea hydrothermal plume seawater | place: Mexico: Gulf of California, Guaymas Basin | collected 2004-07-11 | reverse complement strand
CATACCAATCCAACATTTTATTAATTGGTATATCACACAATCTCACCATCTCTTTTAATAATAACTCACTTCTAATATCTGGATCACCTTCATCATCATAACTTTCATCTATAAATGGTGAAAAACTCTTATACCCATTTTTCTTCATAAATTTTAATGTCTCTGAATTAATCATTCCCAAAAATGGGTGAAAGTTTAATATAGCTTTATATATCTTTTCCGAAAAAAATACCATATTGGTCGACAATGACCAAGTTTCATATAAATACGAAAACATTGTATCTTTATATAATTTAGCATCCCAATGATGAAATGAATCCAATGTATCCAAACTTTTTTTATCTACTGTTAATGGTAACTTTTTTACAAAATCTCTAATATTATTTCTACTGCGAACTTTTAATAAATTTTTAGTATACCCCAATACGCCCATATGTCTCAGTCTATCATAAAAATCATCAACTACCCCATTTAACAAATCACTATCTTTTAACTCCACATTAAAATCATAATCTTCTTCACTGGCCGCGTCACTATACGTCTTTTTTCCAGCATGATCCATTTCCATCTTGGACTTATCTATATTTAATTCGGGCAGCAGATAGGAAATTTCCTTACGCGGTAATATACAAGATACCGATCCCTTATCCAATAAATTAAAATAATTTAATCCCAGGTGATGAAACAATCTCGGATTTTTTAATCTCCTACATAGACACAAATAATGTTTCATTTTATCTAAATTATCTTTTTTATAATTAAAATGATCTTCAAAAGTATCTGTTAGGTGGGTATAATCCGAAGATATTGCAGTTTCACACCAATCTAATAAAATCCAATTCATTGGCGTTTTTATGTTATTTTCTTTACACCACTTTTTATAATATTCTGGATCTTTGTGATTTCCACTTAAAAATACTACATTTTCTATTGGAAACTTTTCCTCTTCACATCGTTTGTGTACTACTTCAGCCAAATGTGGGTGTATTCCCATATCAATTTCACTCAAGTTATCTAATCCATCGATAGGAAATCCTTCAAATGATAAGTCGATAGTAAGTAATACTTTACCTTGACGTATATAATTTTTGGTGTGCTCCTTTATATTGTGAAATAAAGTATTTCTTTCAGTTGTACCTCCACACCACAATTCTGGTCCGCCGTTGGTTGCAATTATATAAATAAATGGATCATTAGATTTAATAAAATCTGTGGTATCTTTATGAATTACATCTCTACGTGGATTGGTGAATCTATGCATTATATTCACTATATTGTGCCATGCGTTTGTGGGTTGATAGTTAGAATCAAATAATGGTAAGGTGTCCGAATCGTTGGGATATGTTCCATCAGGAGAAAATCCACTAAAATCTTTTTTTATAATTTTTCTAATTTCTGGTTGCTGAGAATATTTATAATAATCCCAACCGAAGTTTACTTTATTCATAATAATTTATATAATTTTTTAATTTCACCAATGGAATCTTTTGCTGGATTTTCCAATACATACTTCTTATGATTATATATTAAAATATCAGACTGACCTGCGTACCAATCTAATAATTCTATCTTTCGCATTCCACATAACCTATTAACTTCTGTTAATAACATTTCTGACCTTATATCAAAATCTTTTTCTTCGTCATAAAATTCATGTATATATGGTGAGAATGTTTTATAACCTCTCCCCTTTAAATATCTCAAAGTATATGGATTTGTAACTAATATTGTTGGATGAAAATTTAAAACACACTTCCAAAACTTTTCTGTCACGTAATTAGTTTTATTATTATATGCGTAACTCTCATACAAATATGAAAAAAATGTGTCATTATAAAAACTCGAATTCCAAGCTGTAAATCCACTTATTGGTGTACCATCTTCTTCTTCAAATGACTTCAAATCAACATATAAAGGTATTTTTTTAAGTAAACTTTGAATGTTATCATTCGACTTTACATATTTACCTTGTTCAGTATTACCTATTAACCTAAGTTTAAGTTGTATAACTTTTATGTATTCTTCAAAATCTGTTATATTTTTATTAAATTCGTAATCATCATCTAATATATCATGTTGATAATTTTTATTTTTTATTACATCTAGTTGATGCTCTGGTATAATTAACGAAGTTAATCCCTTTTCATGTAACTTATAATAATTTAATCCCAATGAATGATATAATCTCCAATCTTTAACCAGCTTACAGAGAGATAAAAAATGCTTCATTGTTGGTCGGCGTACATTCTTTTTCTTATATTCAAAAACATCTTCAAATTTATTTTCAATAAAAGAAGTATTATTCATTTTTGCGGCTATTTCCGAATAACACAATGTTAAAATATTAATTTTCGATTGATTAAAATTTTTAGCATTTGAATTCCCAGTCAAATAACACATGTTATTTAATGGAAAGTTTTCTTTATTGGCAGACTTCTCTATTTCCAATGGAATACTTAAAATATCACCAGTCTCCGTAAGTGTTAATTCATCTATATTTTCAACAGGATATCCCTCTGCCGACATATCAACTATTACTAAAACGTTACCAGTTTTTATATAATTTTTAGTGTGATGTTTTATATTATGAAATAATTTATTTCTATTGTCGGTATTCCATAGTTGTGGTCCAGATCTAGTTCCAATCAAATATATAAATGGAATTTCCCTCTCAATTAATTCAATAGTATCTTTATGAATTACTTCTATATCTTTTCCATAATTTCTCAACACGTCTAATAATTGATGCCACGGGTTCGTAACCTGATAATTATCATCCATTAGTGGTAAAATATCGGAGTCATTCGGATATGTTTCCATTGGTCTAAAATCGGTAAAGTTTTTTCTTATAACTCTTCTAGCTTTTGGTAATTTGGAATAATTATAATAATCCCAACCAAAATATAATTTATCCATATATAAACTTTTCTAATTCTGGAATATAATCCTTTATATGTTGTCCTCGACTCATATCTAAAATCCTATTGTATTCTTTGACCGTTTTACTTAACGAATCACGTCTATCTTCATCCAATTCTTCTAATAATGTAATTAAATTACTTTTTAGTATTCCTAACCATTGTTGCTCACCCACGGTCCAATCAACATCTTTTTTACTATCAATAAATTTATTAATTTTTTGTACAGATTCATCTTTTATTTTTTTAGGTAGTAATCTACAATCATAATATTCTGGATATGTTACCCAATTACTAAATGGGATTCTCCACACACCTAAATCACCTAATGAATAAGTCCATTTCATCAACTTATCCCAATTAGATAAATTCAATAACTGAAATGTAGCATGTATTTGGATATCCATACTAATATCATATCTAAACTCTGATATTTTCTCTATATTTTTTGTGATGTTTTTCCACTTTGATGGATATCTAATATAATCATTCACCTCACCAACTCCATCTACACTAACACCCACCGAGATATGTCTAAAATGTTTCCATAACTCTTTCAATTCTTTTTTTATAACAATTAAATTGGTTGTATATGATATAACTATATTTTTAGCAATTCCCAACTTTATACATTGTTTTAAAAAATCATAATGCTCTTTTATTATTAATGGTTCACCGCCTAAAAAATTAATATGTTTTACATGCATAAAATTCTTATAAAAGAAGTCGTCTGTTAAAAATTTATCATCAACTGATAATGTGGTGGAAGGATAATCCCATATTATGTCCAATCCCAACAAGTCCGATTCTAAATCCCACTGATCAGAATTTTCTAAATTGCACATACGACATACCAAGTTACATTTATTACCAAGTGTAAAATCTAAAAAAGTTATAAAAGGCTGTTTTACATATCCATCATTATCTACTGATTTTAACATTATTCCCTTTAAATATCCACTTGCCAAAGTACTATTCCATATAGTTCTATAACTTTCAGCATTATTATCTTCAGTTTGCCAACATCTGAAACAACTACTATCTTGATTGCCATCTAAAATATTTTTTCTAATTCTAATATGCGACTCACTGTTCATGGCATCTGATATTTTAAACGTATCCGAATACACATTAAACACATCCCCATTTTCATCTCGCGGCTCATCGCTATTATTACAACATATTCTTACATTACCTTTTTGATCGAAACTTAATGCGGTGAATAAATGTGAGCAAAAATATTGATAATCTTTCATTAGTATTTTCCAGTCATAAATGTACGTTTTAAATTAATTTTATATTTTTCAGCATCAAATGCATCAATATAATTTGGTATTTCATATTTATCTACCAAATAATTCTCATCTTCATATTTTTCATTCATATTTCCCCTATCTACGAAATTATCATCAAATGATATATCAAAATAATTAACAATCAATCCATCTTCTGTAACTCCCATATTATCCGATAATTTACCATCCAAATCTTTGTCTATACTATGTTTAAGTCTAATTTTTCGTTTCCGCATTCTATATTCCAATATATCAAAATTTTCAATTTTATTTGGTAAACAAACGTGTATGGTTCTCTTGGCTTGTTTTCCAACATCCAATTTATTATTAATAATCAATTCATAATTTCCATCCACGTCTGATGTGAATTTGAATTTACTAATCAATCTAGCATCGTCTATATTTCTTTCACTATAATCTTCATCGAATTCCATCTCAATATCATATGGGCCTACCAATTGATATATTAACCAACACCATACACGTATTTCATTCCTAGTTGATATCATTATAGTATCTTCTATACTGACTGATGGATCATATTCGTCATCTTCAGGAATGTTTGCAAATTCTAAATATGGAACATTATAATTTAATTCATTTATTTCAAATTGTTTTGGGAATTGATTTCTATTATGTAGTTGCTGCCAATATGTGCCCTGTTTCCGTTGAGGCCAACCTTTAAATTCTTTTTTATTAAAAATGCTATCAGGATCTTTAACTTCGAAGTGTTTTATATCTTCCCTGACTGTCCAAAATCCAGAAAAATATATTTTCCACATTTCTAAAAACGTGTGGCATAGTTTAACCCGCAAAAATCTATTTATATAAGTATTTTTATAATTTTCACTTACCCAATCATAAAAAATTGTACTCTTTTCAGATATATTAAACACATCACGATATTGATCCAATGGAGTGCCAGGTGTAACGCCTGCCGGAAACTGATTTGCCGCAACTACTGGAATGTAATGTTTATTTTCATATAAGAAATACAAACTAATTATCCAATCAATGTGATTTTCTTTTGGATATCCTGAAATCCAATTGGCATCCATTCTAATTCCATGTCTCCAACAGGCTTTCCATAATTGTTCAATTCCTTCTCTTGTTTGTCTCTTTTCTATAATCTCAAGTATTTTAGGCGTTCCACTTTCCACTCCAATAGATAACCATTTAAATCCTGCCTTGGCTGCAGTTTTCATCAAACTGTCTGTCATGTCCTTGTGTGTTCTGGCATACCCACCTAAACTTAAATGTCTTAATCGTGGATCTTTATCTACTTCTTTAGCTAATTCTTTAACAAATATTTTAAATTGTGGCATTGATCCATTCACCAACGAATCTACAAATGAGAAATGTGTTATACCATATTCATTTACTTGATATAGTATTTCATCTTTTATACTTTCACCACTTTTAAATCTAAAAATTCTTGTCTCGGAACAAAACGTACATTTATAACTACATCCTCTAGACCCCTGTAATGGTAAATGCGGATTTCCATCATAATGAAATTCTGAATATGCCTGTAAATCTACTCCGTCCCAATTTGGAACAGATATATCATCTAAAATTTTCTGTGGTGGTTTTATTCCAGTATGGAGGGGTCTATTATCATCGTCCCATGTCCATATCCCAGTAACATCTTTATATTGTCCACCACTCTCATAACAATCTACTAAATCGTTTATAATTAATTCACCCTCAGTATCACACGAAACTTTAATCCAATCTCTATCTGGTTCATGATCTGGTCTTGCCAATCTCAATCCACCCACTGGGGCGTTCCAACAATATGGTCCTCCATATAATATATGTATTTTTGGATTAGCTTTATATACTCTTTCAGAAATATAATCCGACACATTCACATTAGAAAAATATACGGTAAAACTAACCACATCAAACTCTTTTAACTCATTAATCAATTTATCAAAGTAATCTTTATAAAGTGGAATAATTTTATCTTCAAATGAGTGATCATTTGTCCAAAAGAAGTGGCCTGTTGGTGCCCACAATTCTTCTTGTGTTTCTTTATCTACGTGTTGGGCGGCACCTAAATTGATATGAAACTGCTTAACAACTCTATTACGAGTTTTTAGTGCTCCAGCTAATAAACCCAAACTCAATGGTGGAGTTTCTAATGACCAGGCTGGACACATAACTAATGCTATTTTAGCTTTCATTTATATCTTCTTTATTTAATATTGGATAGTCTGTTTCACCAGCATATACTTTATGACTTATCTTAGGAATTATAATATCAGTTCCACAAGTACAATGTGATTTTGGACATATAATCGGTCTATCAAGAAAGTTTATAACATCCTCATTTATATTTCCTATCCTACCACTAACTCCACAACTACCAGCACTAATATCACCATGTGGGTTTATAAATATTGCGTCATTCAACCAACAATGCCAACCTTCAAAGTTATTCAATCTTTCAGCTGCAAGTCTATTAGAATTTACTGGCTTGGTTGTTCCGTTATCCCACACTTCAGCACTATAGGCTGGTCTAGACTCTCTTCTTTCAGTTACATTTCCCCACTTCCTTTGATAACCATCTGTTTTTTTAAAAAATTCTCTTTTCCATTTTTCTTCATAATACCAATGTTCTGCTTTAGTAGACAATTCATCTAATAGTGGGACCCATTCTAAAACACAATTATCCATTTCATCATATATTTTATTTCCAATTTCAATCACATCTGTGAAGTCGTGGTCATGCATCATCATCCGTAATGCCAAATAATTCATTTTATCTTGGAGGAATTGAGCAATGGCGAGAAATCTTTCATAATTTGCAAACTCAATATGATAGCTAGCAACTACATCCTGGAATAAATGGTAATTTGTTTTCCACCACGATAATGAATTACTCAAATTCGTGTTAATTGCTAATAGTGGATTATCACATTTCTCATGAATAAATTCCGCAATTTCTAATAGTGGTTTCCAATATACTGGTTCTCCTCCAGAAAAGAAAAACTTAAATGAATCATATCCTTTAAACTGAAATCTTGTGATTAATTTATCCAAAAATTCTATATATTTATCAGTATCCTCATTCTTATGAGTTCCACTCCAATTACCCTCATTGCAATATGAACATCTATAATTACACCAATTATTAACTTGCCAAGTAACACTTAAATATTTATTCTCACATGGTAATATTTTTACTAATTCACTCATTTGGTCGGTAACCTCTTATCATCTAACCACCAATTTGGTACTACTAAATGATCTTCTATACTATCATTAAACTCTTTTTTCAAATCTCTAAACTCTATAAATGTTTTAAAAAAATCTGTATTTCTAACTGCATCCATGTAATATGTATATTGATAAAACATTTTACGTTGATTTATTTCAGTTTGTTCCACTCCCTGGCAATATTTACCATAACTTGCGTGTGGTTCCCAATCATTTTCCAAATATGATATAATTTTATTAGCCGCTCCGTGAAAATCTAAATACTCATTATCATATGTAGAATAATCATAAAACTCTCTATATAATTTCATCGCGCTGTCTCTAATTTCCCACTGCATTAAATTGGTTCTCAAATATAATGGTTGGTCTATTAGTATTGGATAGAATCCCACTTTGCGATTTAACAATCCATCTAATCGTAAAGAATCTAACCATTTCATCATTTTATAAGTCTCAAACATATTATATATTTGAAATACTGTATAGATTTGTATCCTAACTTTATCTGGTAATTGAATTAACTTCTTAAAATTATCTTCAATCACGCCCCAATTAGACCCATATCTTATATATTCCTGTGATTTCCCGAATCCATCAATACTCACCTGCACTTCACTTCTATCAAAAAATTCTAATTTCTCATACAAATCTAAATTCCAAGTTGTCAAATTTGTTGTAAATGATACATGACATTTCTTGTTACCTATATCTATCAAATGATTTATAATTTTAGTATTTGCTTCAATAATACTTGGCTCACCACCTGTTACATATAATCTTTTTAGTGTTGGTGCAATTTTTTTAAAATTTTCTAAAAACTTATCATTCTCGTGCCACATCATATCGATTTTAGATATGTCGTATTCAGATGGATACCACATTTCAAATAACCATTCTGGCATAGTTTTATCCCTATTCTTTAATAAAGTTAATCTCTCTGAATTAATTTTACTACTACTATATCCCCAACACATATTACACTGTAAATTGCAGTGATTGCCCAATCTCAACTCTAAACTTTTTAATGATTCATTCACCCATCCATAATCTTTAGCCGATTGGATATTTTTAACAATAGAATCCTTAGCCCAACTAAAAATACCATCATCTTCCATATAACTTCTAATGGTATCCTGTCTGGTACTCATTGGTGCGTTGTGTCCTCCGTATGTTTTATTTGCATTTTCGACATTCCAACATACATTACATTCCTGTATTTGTTCACCTTCCAACAGTTTCTTTCTAATACCTTGTATATTTTTAGAATTCCATATTTCATTAATATCATCTTCATATAAATTATATGTTGTACCATCTTCCTTTTTTAGATGAATATTTTCATTTTGGGCACAACATATCTTAACAGACCCATCAGTATTACTGTTTAGGTTCATAAAAGGGAACGGACAAAATGTTTTACTCTTTTTTAGTTTCTCAATATCCAAGATTGAACTCCACTATATCACCATTCTTTAAGGATTTATCTTTCAAGACTTCATTGAGTTGTTTACCAAAGGATTTATGAACTTGTGGTGCCATGTGTAATGTCCTATCATCATGTTCTAATTTAAAATCTAAAAGTTTTGAAAATTTTAATAATTCTGGTTTGATATTAACACCTTGATTAAATATATGTGGATAAAAATCAAAACTTATATCATTTTTAATTAAGATGTCAATATCAAAAAGTTTATCTTGTTCTTTAAAACAATAAAGATGTATAATTTTTTTATCTGAATAATTTTTTTGTAAAAATCTATCAAACCATTGTAATAACGCTATCCCTTTCAAAAATATCGAATCATCATTTTCTTTTCTAATGTCCATCTCCCTATGTAAAGTAGACCAACCAAAGATACAAACATCAAAATCTTTTTCGTAATTCAAAAAATCCATTATAGTTGTCCATATACCGTTACCACCTAAACCACAACCATCCAAAACAAAATTATTTTCTCTACAAATAACATCTAACCATGAGCGTGGTTCTAATTTTTTGTAATAAACTAGTTGAGCTACAAAACTATCTCCAAATGTAACTAACTTAGACATAATATTCCAAAAATTTTAATTCAGGACAAATTTTAAACAAGGATTCTCCTCTTAATTCATCCAATGGTGTATTTCTATCTATAAAATCTGATATAAGATTATCATAATTCTCTTGTTCTAAAAAATCAAGTATAGATATAAATCCATCTTTAGCAATACCATCACCAAAATTATTATCTATCCATTGTATATGTTCTATATATTTGTCAATAAACTTCTTTCTTTCATTTGGTGGTATAATTTGTATTCTATAATCATCTGGATATGTCAATATATTCATTCGTACATTATTTGGTTCTAACAATCCTCTATCAATCCAATCTTTATGAAAGTCAGGTAAGTGATAAACATTCATAATACTAACCGTAGGTGTTATCTCAAAATATACATCAGGACATTCTTTTATCATTTGTCTACGATTCTTTTCTATCACGTCCCATTTCATCCCTGCTCTAATCAACTCACCTCTTTTACCCATACCATCAAGACTTGCAGCTATTCTAACATCCTTAAAACTATTCCAATACTCTAATATAGATTTCTTTTTATAGTAAAGATTACTGAAGTTTGTTGTATATCTTAACCTCACATCTTTCATCTCATTCTCAATCCAAAAATCTAATATCTTATAATGTTCCTCTGTGATGATTGGTTCGCCGCCGGCCCAACAAGCTTCCTCTACTGTTAATAATAATGGTTGTAAATCATTCCAAAACGTTTCATTTTCCAATATATTCATAATTTTTGGATTATCTGGAGTTTGATCGTAAAGTTTTACGTGGTCATCATACCAAGCACTACTCAATTCAGGGCCACACGTCCTACACTTAAAATTACAAATATTAGAAATTCTAATATCCATATAACTCATATTTATTTCTTCTACTGACCCGTCAATTTGAGTAGTTTCAACTCTATCTTGATGGTGCCCATATGTTTGATTTACCATATTTCTCAATGTATATACATTTGATTTTTCCATCTCATAACATCTAATGCAGTCTGGAGATTCGTTTTCATTCAACATATTCAATCTAAGTTGTTTATACTTATCATTATTCCAAATATCTTTTAATGGCGTATCATTAAGATTTCCAATTATTTCACTGGACATACAACACGGAAATGCATTACCGTTTGGCCATATATGTGTATGTATCCACGGCATCATACAAAATACTTTAGAAGTTTTATTCATTATTTATATTTAATTCAACCCAATCCGAAAACCTATCTGTTTGTTTCGGATGTGATATATTAGTAACCTCAAAATAATTCGACAACTCTGGAAAAACTTCGTTAAAACTTTCATTTCTAATAGTGTCCAGATATGTTGTGAAGTTTATAAAACTCGATTTTCCACTTTCATATAAATCTTGTCCATTCATATAATCAATACAATTTTTAACATATCCTTTAAAATTATCATGATTAGATTTTAAATTTTTCTTCATAAACTCATCCCATCGTTTTTCAACTTTTTCTTTTATTTCTTTAGGTAGAATTTGAGAACTTAATTGATCGGGACCAACTAATGGTATTATAAATGTGTGAAGTAATCCATCCCCATCTAATAACCCAATATCTATCCAATATTGAAAAAAATCTGGTAAATGCAACGCATTGTTTAACTGAAAAACTGATGAGATGCCCAAATATATATTTGGTAAATTCTCTTTCAGGTATTTAAAATTATTTTCAATTAATTCCCAATCCGTCCCACTTCTTAAATATTCCGCCCGGTCTCCCATCCCATCTAAACTAATTCTAAGATTCACATTACTAAATTGTTTCCAATAATCTGTGATGTTAAGTTTCAATTTATCATTTTTTAACATCGACAGATTGGTATTGTATTCTATAAAAACATCTGTTTTATTACTTTCAATTAAATATTCTAAAATCCAATATTGCTCTTTGGCTGCTAAAGGTTCCCCTCCGGCGAAATAAATTCTTTTAACTGACCCGAATTCGTTTTTAAATTTTTCTATAAATTCTTTCTTATCCAGTTCATATTTTTTCAGGTTATATTTACCAGTATCTTCCCAATAATGATATGGGTGATCTTCGGCATTGATAGATTCCTTTGCCCAAGTGGAACTCCACTCTGGTCTACATGACCTGCACTTGAAATTACAAAGATTAGAAAATCTAAAATCTAAATATATAGTTTCGAAATCATCTATTGAACCATCTTCATTTGTTTTATATACATTATCGAAATATTCATCATATTCTTTATTAAAATCATCTCTATAAGAATGTCCCGACGTTGCCTCAAGTATATAACAATCACTACAATTAGTATTTTTAACACCATTTAACATATCAAGTCTTAATTTTTTAAAGTAATCACTATTGATAATATCTTGAATTGGTTGATTCATAATATCTGTTTCTTCTACACCATGATCTCCCTGCGTCATTGTTTTATTTACACAACATGACCACACAGTAGAATCAGTATTTACATACGCGCTCATCCACGGTAAAATACAAAACGTTTTATTATTTAATAACTTTTCTTTATCCTGAATTTTCATTTTATTTGTATATGAACGGATCTCTCTTTCGTAATTCTTTTATTTTTTTCTTATATCTAATTTCTAATCTTACCTTATCGATAATATTTTTTAACCAATTACAACATTTACATTTCATGTTTATCTCCTATTATTTATTCTCTCTCGGAGTTTCTTTCGTCTTTCCATAATTTTCCTCTTCCTATCATCTCCTACTGCAGATTCTTTGCATAAGTTCAAAAATTTTTCATATTCAGGAAATACTTCTAGAAAATTTGTATTACGTCGTTTATCATGTTGAGTAAAAAAATTATAAAAATCACTTCTACCCTTAGATAAATATTCATCATCTTTAGTATTAGACTCAAAATAATCAACAACTCTATTGAATTTAGCAATTTCTAAATCATCAAATTTATTAGGATCCCATTTATGATTATTTGCGTACATAAATTCTAAACTATCTAACATATGCGGTAAAAATTCTTCTTTTGGTAGAATCAACATATCATAGTGTGGAGGCTCTTTTAAATGTGGAGTATCTATTTGTATTCTTTGCCATGGTTCTTCACTAGTATCATCTGGTTCTTTTGGCCATGGTTTATTATATTTTTTTCTTAATTCTAATATCATTTCTAATAAGTCTGTAAAATTGCTCACACATAACAAATTAAAAGTGATCATAAGTGATATTGACGAGTTTGGAACTTCAGTTAAAAACGTATTTATATTACGTTGAAATAATTCATAGTCTAATCCATTTCGCATATATTCAGCCTTCGATCCTATGGCATCAATACTGGTGAATAATTTGAAAGTTTTTACCTTCTTTTCAGTAATGATGGGTTTTATTTTTTCTATAAACCTATCAATTAATTTTGGATTTGCGCCCATATTAGTATTTATATTCAATTCCATATGTGGGACTGGATTTTTATTTATCTCGTCTAACAACCTATAAGTTGAACCATGTATTAATGGTTCCCCGCCAGTCAATCTTAATATATTTAATGTCTTTCTTAATTCGGGCCACCATTCAAACCAAGCTTTCACATATGGATTAGTATCTTCATTTTTATAAAGACTTTTTTCAAACCACTCCACACTGTAATCACCACTATTCAAATTAGTATATGGTCCCAATTCTTTAACTTCGTCAAAAAATTTGGAACTGTATCTGGGATGACAATATCCACATTTAAAATTGCACTGATTTCCAAATGATAATTCTACATATTCTGGATTTACGTTAAAGTCCCATGGTTTTTCTACGATTTCGTCAAGCAACCACGGTTGTCCTTCGTGTATTGCAACTGAACGCTGTTTTCTATCACTAATATAGTCATCCCCCATTGCTTCAACTTTCCAACAATATGAACACCCATCTGGCTGTTTTCCTTCCAACATCATTTTTCGCTGTTTCTTCTTTTCTATCGTGTTGTGAATAGCCGATGGGGTTTCCTTTAATTCTTCTAATGGAATTTTATGAGGTCTTGGATGATAGCAGGAATGAGTTTCCCCTAAATGTAAATAGATGGTGCAATGATGCCACTTTGCTAAACAGAATGTAGGACTTGTCTTACTTTCTATTTCTGGTAATATTTTTTTTATTCTATCATGCTCATGTTGATGTGCCATTAAAATGATACCTTATATAAAGTTGTATAATCTGTTAATTTTTCTGCATTTTCTATATTATATTCCAAACTGGATATCCCATCTTCTAATACGGATTCTATTTTATTATCATAATCAAAATAATATTTTTGATTTACATATGTTTCTGGTTGTTTCCATCCTTTACCAACCCAACCCTCGGTTTTATGAAACAAA
>LWDU01036258.1_pt1 | contig 13849 bp, 8 predicted proteins | sample 727161 | NCBI WGS metagenome assembly LWDU01 (sample SAMN04566230, study PRJNA314399) | hydrothermal vent metagenome | isolation source: deep sea hydrothermal plume seawater | place: Mexico: Gulf of California, Guaymas Basin | collected 2004-07-11 | reverse complement strand
CGGCCGTTGGCTGATCGGATCCTTCTTTCGCGTTGAACAGGTTCTGATAGTCGTAGGTCCAGGGTTCGTAGTAGTCGTCCATGCTGGGCATGTGCGGATTGTGGAAGATGTTGGGGACGATCTTCGTTTTGCTGGTGGACTTGATTTCCAGTTCACCAGCGGCATTTTTTTCGAAGCCGCCTTTGTACTTCTCCTGATCTTCCCACTTGGTAGGGAAACCGGTGCCGGGCTTGGTTTCGACGTTGTTCCACCACATGTATTCCGCACCTTTACGGTCCGTCCATATGTTCTTGCAGGCGACGCTGCAGGTGTGACACCCGATGCACTTCTCGAGATGAAACCGCTCCGCTTGTGACTTTTGTTGTGGGGAGATTTCAGTTGTCAGTTGTCAGTCGATTGGCATTCCACTGAGGACTGTCTACTTTTGACTGTCGTTTTAATACACCGGTTCGCCCGGCAGTTTTCTGACCAGCAGATGTGTGTCGCGATTGCATCCGACCGGTCCCCAGTAATTGAAGTGATACGTGAACTGGCCGTATCCGCCGATCATGAAGTTCGGCTTCAGTCGAGTTCGAGTCAGGCTGTTATGCCCACCAGCGCGGCGATTCTTTCGCAGCGGCGATAACGGAATGCCGTGAGTTCGTTCCGGCGCGTGGTACTGCATGCATATGCCGGGCGGGATACGTGAGCTCACGATGGCTCGTGTCACGACGACTCCGTTATCATTGAATATTTCCACCCAGTCGTTGTCCGCAATCTCCATCGCCGCGGCTTCCTTGTCATTCATCCACAGCGGATAAATGCCTCGGGAAAGTGTGGTCATCCGCTGGTTGTCGCCATACGTGGAATGGATGTGCCACTTGCCGTGTGGAGTCAGAAAGTTGAGCATAATGACCGGCCCTGTGGTTTCTCCGTTTTCGGTGAACTGCAGATCGGCATACTGCGTTGGCAGCGGTTTTGGCTTGTAGGTCGGCAGATGTTCGCCGAAGTCGATGTACACAGGATGGTCCAGATACAACGACTGCCGCCCGGTCAGGGTGCGCCAGGGAACCATCCCTTCCACGTTGTAGGTAAACGGGGAATAGGTTCGACCGTTTTCGATCAATCCCGACCACATCGGGCTGTTGATGAATCGCCGAGGCTGGCTTTGAATGTCCTTGTAAGATGTGCGGACGCTGCGACTTTTTTTGGCAAACTGTGCCAGTGGTAGTCCGGTCCGTTCTTCCATGTTCTTGTAAGACCGGTACGCCAATTCGCCGTTTGTGACAGTTGCAAAATGCAGAATCGCATCACACACATCGACGTCTCGGTTGAGTGATGGGTAGGTGTTGCCGTCCCACGTTTCGGTGCGGTGAGTCTCAATATATTCGTCGTATTCTTCCTGAATCGAATACTTCGTGCCGTGAGCCCCCAGCCCGTTCTTACGAACCATCGGTCCCCATGAGACATACTGATTGTAGACGTTCTTATAGTCGCGTTTGACAATTGCGAAGTTGGGCATGGTCTTGCCGGGAATGGCTTCCCCTTCGCTACGAATCCATTGATCCATGCTGGGCTGAGCAATCTCGGCCGCAGAATCATGAGCCAGCGGAGCGACGACCAGGTCCTCCACAGGTTCGGGGAAGTGCGGTTCAGCAACTTCGGAAAACTTCTTCGCAATCTCTTTGAAAATTGCCCAGTCGCTTTTGGACTCCCAGCACGGCGGGACCGCTTTGGACAGCGGATGGATGAAGCTGTGCATGTCCGTCGAATTCAGGTCCGCTTTTTCATACCACGTCGCGGCCGGCAGAATAATGTCCGAATACAGGGCGGATGTGTCCATGCGGAAGTTGAGATCGACAACGAGATCCATCTTTCCCTGCGGAGCCGTTTTGTGCCACTCCACTTCTTTAACCGAGCCCTCTGCCAGATCTTCGCCGACCGCGTTGTCGTGCGTGCCAAGGTAATGTCGCAGAAAGTACTCGTGCCCTTTTGCACTGGCCATCAACGCGTTGCCGCGCCAGATGAACCAGACACGTGGCCAGTTCTCTTCGGCGTCCGGATCCTCGACAGAGAATTTCATCTCCTTCTTCTTCAGCCGGTCAACGATCCAGGCAATGATCTCCTCCGTTGAATCCGCACCGGCGGCCCGAGCCTCTTTGACGATTTCAATCGGGTTTTCCGGAAACTGCGGATAAAAGGGCAGCCAGCCCTGTCGGACCGCTCGCACCTGCATGTCCATCGTATGGCCATGAGCCGTACTGTTTTCCAACGGATTCTGAGGCACTGTGTGATAGTCGGTGAAGTCTTTTTCGTAACGCCACTGATCCGTGTGGACATAATGCCAGCTGGGAGCATTCTGCAGACGTGACGGCGGGAACCAGTCTTTCGCCATAGCGATCGAGGCCCACGACTCGGCCGGTGCCAGTTTTTCCTGTCCCACATAATGAGCCAGCCCGCCACCGTTGACTCCAACACAGCCGCAGAACATCAACGCGTGAATGCCGGCTCGATACATCAGATTGGCGTGATACCAGTGATTGATGCCGGCACCGATCAGGATGGTACACTTGCCGTTGGTGTGTTCGGCCGTCGTGCCCCATTCTCTGGCAAACCGGATCAGTACATCCCGGCTAATGCCTGTGTACTTTTCGCTCCACGCAGGCGTGAACGGAGCGTTCTCATCGTCATAGTCAGCCGGGTACTCGCCGGACAGCCCTCGGTTTACGCCGTACTGAGCCATCAGCAGGTCGTAGATGGTGGTGACGTGAACTTCTGTGCCGTCTTTTGTCTTCAGGGTTTTGATTGGCACTCCGCGATGTGACGCCTTGCCTGCGCCAAAGTCGTCGAGTTCGACATCGATAACATCGTCGTGGTCTTCGAGGAACGACAACTGCGGCTGAATGTCGCTGCCATCCATGCCGTCCTTCAGCAGCAGATTCCACTTGCCCTGTTCTTTGCCCCAGCGAAATCCGGAACTGCCCATCGGCATCCGCGGTTCGTGGGCTGCCTCGTCCCACATCAGGAATTTCCAGTCGCCGTTCTCCTCAGCGGCATACTTGTCCAGTCGCCCCGCACGCAGCAACTGGCCCGGTCGAATGACGCCATTGGCGTCTGTTGTGATTTCGACAAGGTACGGGGAGTCTGTGTATTTCTTCGCGTACTGAAGGAAGTAGTCCGTCTTTTTCTGATGATGAAATTCAGTCAGCAGTACGTGATTGACGGCCATCCACCACGCACCGTCCTGACCGGCATTCACAGCCACCCATTCGTCGGCATACTTGGCAACCATATTGAAGTCGGGCGAGAACACCCACAACTTGGTGCCGTTGTGACGCCCTTCCGCAAGAAAATGGCAGTCCGGCGTTCGTGTCATGCCGATGTTGGCACCCATCGAAACCAGCATCTTGGCGTGATACCAGTCTGCGCTTTCCGCAACGTCCGTCTGCTCTCCCCAGGTTTCCGGAGAAGCGGGCGGCAGGTCGCAGTACCAGTCGTAAAACGACAGCGAGATGCCACCGATGAGTTGCATCAGCCGGGCACCCGACGCATAGCTGATCATCGACATGGCCGGAATCGGAGAGAAGCCGGCTATTCGATCGGGGCCATGCTTCTTGATGGTCTGCACCATCGAAGCCGAAATGATCTCCAGTGCCGTGGCCCAGTCCGTCCGTCGCAGTCCGCCTTTACCGCGAGCTCGCTGCCAACGACGACGTTTCTCCGGATCTTCAACCAGACTCTTCCATGCATCGGCCGGATCGGAATGATCCGCGCGTGCCTGCTTCCATAGATCGAGCAACACACCTCGAATGTACGGGTACTTTACTCGCAGCGGACTGTACAGATACCAGCTGAACGAAATCCCACGCTGGCAGCCTCGCGGCTCGTAAGGTGGGATGCCGTCTTCGAGAAGCGGATAATCCAGTCCCTGCATTTCCCAGGTGACGATGCCGTCTTTGACATGGATGTTCCACGTGCAGCCGCCGGTGCAGTTGACGCCGTGCGTGCTGCGAACAACTTTGTCGTGCGTCCAGCGGTTGCGGTAAAACTCTTCCCACTGACGGCCTTCGGGATTGATCTCGTCGCGGATCCACGCGATAGCGTCGCGAATAATGCTCATTGGTCACCTTGTTCCGATTCGTGTTCGTTGCTGGCTTCTGTGCCAACCAGAGTCGCTGATAAAATCGGCGGTACGCCTGAATCCGATTTGATGTTCTGCTGCGGCGTTCCCCGATGAATCGCGTTGGTGATCGAATCCACCAGCGGGCGACGCACGGAATGGAAGCGAGATTTCCAGATAAGGTCGAACAGGAAAATGACGGATGTCGCCAGTCCGAGCCCCAGCAGTAAGAACGCCATTCGATTAACAGATGCATCTGTCTCGCTGTGCTTAGCGGCATCCTCGAAGTAGGCCGCCAGCACATGAATTTCATCCGCTTCCAGCGGTCGATTTTTGAAAATGGGCTGCATGGTTTCTGTCGCCGGAGCCATCAGCCATGCGCTCAGCGACTTTCGTCCCTTGAGGCGTTCATAGATCTTTGTCAGATCCGGCCCCAGATGTCCGCCACCCAGGGCAGGAAGGTCGTAAATACTGTGGCAGGCGTTGCAGGCGGCTCCGCCCTTCTTCAACCCGCGAGACCCTGTGAAAATGGCACGTCCGGCAGCTCGATCGGCGTCAGTAAAGGGCTTGTTGGAGATCTTGATGCCCTGAAACTGTGATTTTTCCAGCTTCGATTCCGCTTCGATCAGTTTCAGGATTTGCTCTGCACGATAGCGAGTCATCCCGGGAAGAGTTGGCATGACGACGCCTCGAGAAGCTTCGGTGATCTTCGTGGCGTAAGCATCCCCACTGTCGATGACGGCTTTGGGATTCTGCATGAATCCGATCAGCCATTCGGCATCCTTACGCTTCGTGACGTCCTTCAGGTCAGGCCCCGTCAACCGGCCACCACCGATTGTGTGGCAGTTCATGCAGTTGGCACGATAGTAGTCCGGGGTGTCCTGTGCGAATGCGGTGGTGGATACAAGAGCAGCGAACAGCGTCGCCAGCACACGAAATCCATTGCGGCTCTGCCCATCTGCAGCAACGCCAGTAATCTGCAGTCTCTTCTTCTTTATCGCGGGCAGCCCGATCCAATGTTCAATTCCTGTAGGTCGCTCGGTCTGCGGCACGCGCTTTGATTCCGTTGCGGGATTCATATCTTTATCCAGTGACCGTCATCGTTCCTTTGTGACAGCACGTTTGGCAACATGCGTACCAAAACTCAACGGTTCCAACGAATAGGACAAGCCTGTCCGGTTATCTTTAATTTGCGAGGCCTATTGCTATGGGAATTTGAAGGTCAGGATACTGCTGCCACGGAGCAGGATTTCTTACGCACTGGACGGAAGGCCGGTGATACGAGTGTGCACAACTCATGTGCACTGCCGCACGTTACGCACACTTTGCACATCTCGTCCGCGTTGCGGCGACACAGATGCCACCGATGAACAGGCGAATACTCCGGAGCGAGGAGTTGACACTGGAGTCAACAGGCGCAGAATTCAGCTACCACATGCGAGGGGCGGTGTGGGGCGAGACTGAGACGCGGGCCGTCACTGACAGACACCTTGTTTTCCGCCATGCGAGGACAGTCGCGGCTTTGTTCAGTTGCTGAGTACCACCGATGTCGGACTGTCCACCCGTATGTTTCGCGACAACATGTCATTGCTGTTGCACCGTATCGTCAAACGATAATCCCCGGATTCAAGGTCGTGCGGCAGTTGAAACGTGAAGTTGACTCTCAACATGTCACGAGTCACAGCCTGACCAAATACGTGCAACTGGCGGCCGTACGAATCCGAGAGACGACATTCCACCCACATGTCTTCGTGCGGCGGAACCAGAGCACATTGCGCGATTACCTGACTGCCTGGTTCGTACGTGTCACGTCGATGCACTACAACTCCGCCCAGCGTCTCTGTTCCCATCTCCAGGGCAAAGAACTTGTCCTCGTCACGCATGCGATCAGGCTTGGCAAACAATTCTGACACACGTGTTTCTGGTATTGGCTGCAGCGCGTATGGTCCTGCCGGACGACGGTGCCCATATGGGTCCATGTGATATTCAATTTCCAGGCCGGCGGCCACAGACGCCACCAGTCCCAGACTGAACAGCAACGCAGACGGAAGCGGAATCTTTGGCGCGAACCCACGCAATCGTCTGCTTAATGCATGAATCCGTTCAGCAGCAGAACCGAACCCGTTTCGATTCGTCCCGGTCACAAGAGACCGAAAATGGAACTGAATCCGCCTCACATCTGTTTCGTGCAGCCATGCAAAATAGGTCAACAACATGATCGGCGGGAATATGGCAAGACCGAGCAGCCAGATCGTTGACAGATGAAACAGTCCACCAACGACCAGCATGACACCGCGCATACGACCTCGCCAGCACAGAAAGAGGAACAGGACCTGCCAGATCAACGCGACATGCGACATCGTGATGATCAGTTCCGGGTACATGGCCAGCCACTCGCCCAGCGGCTTTGGACCATTCATGTTCGTCAGCAGCCAAAACCGGATTTGATCGCCGCTCAGGAAGCCGACGATGTGCATCTTCGTGAATGCCGCTCCAAAGTATACGATACCGATGAACAGCTGAATCAGTCGTCGGGGCCACGCGGCGGCTCGTGACGATCGACCGCCGCTCGGGTTTTCGCCGCGAGAATCATTTCTGCTGCGTGACCTCAGGCGATCAACAGACCAGATTGCACCGCAGTTAGACAGCAGCAGCAACAGCAGCACATGTGAGGAGATTACCGAGTATTTTGTCAGTGTGCTGAGGTAATCGAGCATGTTCAGGTAGGTATACAGTCCCCACGATCCGGCCAGGGCGATACGCGTATGCCATCCGATGCTGCTGGCGACCAGGCAAAAAATCAGGCCTGTCATCATCGCGACTGCAACCGTCCCGGAAGGTTCAGGCAGAAAGTCCTGCATGCCATAGTTCAGAGCCATCGGAGCCGTCGCACCGTCAGTGGAATAGAATTCTCGTGCATGGCTCCAGCGAGGAATCACGACGCACAGCAGGATCAGCGGCAGACCGATCCGGATGATGGCCAGGCCATATGGAAGTTCTTCCGTATAGAAGAACCGGCGGACGGAACTAACGAAGGAAACGGAGGATTGGTTAACGGCCTGAGCGTCCATGTGCGTCTCCTCGTGTCAATTCTCAAACGTGCTTCCGAGCAGCATCTGCTGTCTGCCTTGTCCCTTTTGTCCCTGCAGGCTGGCCGCCAGCCATGACGCCTGATGACTCTCGCGGAACGAAGGTCGAAGAGACAGAAGCGTACCGTCAGACTGATAGACGGCATTCACGTTGAAGTAAGTTTTCGACTGTTTGGGTTCGTCGTGAATTCGCTGCCACAACGGATCCGGCAGATTGAATTTCTTGGACCAGGTTTCCCCAATCACATACACCCGTGTCATCGGTTCATGTGCCGTCTGCTTCAGGCAATTGAATCCGATTTGGCGGGAGTGATTGGCGAAGTTATCGTAATGCTCACGACTCAGGTTTCCGTAAGCGTGATATTCGCCCCACGGAGTCGGCGTCAGCTCATAGAATTTTCCGCTTTCCCCTTCCGCGACCACGTGCGTGCGATACGACCAGCCGGACCAGCCGCAGAACATGTCCCACACTGTGAAGTACATCAACGGATGTGCAGACACTCGGTACTGCAGTGCGTGGCAGAAGACGCCGTGACCCAGCCAGCTCAGATAAACAACGATGACAGCATGCGTCATCCACCGCCGCAGATGTTTCACCCGCATACGGCGCGGTGCGGGTGGATTTCCGTCCAGTTGCAGCGAGACGCCTGTTTGAGAACTCTGCGGGGCATCAGGTTCAGAATTTCTGAATGTCATCTCGGCCTCCTTGCCGAATCGTTTTCACCGCATAATAGCGAGTTATGGATATAGTTGTCTTAAGATACTTTCGTGGCGAGACGAGTTGGGATGAAAGTAACCGTTCGTCTGACCAATTGCTGAGAGCTCTTGCCATTTCCGGTAGAAATTGCCGGTCACACGTGTCGCGGCAGGGGCTGCGAATATGAAACTGCGCGGCAATATGTTGCTGACTGCCGGCAAACAGCAACACACTTGCCGTTCAGGACTTGAAGACCCTAAACTGCGGTGTAAGAAAAATGTCGTTCTCAGAATCGGATACCCGGATCAGTCGCCCATGATCTCACAAACTGTTGAATATGCCCTCCGAGCGATCGCCACCATCGCACAGCACGAAGGGCAACCGTGTACGGCAAAGAAGATATCTGAAATCACTCAGGTTCCGCTGCCGTACCTTTCCAAACTGATGCAGGGGCTGGTCCGGAGCGGGCTGGTCCATTCCCAGCGTGGTCTGCACGGTGGCTTTGTGCTGACGAAAGAGCCGGAAGACTTCACCATCCTGGATGTCGTTGACGTTGTAGAACCCATTAAGCGCATTCACGAATGCCCGTTGAGGATTCAGTCGCACGGAACGAACTTATGTCCGTTGCACAGGCGACTCGACGAGGCTCTGGAGGCTACTGAAACCATTTTTCGCGAAACGACTCTTGCAGAAATGCTGTCTCAGCCTGGAAGTGTCACTCCGCTGTGCGAAGAAAAGAAGCTCGTGTCGCTGGGTACGGGCGGCAGGAAAAAGAAAACGAAACAGAAGGCGAAGAAAAAAAAGCGGTAGGTGTTTTATTTCTGAACGCCTGGAAGGGCCGTGGTGAAGACACCATGCGTTTCCAGCATCACACGAGTTGATTTTCGGGACCGTCCGGGTACTGGTGACTTCGATTCCGTTGTCGAGCGTTGACGCTGATGACAAATCCAGCGGCTTTGGTGTGACAGGCCAGGCAGTCGGAACGGCTGTCTTTCGTCGACGTGTTGGCGATGGAGAATGAGTCATGGCATTGGCCCACATGTCTTCCCGGTCACGATTCCATTCCATATGGGCAGGCGGTTCCAACAACGCCCCGGGTCTTGCGAGCAATCAACGCGTCCAGGCTTGCTCGCCCGGCACCAGTGATCATCAGAATCATTAACGTGCCGAAGAACGTGACGTGGCCAGCGACTTCTTCCTTGAAATAGAAGAATGACAACGTCAGCACGACAAACGCGATGAACGAAAATGTCCGTGTGAAGAAACCAAGCACCAGCACAAGGCCCACGGCAAGTTCGATCACGCCCACGGAAAACACCCACATCGCCGTACTGACCGGAACGACGGATTCCAGTTCGAAATCGATGACAACGGCCTCCGAAACCCGAGGATTGAACGCCTTTTCTGTCACCGCCAGCCAGATCATTGTGCATCCCATCGCCAGCCTCAAAACGACGCCGCTGTTGTCTCGCAGCTGTTTCCACAACGGTTCCAGACCTGCCCCCAGAACGTCGACGTTCAGTACGTCGTCCGTGCTGGGGCGGTCAGGCCCGTGGGCTGCAATCAGCAGAGCGGCGGCGGCTGATTCCAGCGTTCCCAGCAGATACTGACTGGTAGACAGACCGTAGAAATAGACGCCCAGCGCGACGAGTCCGCATGGCCGCACCATGAATCCCACCAGCACGCAGAAACCGAGTACGACTTCCAGTGTTCCCACCGCGTCGCCGGGAACATAGGGCAGGAAGATGGCACTTTTTGTCCCTGCGACAATTAACGCCACGCCCAGTGCTGTCCGCAGAATCATGGGTACGAAGGACGAATACGTCAGTAGTCGATCGTGGATTGATCGGCAGAACGTTTGTGGGCCCGGCAATAGCTGGCAGCCCGCAATCACGGCGACGGTCACGACGATGGTCACAACAATCAGCGTTACGTACAAAGGATCAGAAAGCGGTGAGAACAGAAACGGCCAGTCCCGCCCTGACAACGCGCGCAGCTTTTCCGGATCGACGACGTACGACACATGCGCGAATAAAGCCGGAAGCATGTCGAAGGGATTCATCATAGATCAGAACCTCCGTTTGCTTCTGCTGGTGCCGACCACTGCGAGGATGCGTTTTCGCGACCATTGAGTGTTTTCAGGAATGCCACCAGGTCGTCGATTTCGGCTGAAGACAGTCCCAGCGACGCGATCAGTCCATCGCGATTTTCATTGGCCTTTCCGCCACGATTGTAGAATTCAACAACCTCACGAAGTGTGCCGATGCTGCCATCGTGCATGTAGGGCGCTGTACGTGCCACGTCTCGCAACGATGGTGTTCGAAACGCTCCGATGTCGTGTTGTTCACCGGTAACGACGAACCGACCGAGATCGTCGTCGCCAGTGCCTCGCCAGCCGGCGCCCAGATTGTGAAATTCGAAATCTGTGAACAGCGGCGGAACATGACAATTGCCGCAGCCCGTTGAGCCGAAGAAAAGTGTTCGACCACGCCGCGCCGCTTCGCCAATGGCCTCCCGCTGGCCGGCTTCAAAGCGATCGAAGTCGGAATCTCCGGAAAACAGCGTCCGTTGATAACACGCCAGCGCTTTCGCGATCGACGTAATCGACAATGGCTCCCCCATCGTGTCCTGCGTTCGCTGGCCGTACTTTTGTTCCAGTCTTTCCACCAGCGATGCTTCATCTTCGTTGGCCATTTCATCGGGGTGCAACAACGGGGCGAGAGCCTGGGATTCGAGCGATGTGTGTCTGCCGTCCCACAGCAATACAGGGTAGTAGGCGGTGTTCAGCACGCTGGGCGTGTTGCGTTTGCCAGGTCGGCCGCCAACACCATGAGAGACAGTGTCCGGCTCTGCGAAGGCATATTCGGGACGATGACAGGAGGCACAGGATGTTGAACCATCAGTACTCAATAGCTGATCGAAGAACAGGTCTTTTCCGAGACTCACCCTGGCGGCGGTCGGCGTATTGTCCACAGGCAGCGGCACCATCGTGTCGAGCCCCAGCGACGGCACCAAAAGTCCGGAATCGGCGTCGTAGTCCCAGAAGAATTTCATGTTCTGAAATCTGGTTCCGTTGCCCAGCGAACCATCCACGACCAGCCACGTCTGACCCTGCAACCGTTCTGTGTTCGCTGTCAGCTCCTTTGTGCGTCCGACGCGATTGAAATGCACGGGGACTGCTGATCCAGCCGAAGTCTGCACTGTCAGTGTTCCGGAAAACCCGGCCGGATCCATTTCCTGCCGAAACGCATTGGAAATCCACAGCCGATGATTGCCGTCGGCGTGGCTGACCAGTTCCAGGTGATACTGCCCCGACATGCCGACTTTGCCGCCGTCGTGCAGAGGCCGATGCATGTGGAACATGCGGTCATGCGTTGACATTTCGGCGGATTCAGATGAGTCCGAATCAGATGGCGACCACGCTCCTGAACGCCATGCGATCAACAGGGCGGCCAGCCAGATGAATAGCAGGACAAACTGCTTCACATTATCTCCTGCGAATTTTCAGATCGGAAAAGTAAGCTCGAGCAATCACGTCCGGGTCGGCCCCGTACACGATCCGAATGGAATTGTCGATATCCCCGCCAGCCTGCAGCGCCGTCATCAGTTTTGCAAAATTCCGAACGCGTCCTCGCTTCAGCAGGAACTGCGTCACGGTTACGGCTACGGGGCGAGCCTGTTCGGACGAAAAGAACACTCCGTCGTGAAACACGTCCGCTGGCTTTTCCAATTTTCTCAGCGATTCCACAACCGCTCCGCGAAAGCTGTCGGCATACTTGTCCTTGTCATCAACCTGACGTGCCGCCAGTGCCGGACCGAGTCCCTCTACAACCCATTCCGGATAGGTTGCGTCGATCGTGGCCAGATACGCAGAGGTCAACTGCTCGACAAGGCTGAATTCCAGCGTCGGAGCGGTCCCGTCGGATCTGTCGCCCGTATCGTGCAGGATCACAAGCGCGTCTTCGAATGTGGAAGAAACCAGTGTCGTGCCATGGTTTTCGGTAAAGACACGCCGCAGCGCGATCTGTTGATTGAAGGTCTCGAATTCGCCTCGACCCCCGAAGACGAATACAGACAGTCCCCCGCGCCACAATGGTTGATTCTGATTCAGAGCGAACAGTTCGCGAAGTGTTTCCAAATGCGTGTCCGACCACTCCTGCACTTCGGTCAACCTTCCCGTCGAAACGTTGCCATACAACTGAATCCCGGTCGACGTCACTGATTTTGGTTCAACGTCGGGAAAGACTTTCTTCCACTGCCCCGTGCTGCGAGTCTCTCGAAACTGCCGGAACTGTTCTGCTGTCAACGTGGCCAGTTCGGCTGCTCGCATTTCAGAGTCCGCCGGGTTGAGGGCTCGCAGGTGCAGACGCGAATTTCCGCCGTCGTACCTGGCTCCCTCACGAATCCACGTTCCCAAATCTTCGAAATTCTTTTTGGTAACCTTTCCTTCCAGCGGCATACGGTTCGCTTCGTCGTAGCTTGCCATCAACTGATACATCAGACTTTCATCCGGATTGCCGGGGATCAGAATGCGACCGTGCCGCCCACCCTGCATGATGGATTCGAAGTCGACCAGCAACAGCTGGCCGGACGGCATTTTTCCCTGATGGCATCTCAGGCAATGCGCTGCCATGAATGGTGCGATGTCGTTCCTGAACGAAACGGTCTCTCCGCCGGTCGGTTTTGGAAATTCCTTCGGTGGCGCGACGTGTCTGGGGTCCAGCAGTTCGTCCAGGTCGTGTTCTTCATTTGCGCCATCGAACTTCGCGCCCTGGTTGATCCACAGTGCCAACAGGGAAAGCTCGTTGGGAGACAGTGGCGATTCCTTCAGCGGCATGCGATGCTGTTCGGAAGCTGCCAGGCGGTACATGATCAGGCTGCGATTGGCGTTGCCCATGACAAGCAGCGGACCGGTCTTTCCCCCCTTTTTCATACCAGCGAATGTATCGAGTTTCAGCTTGCCACTCGGGTCGTCAGCATGACATTCGACACAGCGGGCCTTCAGAATCGGGGCGACGTGTTTCACGAAGCTGACGGTATTCTGTTCCTCAAGATACTTCTTCGGGTTGCGTCTAAGTGCGAGACCGTGTCGTTGACGAACCAGAAGATTCGTCACAGACGCCAACAGTCTGTCGCCCGGAGACAGGTCTGCTTCGTCCGCGACCTGCCTGAGTCGACTTTCGACGTCATCGAGAATGCGTTCGACTTCGTCAAGTTTACGTCGACGAATCAGCGACGATACCTTTGACATCTCGCGGCGTATGCTGGACAGCTCTTTCCTGTGCTCGGACGTCAGCTCTCCACCGCCTCTGGCAGCGCTGGTGCCAGTGCAGATCAGTGCAAGCACCAGGCAAAGCGACAACAGTGGTATCCGTGAAGTCGTGTTCATGTCCGGATCTCTCATTTATCCGAAAATCCCGAGTCCCTTCTCCAATGGTGTGTAGTCCGGGAAGAAGCCTTTCGGCAGGTCAAAGCCCATGTGCTGACGCAGCACGTCTGCGTAGATTTCGCGGAAGTCAGTCGTCACTTTCAGATCGCGTTTCTGATTCAGCTCGCTGGGTTCCAGCCCTGTCCACTTGCCGTAGATACGCCCACCTTTGACACGACCACCCAGCAACCATGTGGCACCCCCATGACCGTGATCACTTCCATCGTTTCCGTTTTCACCGCAGACCCGACCGAATTCGGTGGAAACGAGAATGAGCGTGCGATCGAGTTCCGGACCCAGGTCGTCCATGAACGCGGCGAGTGACGTTGAGACGAATTCAAGCATCCGGTTGAGTGTTCCGTCGACGGACCCCAGACCGATGTGATGGTCCCAACCGTTGATGTCCGTGCCCACGACCTGCAGGCCGACATCCGCTTTGATGATGCGAGCTGCTGCCTTTAGCCGACTCGCAAACCAACCTCCGGGATACTCCTGAAACGTGCCGCCTTCGAAGCTGTCCGCTCTGCTGCTGCCGT
>LWDU01033126.1_pt1 | contig 13858 bp, 17 predicted proteins | sample 727161 | NCBI WGS metagenome assembly LWDU01 (sample SAMN04566230, study PRJNA314399) | hydrothermal vent metagenome | isolation source: deep sea hydrothermal plume seawater | place: Mexico: Gulf of California, Guaymas Basin | collected 2004-07-11 | reverse complement strand
ACAATCCTTTGGTTCTAGTCGAACCCTTGATTTCACCATTTATCCAGATGGCTCAACTCATGTTTTTTATGAATTAGATGTGGATCCACTAGAACTGGAAATCACGGTTGAACTTTTTGGAGAAACGATAGAAAACATTACGATCATTGGTGAGGATGGATTTTTACTATCAAACGAGATTAATCATAATTTAGCTGTAATAGAAACATTTGGCGCATCCCATATCTCTATAGACTATGATACGCAGGACTTGGTTTCCAAAACTGGAAAAATATGGGCGTTTGCTATAGATGCACCAGTACAATATTCATTACTGACACCAAGGGATTCGGTGATTGTTGAAATGAGTAATTTTCCGCTTAGTATGCAGGTAGAGAATGAGCAAGCATATCTAACGTTGCCCCCAGGTCAAGTAAACATCAGCTATTACATTAGCACACTAGCTTCCGCCCAATCCATACAGCCGATTCAGGAAGACAGTGCAACGGATGACTCTTTAATCCTATATTTTGGTGGTATAGCAGCCATTGCGATCGTTGCTGCTATCGTAATTATAAAGAGAAAATCATCTAGAGTTGAGTCATCTATAGCAATTCAGAAAGATGAACAACCTAAACCACAAAGCCTTGATCCAGAAGTAATTTTCAAAGCAAAACAAGATCTGAGAGAAGATGATAAAGAGATAATTAATTTCATTTCAGAAAATGGAGGTCAAGTCTATGAAAGCGAACTACGAAAGAAATTCCTTCAACCACGTACCACAATGTGGAGGGCTGTTAAGCGACTTGAAAGACATGGAATTGTAGAAATTGAAAAGAAAGATTTGCAGAATATTGTAAAATTAACAAGTAAACTGGAGGATCCTGATGAATAAACCACTTGTCTTTTTCTCATTGTTTTTGGTTGCAAGCATGTGTTTTGTTACCATTCCTAATACAGCGCAGGCAGATTCTCAACTTGACATACTCGTAAAAATAACTCAGAATACGAAAGAGCACATAAAAAATGATATTGATAAACTGAACAACGTTTCACAAGAAGTTTATGATTTCTTTGATGAGGGTACAAAAGAAACAGCCCTGTTAATCCAAGCTGCAGAAAAAGAAGATGCCAGTTCAACAAAACAGCATTTCATTTCTGCTATGATTGCCTTCAAACAGGCCAGTTTAGCAATTTCAGAAAATGAATCGCAGAAAACACCACAGGCAGCAACTTATGATCATAGTCAAACAATTAAGAAATATGAAAACAATATCAAAAAATTAAAGCTGATATCAGGCAAACTGAATGCCGATATTGATTTTGAACAGATAGATCAATTACTTGCTTTAGCCAAGGAAAATATTTCAAAAGGCAGTATAGAACAAACCAAGCAGGTTATTGGTAAGATCTCATCCGAAGGCAAACAAATTCAGAAATTATTGTATGAAATCAGTGAACAGAACAGAATTCACAAGGCAAAACAGTTTGTGCAAAAACATGCAGAGAGAATTAACAGCCTAATACTTCAAGCTAAGACATTTGGATTAGATAAAACCGCTAATGTTTTGGCACAATCTCAAATCCAACTCTTGCAAGCAAATACTACTGGCCAAATAAAGCAACAATTCAAAATAATTATTATTCATCAACAAAAAGTTGAACAGGTAAAAGAAACCAACCAGGCTGAACTTTTAAAATTACAAGCATTGCTTGTCCCACTTGAAAAGAAAGCTCAAAGACTAGCTGATGATCTCAAAGAAAATAACACGGCGGATTATTTACTCAAAAGAGCTTTTAATCTTATTGAGGAGGTCAAACAAGACATAAAAGAGTTGGAATATGCCCCAGGCAGAATTAATGATACCAAATATCTTGATTTAACAATAGGTAAAAAGATTCAAACAATCAAAGACTTACTGCTAAAAGCTGAAAAGATAATTTACATTTCATCATAAACTTCATATACAATTTTAAGAGCAACTGACAATATGGCATCAAAACAAATTACCTTTGGAATTGGAGTTCCAATGATCGTTACGGGCTTTTTAATTGCAATTTTTGGGGCACCACTTGCAGGTGATGTCAAAGAAACGGTTGAATTCGTTGGGAGTTTAATTGGAATTATAGGTGTAGTCTTATTCATAGCTGGACTGTTTTATACTAAGCAACCAGTAACGGCATAAACTAATTCAACTTCATTCGATTTTCAGATTAAATAAATAACCAACATTGTTAGAAAAAATGTTTGAAAACTAGAATTTTTGAAATTTTTACCTCTATTGAGGGAGAGGGAATACTCTATGGAACCAAAACACTATTTGTGAGGCTAGCCGGATGTCCTTACACTTGTTTTTATTGTGATACACTAGACGCACTTCCATTAGATTCTGGCAAAGAATACTCAATTACCGAAGCATGTAATCTAATTGATAACAACCTGCAAGATAACACTTACAAGGTTAACTTTACCGGCGGCGAACCACTTATTCAACACGAGGCTGTCAATGAACTTGCAAAACACGTTCAAGCTAGAGGTCTTCCAACGTATCTTGAATCTGCATGTTTTGATTCAAAAAAGTTTCTGCATGTTTTACCATCCATTGATTTTGTTAAAATAGAGTTCAAAACAGCAGATTCAGAATTTATTGATGAGAAACATTATCCTAATCTGATTAAAAATACGCTTGAATGTCTTCAGGCGGCAATAGAGGCTAAAAAAACAACTTACATCAAAATAGTTGTCAGCTCAAAAACTGAATTAAGCTCATTTAAAGAACTTTTAGAACAAATTTTTAAAATTGCTTCCAAGAAAAATCTTTCTGGGTTTATTATTCAGCCGACAACAAGTATTTCTGAACCAACTTTAGAACAATTATTGGCATTTTATGATAATGTCTATCCATACTATGATGAAGTCAGAGTGGTACCACAGTTACACAAAATAATTTCTGCACCATAAATTTCTAGGATCCTCCAGCGTAGGAGCCATATAATTAATGAGGTATAAATACAGAGCCAGTTTTTTACAGTTTGTATTCTTATGGATGAGGAAAGAATCAGAAAACTTGTTAGAGAATTAATAGCCGAAATAGGCGAAGATCCTACTAGAGAGGGATTAACTAAAACACCCGAACGTGTAGCAGATGCCTATAAAGAAATTTTTGCCGGTTACGATTCTAATTCCGAACTATCTGTACAATTTTCAGAGGACTCGGAGGTAGTAGTAGTAAGAGACATTCAATTTTATTCCATGTGTGAGCATCATATATTGCCATTTTTTGGAAAAATTCAGCTTGCATATACTCCAAACGGAAGAGTTTTTGGAATTTCAAAACTAGTCCGCTTGGTTGAAAAATATTCTAAAAGATTACAAATTCAAGAACGAATGACAAAAAACATAGCGGATGAGTTGTATTCTCATGGAGCAAAAGGAGTAGCTGTAATTGCGGAAGCTGAACACCTTTGTATGAAGATGAGAGGAGTAAAAAATAACGCAACTGTATCTTCTGCCGCATTTAGAGGAATTTATGAGAAAAAAGAAGAAAAAGAAAATATTGTAAATATTATTAAAAGTCCCTCAAAAACATTTTTTACGCAAAATTCCTGAAAAGATAAATAATCATTAATTGGATCCGATTTGTGGTAGGACGCGATAACGCTCATATTCCAAAAGAATCTTGGCCAAGTTTTACTTGGTACCTTATTGAATTTGCGATAGTATTTGCGGCTGCAAATCTAATTGCATTTCAAATAATACCAATGGTTGACGAAATGGTTGGTCAAAAGAGTCTTTTGTATTGCGAACAGGTATCATGGCTATCTAAATGTGCACCTACTGAGGAAGCAGTATCTGATACAGGATTACTAAATTGGATATACTGGAGCATTGTAGGCGGCGTGTTTATTGGGTGGTATCTGCTCATTCGAGGACTTGTTCTTAAAAAACCAATTCTAGGAAATCGATAATCCTAGATCAGATTTATCAGAAACACTGTACATTATATGAAATGAGAAAAATTCCAAGACCATTTAAAATGCCATGGGGCAAAGGCATGGTCATAGATGAAGTTTCAATATCTTCTCAATATCACGAACCAACAATCCAGCTGTTAGAGTTTGATAATGGCGACAAATTACTACGATTCTGTTCTTATTCGCATGGACGGTTCAGTAGATCACCGCTAATGATAGATGAAAAAGATCTCAGGCGACTTGGAAAGGCTATTGTAAAAGGAAAAGAAATTCAAAAATTTGTCTCAAAATTAAACTATTAAAGATAAAGCGTTTTATCTTCAATATCTGCTTCTAGAAACGCCGCTTTACGATTATTACATGATTCACATTTACCGCACTGCACTTTACCATTTTTGTAACAACTCCAAGTGCTGAAAATATTATCTCCTAAAACACTATAGCCTTTTTTTAATAACTGCTTTTTTGATAATTTTGCTTTGTATGGTGACCAAATTTCTATCTTTTTTCGAATTCCTGATTTAATACCATCAATTTCTCCCTGATTAAATGAAGATTCAAGTTTTTTTGAAAAGGCTGGTCTACAATCTGGATAATTTTTATCACCTGTATGTGCACCATATGCAACTAAAGAAGCATTTATTGAAAAAGCCCAGGCGGTTGCTATTGATAAGAAAATTCCATTTCTAATTGGTACTACAATAGAATAATTAAATTTACTAGGAATCTTTTTTTTCGAATCTGTAAGAACATTCGTGTTCCCGTACAATTCTTTCATGAAACTAATGTTTACAATTTTATGCTCTTTTAGTCTAAGGATTTTTGCAAACGCTTTTGCTTTTTTTATTTCCTGATTTGCTTTTTGACCATACAAAAATGAAATTCCATATAATTCATATTTTTCCTTCAAATACGTACACATGCTGATAGAATCAATTCCACCGCTAAAAACTACTATCGCTTTTTTCATTTCAAGCTCTAATCTTAGGACCAGCACTGGGTTTACAAATAATTATATCACAATCTACCTTTGCAGAACTGAATCCTTTTTCCATAGATTTTCCAATCTTCTTTAGATTTTGTGATTTTTTACAAAAAGCGATTACAGATGGTCCTGCACCACTTATCGTAACGCCTAAAGCTCCAGCATTAAGCGCGTTATTCTTTACTTTTGAAAAACCTGGAATCAAATGTTTTCTAGCTGGTTCAACAATTACATCCTGAACAGATCTTCCAATAAGATCCGAATCTTTGAGTAAAAATCCAGAAACAATATTAGCAGCGTTTGAAAGATTTGCAGTTAAATCTGATAATTTAACAGTCTTTGGAATTACAGACCTTGAAACTTTTGTTTTTTTCTTTGGCACCTTTAATTTTGGAATTGCCACACACAAGACCAAATCTTTTGGCGGTTCTAACCTAATGACTTCAAATGGTTTTGTTTTAACTACGACAAATCCACCTAGTAATGATGCTGCAACATTATCATAATGGATAGTTCCAGCGCTTGCTTTTTCTCCTATTCCAGCACACTTGACTAGCGTTTTGTTGTCTAATTTTAGATTAAACAATTTGTTGCATGCTAATGCTGCTGCAGCAGCAGAAGCAGCACTACTTCCCATTCCAAATCCAGCTGGAACACCTTTCTTAATTCTAATCTCAATTCCAGATTTTATTTTGAATTTTTGCTTCATCGATTTGATTACCAATCCAGCGGTGTTTTGTTGCGGATCTGTTGGTACATCATCCATCGTTAGTATTCTAACTCCATGCCATGGTCTGTTTGTTGTGGCAGATTTGTTAGTTTTACCAAGTATTATTTCATCATGAAATGCATCCAGCGCCAAACCAAACACATCAAAACCTGGACCCAAATTTGCCGTTGATGACGGTGCACGCACCTTAACATTTGTAATCATTAATCTTCAGCCTCGTCCGTTAGGATATATTTTTTGATTAGCTTATATTTGAATGCATGAAAAACTCTTTGAATGGACTGGCGAATTGCAGTTATTCCTGTAACTATGATCCCCATCATCATAATTGTTATTCAATTTGATATAAAATTAGAAGATGTTCTTGCTATTGGTGCATTACCATTCGCTGCTGCAGCATTAATTATGATGACAAAATTGGGATTACAAGGATTAAAGCTAAGTTACATAGCAAGAACATTCCTTGGACCATTTGATTCTATTAAGAATTTAGTAGCAATGAGAGTTGGAAGTGAATTTATTAAATTTACAACGCCAATGTTTGTTGGAGCAGAGTTTGCAGTAATTTATTATCTAACAAAAAAACGAATTTCGCCAGCAAAAGCAGCATGGGTAGCAATTGTTGATATTGTTACGGAGGTTCTTGCCGGCGGTGTACTATCAATTCTTGCTGGAGTTTTTGCATTACTAAGTGGTGCTTATGTCGTTGCCACTATAGTTTTATCAACTAGTATCACAGTAACTGCAATTTGGACTGTATTGTTTTTCATTTCATCAAAACATACATTTCAAGTACCAAAATCCATTGCTGCGTTAATGAAAACATTAGGGAAGGAGCGTGGTGAGAAATATCTAAAGCAAAGTAATGAATGGTTGGAAGAAGTATGTACATTAAGTAGGGAAAATTTAGGATCAACCAAGACAAAAAAAGTTTTTGTTGTTGGTTTCATAATTGCATTAATTGCATGGGTACTTTACGGAGTTTCATTTTTGGTAATAGCGAACAGCGTTGGGGTTACTATAGAATTTTTTGATTCTATTATGGCTGTGATGGGTGCAAACGCAATAGGAAACTTGCCTATTACTGTGGGAGGTTCTGGTTTGGCAGAATTTGGAATTGTTGCGTACATTAACAATCTAGATCCTTTTAATTTTGTAATTCCAGAAGAAGGACTTGAATGGAATGCTGTGATAGGCTGGAGGATTGCAACCTATTATGTTCCAATTGTAGTAACGTGGGTTCTGTTAGTCAAACTTGCTTTAGGCAAGTATACAAGACCAAAAACTACTCAGAATGAATGTCCGGTATGTGGGAAGTCATTAAGTGAAAGTGAATTTGCGACACATTTGGAAGATAACCACAAAGGTGGGTAGAAAGTACTTATTTTTCTATGATAATTTTAAACTATGAATTTCAAGGATAAGGTAGTTGTAATCACGGGTGCCTCTAGTGGAATCGGTGAGGCATCAGCTATTAAATTTGCTAAAAAAAATGCCAAAGTGGTTTTGGTAGCTAGAAGAAAAGAAAAACTACTTCAAGTACAAAAAGAAATTTCACAATATACAGATTTTACTCTAGTTTGTCAGTGTGATGTTTCTAACAAATCACAAGTTAAGGAAATGGTTGATATGGTGTTAGATACATTTGGCCGAATTGATATTTTAGTAAACAATGCAGGATTCGTTATTTATGGTAAGGTTTCGGAGCTCACCATCGAAGAAATAGAATCACAGATGGAAACAAACTACTTTGGAATGATATACTGCACGAAGAATTTTCTTCCATATATGATTGAACAAGGTCAAGGACACATCGTAAATGTTGCATCTGTGGGTGCTAGTTTAGGAGTGCCAGGTGTTGCTTCATACTGCGCAACTAAATTTGCCATGCTGGGTTTTTCAGAGGGGTTAAAACACGAGCTTTCTGGAACAGGAGTAGATGTAACGGTAGTTAGTCCAATAATGGTAGACACTCCTTTGTTTGATCACCCATCTTTTGAAAATTTTTCAAGGCGTTCTACAATAGCTATCTTGAGTCCAGAAAAAGTAGCAAACACAATTCTCAAGGCTGCGAATTCATCAAGATTAGAGATCGTTGTTCCCTCAGTTGCTCGAGCTGGAATATGGGCAAAACAAAATTTTCCATTTTTTATAAATCCAATTATTGGTAATGCATTTAGAAAGCAGTTAGCAAAAAAACCCTCAAAAAAATAACTTTAAACATCTTCTGAATTTTCATCAATTATTTTTGTTTCTTTTAATTCAAACTGAATAATCGCATCCATCGTAATTCCCTGCTCTTTCAAATATTCTATAGTCTTTTTGCTTAACGGTGCTTTTAATTCATCAAGCTTGAATTCATAGACCGTACCTTTCTCCAAGTCGTTTAGTTTAATTTTTTTTGAAATAGAGAGTCCTTCTAAAATGGTCGTTCCAGAAATTGGTTCGTAAGTTTGAATGTCAACTTTACCATCTTTCTCATTTATATCCAAAACATATCCAGATGCTGTAATTTCTGTTGGTTTTCCAAATTTCGGTGATTCTAATTCTTTATTGACATCCTCAGGTATGTCACTCTGTTTTTTCCCCATTTTTTATAATCACGTTAGCTGTTTGTCTTTCTTGCTTTTCTGCCACCATTCTAAATAATCATATTGTTTGTCTTCTTTTGTAGATTCTCTTCGGTTAAGTTTATCACGTATGTCAGATATTTGTTCTCTAGTGGCATACAATCCACATCTCTTGCAGATGAAATGTTTTGTGGAAGGATCTAATTTCATAGGAATTTCAATATCAGTTCCTATGTCTCTATCATTAGGAATGAGATAATCTTTACCTTCCTCCTCTGCCTTTTTAGCCTCCATCTCATACTGTGTTTTAAGAGCCTTTTTTTCTCGTGCAGTACATTCTGGGCAATTAGGCAACGTTGACAAGACCAAATTTTTTCCATAAAAGCGTTCGCAAAGTTAGAATGATCGCACAGCAACTTGTACAAGTTACGCCTAGTACGTGGATTATATCTTCATCCCGTTAAGGTCAGTTCGCCCATCGAACATACCACGTACCAGACTATCAAAAATTATTATGTAAAACTATTTCTTTCTTTCTAGAATCTCTGAGGCTATTTTAGCGGTATTTCCTGCACCGTTTCCATCAAAATTTTTAGAGAATTCTGCCAATTCCTCTTGATATTTGTTATAATTCTGCCGTATCATTTGAATTGCTTTAATTACTTGCTTTTTACTTTCAGCCAAAACTCCTAACTGCTTTTCTTCCGCCCATCTTATTTGATTTGTATGCTCATCATAAATTGGCATTCCAATTATGGGCTTTGAATTCATGCCCATTATTTCTCCCATTACAGTGTGAGAGCCGTTGATTACTGCATATTTACATCCGTTTAACACAGTCTGCCTTTCTTGCTCTGTCAAAAAACCAATATCAATTTGAGCCCAATCAATTTTTTTTTCATATGCCTCTAAAACTGAATATTTTTTCCCATCTTTTCCAACAACATTGTCAATAGATTTGTCATTCTTGGCATGAGAAATAATTCGTCGTTCGTCCTTCATCTCAGTTTCATGGAAAACTTCTTCATATCTTTCACCAGTTCCATCATTCGTTGGTTTATTTCCCGTCCTCATCCAATATCCAAAATCTATTCCATCAACAAGCCTTTCCAAATCAGTTAGTGATTCAGAGTTTACCAATTTTTTGTTTGAGAAATGACCAACATACGTTACTTTGTCCTTAATGGTATCAGGAAAGTTCAGGTTATATTCACATATTGTGTACGGTGGAGCCGAATCTGCAACTAGTATTTTTGTAGCCTTTGCAATTTGTTTTGACACAAAATACAGTCCTGGTTTCAAATAGCTTCGAGATTTCCATAACTTTGGCATATATTGATTTGTGACAAAGAGGCTAGGAATTCCTCTATTCTTAGCCAGTACATTAGAACCCATGTCTCCATCATTTATCACAAGATCAAATTTTTCCTTGTTATAGAATTCCCTTTCTTTTTTCATGTAGTTTTTAACTTGATTTACCAATGAATGATTATCTGCCACTGGAAAAAGTATGTTAAGCAAGGATAAAGTAACACTTGGACCAACTTTCCCATCTATGGGCGTTGGCATTAAAACTTCATGAATGTTCTTTTGCTTATCTGGAAACTTATCAAGTAATTTTTTGTAAACTTCTCCCTTACTAAAATAATGTACATCAAGCTCTTCGCCTAGATGTTTTAGCAATGCTTCATCCAATCTCATCATGCGTGTGTAATGCCCGTTACCCCATGGATAGATGAACTGACCTATTTTTTTCATAACTAGAATCAAAATTGCCAGTTTAAATCTTCAATGATCTGTTCTAACTTCATCTAAAATATCATGAACGTTATTTGGTCCCACATTAACCAAGATAATTTTTTTACTCATAATAGTTTCTTTAACAATTTTTTCGATTTCTTTTGTAGATTGTTTAAAATTAGAAAAGTTTGAACCACCTAATTTTTCAATCCTACTTAGATATTTTTCTAATCCAATTTCTTTTGCAGTTTCAAAAACATTATCATCTAATCCTGATAAAGGAAAATAAGGAATCAAGTTCTTGCTGTATACTTGTTTGATTAAGCTCTCAACAAAATCAACTGGATAAATTAGTGGAGAAAGAGCTAAGGAAATTCTTTTAGTACTATTTGTGATTGCAATTTGCACTAATATTTTAGCAGTAATTTCTGTCAGCATTAATAGCGGCAATTTTTTGTTAATATGCATTCTATAAAATTCTAAACTTACTTTTGGTTTAATTGTTCTACGTATTATTTGATTAATTATTTTAACCAAATGTAGTAGCTCCGAATCTTTGCTATAACAAACTATAATCTTTACATCAAATCCTTGTTTCATCGTTTCAAGACATGATACTGCTGATAATTCATCAAAAACACAACAAACTATTTTCTTATTTTGTGAATTGTTTGGGATTCCTCCAAGGCCATTATCATAATAAATACAAATGTACGCGTTTAGTTTTGTCAAACAAACGTAAAGTTTTCTATCATATTTTTTACTAGTGCCAGGTTTGATTCCAGTTCCAGCAGTTTTTTCAATCAGGGATGATGTAGCTGCAATTTCAATGTCTTTTGTTACAAATCCTTTAGCGTACCCTTCCACTTGCAAAAGAAATCTTTCGCCTTTGAGAAAAATATCCACACCAACTTTTGAAATACCGTTTACGACTGATTCAAAATCATTAGTAACTTGTTTTGCAATCGCGACACCTTTGATTCCAAACAAAGTATTGATGGCTGACGATGCAAAAACCGGATCATCAGCTTCAACTATTATCACATCACCGTCTCTTCTTATTTTATGAAATTTTTGATTTTGTATTTTAAGGATTTTTTTAATATTCATTACAAGTGATGTGACCTTATTTTTAGAAAATATAGACGGGAATACCACAACTAAGATCTTATCTTTCAATGAAGTACTCCAGCCTGTTTGTAATTTTAGAATTGTCATTGAATCATATCAGTAATGAATATAAAACAAACCAAAAAATGATCCCTATGTCGAAATTTACCCCAGAACAAATATCTGAAATAAATGACAAATTAAAAACTCCTGAGGAGGTATTACAATGGGGTTTAGAAAACATTCATCCTAAACTTGCATTGGCATCAAGTTTTGGCGCTGAGGATGTATGTGTAATTCACATGTTATCAAAAATTAATCCAGAAGCCAGAGTTTTTTCATTAGACACAGGAAGAATAAATCAGGAAACATACGACGTTATGGATGAAATAAGAAAAAAATACAATACTAAAATTGAAATCACTTTTCCTGATGCAACTGAAGTAATTGAGATGGTACAAACTCACGGCATGAATTTATTCTACGAGAGTGCTGAGAACAGAAAATTATGTTGTGGCGTTAGAAAAGTGCATCCTTTGAATAAGATGCTGTCTACATTGGATGGCTGGATTACTGGTCTTAGAAGTGATCAGACTCAAAACAGACAAGAATCTAAAAAAATTGAAATTGATGAACAACATGACAGCATGATAAAACTTAACCCAATTCTTGATTGGAGTTGGGAACAAACAATGGGTTACATCAAAGAAAATGACATTCCTTACAATAAATTAATTGATCAAGGCTTTCCTAGTATTGGTTGTGAGCCATGCACAAGAGCGGTAAAACCAGGCGAAGATTTACGAGCGGGCCGTTGGTGGTGGGAAAACCAATCCGATAAGGAATGTGGCCTACACATGGATCACAGTAAGTAAAAATCTTGTCCGAAGGCACTGGAGTATCTAAACCACACGGTGGAAATCTCGTAAACAGATTTTCAAATATTGACCCTTCTGGTCTATCATCAATATCAATTAATGCTGATCTAGCAAACGATGTTGAAAATATTGCTGATGGAATATTCAGTCCATTGGAAGGTTTCTTATCTCAACAGGACTTTGAGTCAGTCGTTTCAAAAGGAAGATTATCAAATGACATACCATGGACAATTCCAATCGTATTAGATGTTGACGAGTCAACTGCCTCAAAAATAAAAGACTCTGGTAATGTTTTATTAAAAAACCCTGATGGATTAGGCGTTGCAGTATTAAACGTCGAAGAAGTTTTCACTTTTGATAAAGAGAAAACAGTAAAAGGTATTTACGGTACAGATGACAATTCGCATCCTGGTGTTGCCAAAACAACTGCAATGAATGATTTTCTTGTGAGCGGTAAAATAGATTACATTAAGAGACCAGAAAATACAGAGATTAGAAAATTCAGGATGGAAAAAAATTGTTGCATTCCAGACAAGAAATCCACCGCATGTTGCTCATGAGATTCTCCAAAAGACAGCTATAACTACGCGAGACGGAGTTTTCGTTAATCCGCTTATTGGAAAGAAAAAATCTGGTGACTTTAAAGATGAAGTTATTGTAAAATCATACGTATCTATGATTGAAAACTATTATCCTGAGAATAGATGCAAATTAGGAACTCTTCATACAGAAATGAGATATGCTGGACCCAAAGAAGCAATTCATCATGCTATAATGAGGCAAAATTATGGTTGTACACATATCATCATTGGACGTGATCATGCAGGCGTTGGAAAGTTTTATGATCCTTTTGCAGCCCAGAAGATATTTGATGATTATCAGGATCTTGAGATTGCACCTATATTCTTCCCTGCATTCTTTTACTGCAAAAAATGTCTTACATTTACTAATCCAAAGGTATGTCCTCACGATGAGGAATCAAGAGAACAAATTAGCGGCACTAAGTTGCGTTCGTTGATTCAGGAAGGAAGCGCACCATCAGAATTTATTCTGCGACCAGAAGTTGCAAAAATCATCTTGAGTTATGACAAACCATTTGTAGATTAGATTTTTATCCGTGCCGAAAATTTGCTAAAATATGAAGTATTTACTTATTATTTTTCTAGCCTTTACAATAATTCCAGCATTTGGTCAAGAACCTATGATTGGAGATTACCTAGAACCTAGCAATCCATCGTTAATCATCCAACAAACAGAAATTCCATATTCTGAATTTAACAAAGTTAAGAGTAATACAGTGATAGTAGATTTTGAAAACATACATGCAGGCAGTTGGCAGGCAGAACTTCACAACGATTTGTTGTATGGAAACCCAGATGGAGATGCAGTAATACGCATTTACGATTTAGATATCCCTGAAAAATTTTTTGAGATTGGAATGGGAAGTCATCCTAGATATTCATATTGGATAGCTGCAGCTGTTCCAGAAACAGGCTACGTTCTTCTTTATTCAGCTTATGAAAATGGTTGGGTTTCAGGAAAACCTACAAAGATTACATATTCTGAACAAAATGGACTAACTGTCGATAACGGCTTGAGAACTGTTTTATCAAATCTTGACATTTCACCATTTGCAATAAAATCATATTCTGTTCACGGAATGAAAGGTTCTACTGATCCGCCAGCAGTAACAGATGGTGTCTTTACTGTAAAAATCATATCAGCTGACTATGGCGAAAACCCACTTTCAATATTTCCATTTGTTGTTACTGGCATTATTGGAGCTGGGGTTATCATATTGATTTTTTCTAAGAAGCGTTCTTAGTTTTAAAATAATTACAATTCTTCCTAATTTTGCATACATCACACATTGGTGAAATTGGCTTGCAGA
>LWDU01036320.1_pt1 | contig 13868 bp, 9 predicted proteins | sample 727161 | NCBI WGS metagenome assembly LWDU01 (sample SAMN04566230, study PRJNA314399) | hydrothermal vent metagenome | isolation source: deep sea hydrothermal plume seawater | place: Mexico: Gulf of California, Guaymas Basin | collected 2004-07-11 | reverse complement strand
AACAGCCCGTGCAGCTTTCTGCGCTGGCAGCGTTCGATCATGGCAGCGAACAGGACGTGTCCGGCTGGACAGTGTTTACACCTGAAGATTCGTCCTCCGTGACGGTGGATCACACCGGGTTGACGAAAGTCAATCGCCGTGGACGGCACATCATTGTCACACGTTTTCTGGATCGTGTTGAAGCGGTCGAACTCATCGCGCCGCTGGAAGAATCCGCTGCCACGCCACACGAACAGACGACGAACGGACCGATCGATGCATTTGTGGAGCAGAAGTTGTTTCAGATTGGGCTGCATACGGCTCACGCGGCCGACGATTTTACAATTGTTCGCCGTCTGTTCATTGATTTGACCGGCCGGCTGCCGGCCCCGAACGATGCCATCGCCTACAGCACAGACACGCCGGTCGATAAGAAAGAACGCCTGGTCGACCGCCTGCTGGCCAGTCGTGAGTTCACCGACTTCTGGACGTTTCGTCTGGCGAAAATGTTGCGGGTCGCCAGCACGCGAAGGAACGCGAAAGCCATGCAGGCCTACTACGTCTGGTTGTATGCTGCAGTTGCCCAGGGCGTTCCGTTTAATCAGATGGCCCGGCAGTTACTGCTGGGCGAAGGCGCCGTCCTGGAAAACGGCCCGGCCAATTTTTATGCCGTTACTGCCGACGCTCGGGCCCAGGCGGAGTTTGTGAGCCGGGTGTTCCTGGGAATCCGCCTGCAGTGTGCCAACTGCCACGATCATCCCCTGGATTCGTGGACGCAGGACGATTACCACGGGCTCTCGGCGATCTTTGCTCGCGTAAAACGCGGGGACATCATTCGAGTCACGCAGTCCGGTGAAGTTATTCATCCGGGCACCGGCGAACCCGCGTTGCCCCGGATTCCAGGGCAACGGTATCTTTCTGTGTCGCGGCAATCCACGCCCGAAGCTTCCGGCACGGAACGCGATCATCGCACGTTGCTGACGGACTGGGTAGTGGCGCCGCAGAATCCGTACTTTGCACGGTCCACGGTCAATCGTATGTGGAGTCATTTGATGGGGCGAGGATTGGTTGAACCTGTGGACGACCACCGCGCCACAAATCCTGCCACTCATCCGGAACTACTGGACTGGTTAACGCAGGACTTCATCGACCACGGAATGCACCTGCGGCACACGATTCGACAGATCTGTCTCAGCGATGCATATGCACGCAGCAGCACGGCCGACCAGTCGATGCCGGAATTCTATGCCACCGCCATCCCGAAGCCGATGATGGCAGAAGTGTTTCTGGATGCGGTGTCGGATGTCACGGGTGTGGCGGACGATGCGGAAGGATCTTCTGTTCGGGCCGTGTCGTATGCGGGATTGACTCTCGATTCGCGGGCACTGACGCTGTTGGGGGGCTGTACCGTCGACGACAGTTGCGAATCGGCCGCTGTGGACGCAGATGACCTGTCGGTACAATTGCATCTGCTGAATGGTGCCGTGCTGAATCATCGCGTTACACACGCTGATGGATATCTACGCACAGTTCTGGCGTCAGAAATGGCGGCAAAGCAGATCATCGAGACGTTTTACATGCGCGTGTTTTCACGGCTGCCGAATGAAGCGGAACTGGGATTCTGGACACATCAGTTTCCGTCCAGGGACAAGGCCACGGCATTCAACGCGGTCGCCGAAGATTTTGTCTGGAGTCTGCTGACCAGCGAAGAGTTTGCGATGAATCATTAGGCGGCAGCTTTCGGTCTTTTGAGGCAGATCGTTGATTCTGCGACAGGAAAAGAGAAAACCCATGCTCAGACAATTCGCTCCAGACATCCGCTGCGACGGCACGTCCCGTCGAGGAGCGTTGCAAATTGGCGCCCTGGCCGGACTCGGCATCGGTTTGCCACAGCTTGGCAGTCAGGCACGCGCCGACCAGTCGAATCGTCGACCGGCGAAGAACTGTATTCTGGTGTGGCTGGACGGCGGTCCCAGCCATCTGGAAACCTTCGATTTGAAACCGGAAGCGCCGGTTGAGGTTCGGGGGCCGCTGGAAGCGATTTCTACGGCCGTTGCGGGTGTCAGTATCAGCGAGTGCATGCCTCAGCTGGCGACTCGCATGAACGACCTGGCCGTGATCCGATCCATGACGTCGCCACTCGGGGAACACAACCTGGGGACTCATTACCTGCTGACCGGATATCGGCCCACGCCTGCTCTGGACTATCCTTCGTTCCACGCTGTGGCCAACTTTCAGCTCGGTCAGTCCCAGTCTGTGCTGCCCAACAATATCGCGATTCCCGAATATCGACTTGGCGGAGCACGGTACGGCGGCGCCGGTTTTTTGCCAAAGGAATTTGGCCCGTTCTCGGTGGGAGGTGATCCGGCGAAGCGGGACTTTGAGGTTCGCGATCTGAGTATTGCCGACGGGCTGACGCTGGACAGAGTTTCTCGCCGACGCAGCTTTGCCGAACAACTGGCCCGCTGGAATTCATCGGAATCGGCGAATAAGGGACTGAACGCTTCGTTGGATCAAGCCTTTCAGATGGTCTCATCACCGACGGCGACTGCTGCGTTCCGTCTGGACGAAGAAGCGCCGGCAACTCGAAAACGTTACGGAGCGAAGTCCATTGGGCAAAGCTGTCTGCTGGCGCGACGATTGGTGGAACGAGGAGTCCGGCTTGTCACGGTGAACAATCGCGGCTGGGATACTCACGAAAGTCTGTACACGCGGCTGAAGGAAGGATACACCGGTGCCAAGGTGGGGGTTGGGCTGATTCCGTCGCTGGACATCGCATTGTCGGCGCTGCTGGACGACTTGAAAAGAAGCTCGTTGCTGGATGAGACTCTGGTTGTCGTGATGGGAGAATTCGGTCGCACGCCGAAAATCAACACACGTGGCGGACGGGACCACTGGCCTCGTGTGTTCAGCGTTGCTTTAGCAGGTGGCGGTATTCGTGGAGGCCAGGTAATCGGCAGCAGCGACTCCGTGGGCGAATCGCCAAAGGACCGGCCCGTGACTCCGGCAGACCTGGTGTCGACAATTTACACACTGTTGGGGCTCGACCCGTCGACGGAGCTAAGAACGTCCGACGGTCGCCCGGTTCGCATGGGCGCAGATACGGCAGACGTCGTGACGGAATTGCTGTCGTGATGTGGATGTCAGCATTTCCCACACGGCCATGCCTGACGCAGCGCTGGTCCGGCCACCTTGCCCTCGCAATGATCGGGCTCATGCTGACCGTGGGCTCAGTGGCTGTGTCTGCTGCCGGGCCGGAAGCGTTCGAGCCTCCCGTCACGTGTCTATGTATTTCAGCCGACGGGGAATACGTCGTCGATGGATCGCAGGCCGGGATAAGAATCAGACGCTGGCACGATCTTGCCGTGGAAGCCGAACACCCGATTCCCTGCGCACAAATTCACGACTGCAGAATTTCGGCGGATCAATCCAGGCTGGTTGTCGTCGGCGGTGATCCGGGACAGACTTCGTTTGTGGGCGTGTACGCCTGGCCCGACGTCAGCGAAATCTGGTCCCGTCAGTTTGGCGAGGACGTACTTTACGCCGGTTCGTTTGCCCAGTCAGGAGACGTGCTTGCACTGGCAGGCCACGATCATGGCGTCTATCTGGTGAACGCAGACAATGGCGAACCGCAGTCGATCCTGAGGGGACATTCCAAACCCGCGACCGATGTGCGAATTCTGAACGACAGCAGGACGCTGCTCAGTTGCAGCATCGACCAGACGATTCGTGTCTGGAACTATCAGACGGGCAGCATTGTTCGGTCGCTCAATAACCACACGCAACCGGTGATCGCCATGGCCGTTCGCCCGGTGACAGAGGGGCTGCCGATGATTGCCTCGGTCGGCGAAGATCGAACCGTACGTCTCTGGCAGCCGACGATTGGACGTCTGGTGCGATTCTGTCGGTTGAAGTCTCCCGCCAATGCACTGACGTGGACAAATACCGGAGACAGAATCATCGCCGGCTGCCGTGATGGCTGCGTCTATTCCATCGTCGCCGATACGCTGGAAGTCAGAACCTATCCGGACATCTCCAGCGGTTGGGTCAACAGCATCGCTGCCCATCCGAAGCAGTCCTCTATCGTTGTGGGTACGTCGACTGGCAGGGTCCGGAAGATACTGCTTGATCACTGATCGGAACTTGCCAGGCAGCAACGGCCAGACAAGCCTCTGGCGCCTGATCGAAATCAGGCTCAACAGTGCACGGTCTTCATGAAGAAGGCTGTCGCTGTATCGTCCGTCAGGCGTTGGAACTCCTCCTCAGTGCCGACAAAGGCCAGGACGAACGGCAGACTTGCCCGCTGCACGGCTCGAAAAGCTTTCAGCAGCTGGGCCACCGTGTCACCGTCACCCTCGGAATCGGTCTGTACGATCTGCGAATCCAGGAAACAAAAGACGATACCATTCAATCCGGCTGGCGGAATCCGCCACGCGTATTTCAGCATGGCTGTCATTTTTTCCGCACCATCTCCATTGGTCTCATGGGCCACGTTCAGCTGCGTCCCGGGATTTAGTGTCAGTGCCACTTCAAGTTCTCGCGACAGGGCCGCCGTCACATCGCTTAGTCCGGACTGTGCCATGGTGCCAATTGGAGTTTCGCACCACATCCAGAGATTGCTGATGGCGAATGCTTTATAAAGCCTCTTCAGAATCAACGGCGCTGCCTTGCCGAGCAACGCCGTGTTTTCGAAGTTACCGTCGTGTTCCAGAATCTGTCCGATCAGGGGATTCATCAATACGCTTCAGTGTTGGTCGAACAGGCGATTCGCCTTGCGCTGTTCGAAAGGGATTGGCCCACTACACGCTCAGAATCAAGTCAGGTTCAGTCATTCGGCCAGTCGTTACGTCGACGCAGGTCGTCGTCATCGGTTGGGTTGGCAGGCACAGACTGCACGAATGTTACCTCACGCGGTTCTACCATGACCAGCGAAAGGCCCCACGCCGCAACGACGACTGCTGTTATGCTACAAAATGGTACCACGTAGCCAATTCTGTGGACGGCATCGCCAACCAGCGGAGACAGAATGATGGGAGGAGCCATACACAGGACAACCGTGCTGACATAGATCGGGTGATTCTCACGAGAAGTCAGCTCCAGGGCGTAGTTTAACATCATTCGAAAGGTGACGGGCACGAGACCCAGCCACGCAAATGCCAGCCAATACCAGCGAGCGTCCGCAAATTCTGCCAGCGCCAGTGCCAATGGAGGAGCAAACATCGCCAGAAACGTCAGCCAGCGAAGTGCCGCCCGGGTTCCTCGTCGGTCTGCCATCCGTCCGCTGAACCAACTGAAACCAGCGGCCGAAAGGTTCTGTGCCACAACCCACACCATTAACATGCGACCCTCGTACCCAGGCTGCAGCCGACCGAGCCGCTGATAGTGCGGAAACAGCAACTGCGAGCAGACGAAAAGTGCCGCCAGAATACACAGCCGTCGCAGGTGAGGATCGCTGCGCAGCGCCTGCCGCGCAACCGCGAATCGGCGACGGGCATCAATGGGTGACCGTGGCACGATGGGATCAGATTGTTCCTGCAGACCTCGAACCGTGAATCCGGCCAGCAGAAAGACGGCCCCCGTGAACAGGAATATGTATGCGAAGTGGGGAGGCTGATGTTGCGTCCACGGACGCAGCAGAATCCACGCCATCAGGACGGCCACCGCTGAGCCAGCGTTTCCGGCAATGGCAGCCAGCCGACCTCGTCTGTCCGGCCTGATCAGTTTCCCCTGGATGGTGTTGTAGGCTGCCTGGTTGACTCCACAGACACAAAAGAACGCTGCGTAAGCGGTCAGGAAAAACGCCACAAACCACGCTGGCGAACTGTGGCCGAACAACAACAGCATTCCGCCTACGGTCAGAAATGGCACAGCCATCAGAAAGGTTGTGCGGGCCAGCCAACGCGATTTCAGGCTGGCCCGACCCAAGCGGTCGGACAGCAGAACCGGAGCCAGTGACTGACTGAACCGATTCAGCGGCGGCAGCATTCCGCGCACCCAGCCGACATCTGTAATGCTGTCGAGAAACGCCGGCAGGATGACGCTTTCCGTCTTGAAAATCCACGCGGTGCGGAACAGTATCTGGTGCAGTACCAGCGTCAGCACGTTGCGTCCTTCGGCCCTGTCGTTTTCGGCCGCTTCGGAAGCGATTTGCGTCTCGGGCAATTCGGGTTGCGTTTCGGTGATCCGGGGCATTCCGAAGTTGTTCCGGTGCGACAGCAAACGGTGTGGACGGCTCTGCAATTTTCGCCAGTTCAGGCGGAAATGCCAGCGCCGCAGATCACGTTCGTGAGAATGAGAACGCTGGCGGAACCCCCGGGGTTGCTGACGTTGACGTTTTGCTGCCTGTTGATTGGTTGTCCTGCCCACGCAAACGCAATGCCGGTGTCAGTTGGCTGGTGCGCCGACATCTTTTGCGGGACAGGTCCGGTGCGGACCTGAGCCAGTGACGGATACGGTCCGATTCTTCTTTTGCATCGACCCCGTGGCGCCGTTACGATCGGCTTAACCGTCAAAATCCGTCTGCCGTCAGCCGCCGAAAGAGACTCCGTGAATCGCCCCTCGCTCCTTAAAGATCAGTCCACGCGGTTGTTTGATGCCCGGAGACTGATCGTCGGCATCTGCATCACGGCAGCCGCGTATGCGATCCTGGAAATCAGCCGCGCGGATGGCAGCGAAGTCAACCGGGCTGCTGCCGCAACATGTGTATGCGATGAATCAACAGGTTGCCTTCAGCACGTCTGCTTGTTCCGCAACTGAGATCCGGAACACGACTTCGCAAAAAAAAGCCCGGCGCCTGACGGCACCGGGCAAACCGATGATAAGCGTGGTTGTTCCTGCCAGTCGCACTACGGCAAGGCAACAGTCTTCAGATTCTGCTGTCCGTCTTTCTCAACCAACACAACGGCATGAGTTGCGTTGAGCTTGTCCATCTGAACAACGCCCTGCAGTGAGTCAACGGTCACGTAGCCCTGTCCGGCTGCACCGCCGCCACTTACACGTTCCGTCAGTCCCTTGTTCTGACCCAGGCCGGCGGTCGAGATCTTCATGACGCCTCGAGCACTGTTGCTCAGCAGCAGGAAACCGTCGCCACCTTTTTTGTAGCTGATCATGTCCAGCGGCTGGTTGCGATTGCCCAGTTCTGCGACTGTTGTTGCCGTGATCTTTCCTGCGGCGGATTCAAGTTCCGCCAGCGGAATTCTGACCAGTGGAGTGCATTGATAGGCCGCCAGCAGGTTCGGTTTGCCGTCAATCATCAACGGTACAAACGTTCGCATAGCGGAACCATCTTCGTCTCTGCCATGAGCCGCGTGGTAGATCTGCACGCCCACGCCTTTATCAGATTTCGCAAATGGAAAGACAAGTTCACGAACGCTGGAAGGAGCATCGCCGCTCCGCAATCCTGAAACCAGTACCTTGCCTTCGTACCATACGATATCAGTGATCGCATCGTTTCTTGGATTCCGACGACGCCGTCCCGTGGCACCGTCTGCAGGAGCATTCGCCAGCACGGCCTTCGAGAACCGCACGTCCTTCAGTGCCAGCTGAGTGATCTTTCCAGCACCATCGATCTGTACGATGGCAGGCTTTCCATCGGCCGTGACGGCTGCGAAGACGTTTCCGGTCGCCGGGTTCGTGGCGAGATCGTTGATCGTGGCTTTCCCTCCGACAACGTCGCCAATTTTTCCGGCCAGATCGTCGACGTTGATATTGGCCTTCGACGCGTCCCCTTCGCGATTGCCGGTCGCTACTGCGAACACGGTGGCTGATTTTGCATCACCGATGAACAGAATGTCGTCCGGTCCGAACGTCAGCTTGCCAGCCGACTTGATGTCGGGAGTTCCGCGTTCCAGACCCCATTGGTCGGCAGATGCAAAACTGCCCGCCGACGCCAACACAACAACTGTCGCCATCAAATATTTCATCATTCTGTCACCCTCCTCTGCGGGCCGGCCCGCAAACCTGTTTGAGCTGACGCTCGGAATCGTTTGGTCCGCCCCGTTGATCGCTGCAACGATGCGCTCACAGCACATCAAAGGCGAGGGGACAAACCGTCAGGACAATATGCAGGCATTCAGGCGGTCAGCCTGAAGGGGCAGCATGACGAATGCTTTACGATTCCTCAACCAATCAGACAGCATTCACTCGAACAGACGATAGATTCCGGATCGCGAGGCTTGACCTATCCGTGGGTGCATGAGATCTTGGGTGACTGGCGGCACCGTATTGCTGCTCATCCTGCCGGTCACGTCCCCTGCATCCACGGAGCTTGTCTGTGTCCTCTGAATCCCGCCGCCGTTTCCTTCAGCAACTTGCAGCCGCTCCGGCTGCATGGACTCTGCTGCCGTCGTTGAACGCAGCAGCCGAATCTGTGGGCAGTCTGCACCTTGCCCCTTTTCGTTTTGATGTGACTCCGCCGCACGGACATTCGTTGTGTGGAGGATGGATCAAGCCGGTGGTCGGCGTTGACGATTCTCTGGAAGCCATTGGTTTTGTGTTGCTGGGTGCCGGAAAACCGATTGTGCTGTGTGCAGTCGACTGGACCGGCCTGCTGAACGATGCTCATGTGCAATGGCGGTCAGCACTGGCGGATGCCGCGGGCACGACACCGGATCGTGTTGCCGTACAGTGTGTGCATCAGCACAACGCGCCGTTTGCCTGTCTGGACGCCGAGGCGATTATATTGCAGCAGGGTGACCTGCCGCACATTGTTCAGCTGGACTTTTTTCGTCGTTGCCTGGATCAGGCACGAGTGGCCGTTGAGTCCGGGCTGAAGAAGGCGCGGCCCGTGACCGCGATCGCGGCGGGTCAGGCGGAGGTTCAGAAAGTCGCGTCGAATCGCCGTGTGTCTCGCAACACATACGGTCACGTCGTAAAAATGCGTGGCAGCAGTTGCCGCGACGAGCAGCTGATCGCTATGTCGGAAGGGATTATTGATCCGCAGTTGAAGACTGTTGCATTCTATGACGGCGACACAAAAATCGCCGCCTGTCATTATTACGCAACGCACCCCATGAGCTACTACGGCGACGGACGGGTGAGCAGCGACTTTGTCGGCCTGGCCCGAAAACGCCACCAGAAAGAGCAGCCGGAATGCCAGCACATGTACTTCACGGGCTGTGCCGGAAACATATCGGCCGGGAAATATAACGATGGTTCTCAGCCGGTGCGGCAGATTCTGGCGGACAGAATTTACGACGGCATTGTGGCAGCAGAGAAAACCCTGCAACCCAGGCCCGTCGAATTTGCCGGCTGGCGGACTGCGGAAATGCTGCCGGTCGCGCGGTCAACGTTTTCGGCGGATGTGCTGCAGGAACAGATATCGAACTCGAAGAATTCCGTCGTCAATCGGAATCGACCGTCGTATATGCTCAGCTGGCTTAGACGTCTGGAGAAACAGACACCGATTGTTCTGAGTGCCTTGCAGGTAGACGATATTTCGCTGCTGCATCTGCCTGCGGAATCATTCATTGAGTATCAGCTGCGAGCTCAGCAGTTGGGGGGCGATCGTTTTGTCGCGACTGCCGCGTACGGTGATGGCGGGCCGTGGTACATACCGATTGCAGAAGAGTATCCAAACGGCGGCTACGAAGTTTCGGTGGCGTTTTGTGATCCCGGAATCGACGCGGTCATGACGAGTGGCATGCAGCAATTGCTGCTGCCAGGGGATGCCTGACCGATCGAATACGTGCAGCGTGTGCAGCGACGTGTCGCGTCATCTCAGGCTGTTTTACTCACGATTATCTGCAGCACGGTCATGCCGTCGCTCCAAAGCTCGCCGATAGGTCTCCACATAATGGCGTGCGCTGGTTTGCCAGGACCAGTCCACCGACATGCCGGTCTTCATCACCTGTTCCCAGACGTTCGGCTGCCGGTACAGTTCGACGGCCCGTTGGACCGTTTCCGCCAGCTGAGTTGCCGAGTAGTCGTCGAATACGAAGCCCGTTGCGACGCCGGCTCTGAGCGTTTCGGGCTCAACGTTGACGACCGAATCGGCCAGACCGCCAACTCGTCGAACGATTGGCAGTGTTCCATAGCGCAGGCTGTACATCTGGTTCAGACCACATGGCTCAAAGCGACTGGGCATCAGAAACGCGTCGGCGCCGGCTTCGATCTGATGCGCCAGACCGTCGTCGAATCCGATAACCACGGCCACCTTGGTCGGGTTTTCAAGAGCCAGATGCCGCAGGTAGTCTTCGTAGCGAGGATCACCCGTTCCCAGAAACGCGATCTGTATGTCGTCGAACAGAAGCCGAGACGCACATTCTGCGATCAGGTCAAAACCTTTCTGGTCAGACATGCGGGAAATCATGCCAAACAGCGGTACTCTGTCTCGCTGCGGCAAACCCATTCGTTGCTGCAGCGCCGCCTTACAGATGGCTTTTCCCGGACTGATCTCCTGAGCTGAGTAACTGTTGGGAAGGTGTGGATCGGATTCCGGATTCCAGATGGTCGTGTCGATGCCGTTCAGGATGCCCACGAGATCGTCTTTACGATAGCTGAGCAACGAGTCCAAACCCTCTCCGCCGTCTTCCGTGCAGACTTCCTGTGCATAAGTCGGGCTGACTGTTGTAATCTGGTCTGCGAAACTGATCCCCGTCTTCAGCAGATTCAGATCGCCCCAGAATTCCATATGTTGCATAGTGAAATAGCGTGCGTCCATGCCGGTGAGTGGCATGTCGGGATACCAGAACCTTCCCTGAAACGCCATGTTGTGCAGCGTCATTACGGAGGCTGCGTTTTCGAATCCCGGGCGGCCAGCGAACTGGGAGTGCAACAAAGCGGGAATCAGTCCTGTCTGCCAGTCGTTGCAGTGAATAATATCGGGCCGCAGCACCATCTGCTGGCAGACTTCCAGCACCGCGCGGCTGAAGAAACAGAAGCGTTCGCAATTGTCCTGATAGCCCTGACCGTCTTCCATGTACAGTTGCGGTCGGTCGAAGTAATCCGGCTGACTGATGAACAGGACTTTGACGCCTGAGTCCGGCAGCATTGTCCAGTTAACGCCGCTATCGAAAATCGCAGACCCGTATCGACGATGGCCGGCAGTTGTTCCTGTTTCGCCAAACGCAGTTGGCGGTAATCGGGTACGATTACCGTTACGCTGTGTCCCTGCATGTCCAGGGACTTGGCGAGCGCCATTGATACGTCGGCCAGTCCGCCCGTTTTCGAAAACGGAACGGTTTCGGAGGCCGTGAGCACGATTCTAAGTCGGTCAGAAGTCAGCATTGTTTGAGAATTTGACCGGCTGGAATCGGGCCGGGCGTGTATCATAAGATCAGTTCAGTCACGAGTGGGGACATGGGTATTCGGAAAGGGGTCAGGAACCAATAGCCGGGATGGCCCTTCGGGTGCTTTGCACTATTGGTTCCTGACCCCTTTTCTAACCTGATTCTAGCATTTAACCGGACAGATCCCGAAAATTCACATCATTACTGCAGCAGAAACAGGACATAATCGGCCGTCGATTCATCGACGGTCAGAACAAGGTCAATCATGATCATTCGCAAAGAGTACAAATTCTACGCAGCCCACCGAAACGAAACGCTACGCGACAAATGCAGCAATATTCATGGTCATCGGTATGGTCTGATGATTCATTTTGAGGTTGAACGCGAGGGCGACATCAGCACGCTGTTTGGTGACTTTGATGCGAAGATTGAGCCATATCTGAAGGACAACTTCGATCATGGCATGTTGATCAATCGCCATGATCCGCTGTACCAGACACTTATTGACCACTGCTCGCGCACGGGAGAGCAGTTCCGTCTGAAAGTCTTCGACGGAGCGACCAGCGTGGAAAATCTGGCGTGGATCATGTTTTCGGAAATCACCGCCATGGGATTTCGCCTGGATCGGCTGGAGGTTCAGGAGACTGATACGTCGAATTTGATTTATACGCGCGAAGACTGGGTGCGAGACAATCGAGTGTTTACGGCGAACAAAGAAGTTCAACCTGCTGACCAGGTGTGAAACGCGTACCGGAAACCTGGAATCGATCTGATGCAGCTCCATTCCCGCCGCGAACTCCTGCGACATTCCGGTTGCGGTCTCGGAGCACTCGCCTTTGCCGGCATGATGGCGGAATCCGGCGAAGCGCGGGCGACACTGCGTGATTCGTCCGCATCACCACTTTCTGCCAGTCAGCCTCATTCTCCGGCCAAAGCCAAACGCATCATTCACCTGTTTATGAATGGCGGACCGTCGCAGATTGATACCTTTGACCCCAAGCACAATCTGCACGCGTTGAACGGCCAGCCGTTGCCGGATTCCGTGAAGGACGCGTTGCAGCCGACTCAGCGTAAACGTGTTGGCAATATCTTCGCGTCGCCGTTTCCGTTTTCACGATACGGGAACAGCGGTCTGGAAATCAGCAGTCTCTATCCTCACGTCGCCAGGCATGCGGACGATCTATGCGTCATTCGTTCGATGCAGGGAGAGGTCGCAAACCATTCGCCAGTTCTGTTGCTGACCAATTGCGGGCATTCCACGTTACCGCGGCCAAGTCTGGGGGCGTGGATGCTGTATGGTCTCGGGACAGAAAGTGACGATCTGCCTGGATACGTGGTACTGATGCCGCAGGGAATGCCGACCGCCCAGTCTCGCAACTGGACCAGTGCTTTTCTGCCCGGGATATATCAGGGAACTCATATTGAGACCGAAAACTCAGAGACGGAATTGATCCCCAACCTGACGCGCAAGGACATTCGTCCCGGCACACAGCGTGCTCAGGTTTCGTTGACGCAGTTTCTGAATCGACGACATGCCGCACAGCGTCCCGGCGATGAGCGTCTGGAAAGCCGCATTCAGTCAATGGAACTGGCTTTCCGAATGCAGAGCGCTGCCACGGACGTGTTTGATCTGGCCAGCGAGCCGCAGCATATTCGTGAAATGTATGGCGATACGTCGCAGGGGCGCAACATGCTGATTGCGCGGCGGCTGGCCGAACGAGGCGTTCGCTACATCCAGTGCTATCACGGCGGGGGTCAGCCGTGGGACAGCCATGCTTCCATCGTAAAGAACATTACTCGACTGGCTCGTGAATCCGATCAGCCGATTGCGGCACTACTGACTGATCTGAAGCAGCGAGGAATGCTGGAAGATACGTTGGTGATCTGGGGCGGAGAAATGGGCCGCACGTCCACTGTGCAGGCCGGACCGAAGGATTTCATTCGAGTTGGTCGCGATCACCACATTGACGGCTACACAATCTGGCTGGCGGGTGGCGGCGTCAAAGCGGGAACTGTCTGGGGCAGCACCGACGAATTCGGCATGGCCGTCACGGAGAACAAGGTTGACGTACACGATCTGCATGCCACGATCCAGCACCAGATGGGCTTCGACCACAAACGGCTGACGTATCGCTACTCGGGCCGCGACTTCCGCCTGACGGACGTGCATGGTGAAGTCGTCACGGGCATCCTGGCCTGACGGACGCGGAAATTCGGTTGCGGGGACATGCCAGCCGCAGCAGGTTGTTGTCCAGCCAGTCACGTCGCCGTAAGGCCGGTTTCTGCCAGCCGAATGTTAAGTCTGATGTGATCTGGAGATATCGCAGGACACGAAGGCAACAACTACCGGTTACACCTGTTTTTCACCACGTCACCTATTACAGCAGTTTTCAAAATCACGCGGTCGTTCTGTAGCGGAATTCGCCAGGAATTTTGGCAGTGACAGGTCGAAAGCCTTGGCGGCTTCCGCTACGACAAAAAGTAAAATGCTGCCTGGTGTGCGGTATCACTCCCATTCACCAGCAGCCGTTCGCAGACGGTTCAGTTGCTGATTAATGCGGTCGCTTCGTGCTTGGTGTGAATCGCAGGTGTTGTTGGCTGAGTCGTTGAAACGGTGAGATTTTAGCACGGAAGGAGACGGAAAAAATCAAATCCTACCTG
>LWDU01035964.1_pt1 | contig 13869 bp, 9 predicted proteins | sample 727161 | NCBI WGS metagenome assembly LWDU01 (sample SAMN04566230, study PRJNA314399) | hydrothermal vent metagenome | isolation source: deep sea hydrothermal plume seawater | place: Mexico: Gulf of California, Guaymas Basin | collected 2004-07-11 | reverse complement strand
GAAGGAGCGGGGCTTCGTTCGGTTACTGGCCCCCCGGTTTGACGAGCCCTCCGGCCTGCCCCGCGATGGCATCCCGGCCAGCGAATACCAGCAGCAGGCGGAAGAATTTGTTGAGCACTTGGGGCTGGAGCCGCGCTGGGTGTATGCCGACAATTTTGGTGAGCTGAGCACTCTCATCAATCAGGGTATGGCCGACATCATCATCACCAATTATTCGGTGACCAAGGAGCGCCAGAAAAGTCTCGCCTTTTCCACCCCGGTAAACGCCGTACAGGAGCGCTTGGTGGTGCCGCGGGCGCTGGCGGACCTGCCGCTAACGGAGATGGGGGAGGTGACGCTGTCGGTACCGGAAGGGTCCGCCTATCAGGAAACCGCCACCAAACTGGCCAAGCGCCACGACAACATCAGCCTGGAAGTGCTGGAAAGCAATGTTTCGGATGAGGAATTGGTCAACGGCGTGGCAAATGGTGAGCTGGCGGCGAGTATCGTCGACAGCAATATGCTCGATGCGCTGCTTGAAGAGGACGGGGAGGCTGTAGCGGGGCCAGTGGCCAACCGCAAACGTCGCATCGCCTGGGCTGTGCGCCCGGATAGCAGTGAATTGCTGGATCAGATCAACCAGTACATTACCAGCGAGCGGGTCATTACCTCCGTGGACAGCGAGGAAGAGCGTGACTGGGCCGAGATTCGTGAGAAAGGGGTGTTGCGAGTCATCACCTCCAATAACCCGGCCAGCTATTTTATGTGGCGTGGGGAATTGATGGGTTTTGATTACGACCTGATCAAGGACTTTGCCAAGCAGCATCGTTTGCGTGTCCGGGTTGTTGTACACGATACCCCATCTTCCATGTTTGCGGCCCTGGAAGCGGGGGAAGGGGATGTCATCGCCGCCTCCATGACTGTCACAGCAGAGCGGGAGCGCGCAGGCTGGTCCTTCAGTGAGCGTTATCTGGAAGTGAATGAGCAGCTCATCGGCGAGGCGGGCGATACACCGCTGGAGACCGTTGAAGAACTGGCAGGGCGCACGGTGGCGGTGAACCCGGAAACCGCCTATTACGATACGCTCAAGGCGTTGCAAGAGGCGGGGGGCTCGTTCGAGATTCTGGAAGTGGAAAACGCCAGTACGGAAATGTTGATCGATGGCGTGGCCAGCGGCGATTACGACCTGACCATGGCCGATAGCCATCTGGCTGCCATGGAATCCACCTACCGGGATGACATCGCTGTGTTGTTCCAGTTTGAGCCAGCCAAAGAGATTGCCTGGGTGACCCGGGAACCCCAGCAGGCACTGCGTGAGCAGCTCAACCGCTATATAAAACGTGGTTATCGTGGGCTGTTTTACAACGTGACCTACAACCGCTATTTCAAGGAAAAGAAAACCATTGCGACCCATGAGGCCTATCGGGTGGAAGCGGGCCGGGATATTTCGCCCTACGATGAGCTGGTGCGTGGCGAGTCGCTCAAGTATGGCCTGGACTGGCGCCTGATTACCTCGCAGATGTACCAGGAAAGCCGCTTTAATCCGAACGCCCGCTCTTTTGCCGGTGCTCAGGGGCTGCTGCAAGTGATGCCCCGTACCGGACGGCAATTTGGTTACAGTAATCTGACTAACCCGAAGAATGGCGTGGAAGCGGGGCTGGCCTATATCGACTGGCTGGAGCAGCGCTTTCCCGCACGCCTGGACCTGGCGGAAAAACTGTACTTTACGCTGGCCGCGTACAATGCCGGCCATGGCCATGTGGAAGATGCCCGGCGCCTGGCGCAGCGCCTTGGCAAGGATCCGGACAAGTGGTTCGGCCATGTGGAGGAGGCCATGTTGCTCTTGTCCAAGCCCCAATATGCTCGCCAGGCCCGCTATGGGTATGTGCGCGGCTCCGAGCCGGTCAAATACGTGCGGGAAATCAAGAACCGCTATTTGGGCTATGTCGCCGCGCTGGGTGAGCAGGAGCAGTCTCAGCTTTAACCGGGATTTTACAACCCGGTCATGGAAAAGCCGGAAATGGGCCCCATTATCTGGGGTACCACTCATTGAAGGAGATTGTGATGGATCGCAACACTTTCATCGAAAAGGTAAAAGGCAAGCTGGACGAGCTGGATAATGAATTCGACCAGCTGCAAGTCAAAGCGGACAAAGCAGGCGAGGATGTCCGCCATCAGTGGGAAACCCGCAAGCTGGAATTGAAAGAGAAGCGCAAAGAGCTGTCCGCACAGCTTGACGAAGTGCGCAACGACAGCAATTCGCGCTGGGAAGACGTCAAAGACAGCGTGGAAAAAACCTGGGATAGCACCCTGGATGGGCTGAAGGACATCAAGAACAGCCTGTTCAAGTAACGCCAGGCGTTTGAAAAAAACCGGGCTTTTTGCCCGGTTTTTTTATGGTTCATCGCGGATTCGAGTGAAAAACTCGTTCTAGCTTTTAAATAGGCTTACCGCGAACCTTTCGCACTTTGCATGACGCTCAACGCCGAAAACCAAACGCGAAAACCACACAAACAGTAAACAAAACCCTGCTACAGCGCCGCTGTAGGAACGTAGCAACGCGGAGTAACGCACGTAGTTCCGTGCTGCCGAAAGGGTGAGCGAAGCGAGGGGATTTCCAGCAGGCAGGCTCTTCCCGCAGATAAAGTCGGACGCCTGCCTGATAATCACTGCCTGGCGATTTAAAGAACGGGTGCAGTTGCCACATCGCTCACAGTCACAGGGCTTTCGGTTATTTCCTCAGGCACCGGGTATCAGGCGTCCGGTCCTCTCCTCAGTGAATTCGTCCGGCAAGACATCCCATCTTTACCATTCCCTCAATCCCGCGATGAACCCTCTTTTATGCCGCACCTGACCCGTTTTTTCAGAGACTTTCCAACCACTCGGTGATCGCCTGGTGCACTTCGTCACGGCAGTCATCGTTGAGAATTTCATGTCGACCTTGCGGCCAGAAGTGCGTGGTCAGCGGTTGCTCCATGGCATGCAACACTTTCTCCAGGGCCATCATGCCTTTGCCGTTGTCGCTCATGGGATCCTGTTCACCGCCTAACAACAGCACGGGCAGGTTTTCCGGCAGCTCGGATAATCCCGAAATGCTCTGGATGCGACGCATGGCGGTAACCAGCTGCACCCAGGTTTCCGTACTGCAATCGAAGCCGCACAGTGGATCATCGATATAACGTTTCACTTCTTCGGCATCGTTGCTCAGCCAGTCGAAATCGGTGGCGGGTTCCGGCACCTGGGTGGCCCAGGCACCAAAGGTGAGCTTGCGTATCAGCGGGCTGGGGTTGCGTTTGCCCCGGCGCATGCGCTCGAAGAGGATGGGCAGAGACATTAACCGGTAGTAGGCACCAGGATGATAACTGCTGGCACACAACACCAGGCCGGCCAGGGCATCACCGTGTTGCTCAGCTGCGCCCAGTGCAATAAAGGACCCCATGCTGTGGCCGCCCAGCACGACCGGTAACTGCGGGTGTTGCTCTTTGGCCAGATGAATGACGCTGGCGGCGTCATTGACCAGATGTTGCCAGCCGTGCTGATCGCCAATGTGGCCCGCGGGGCTGGTCTCGTTGATACTGTCGCCATGACCGCGATGGTCCGGGCAATACAGATGCCAGCCGGCAGCATTCAAGGTACGGGCCAGATTCTGGTAACGTGAGCCGTGTTCGGACATGCCGTGCAGCCAGATTACCGTGCCTCTGGCCGCTGCCGGTTCGCAGGGCCAGTGGTGGATGGCGACAACATGGTTATCATCCGTGGTGTGATGGATCATCTGTTCGGTCATAATAGTCTCCGGCTGCGCAAAACGTGCGTCATTGCCGAGGCAAGGTCAAGAAACTCAACGAGGAAGAGAGATGATAGCAAGAATAAAAGGTCTCCTGATGGTTTTCGTGGTGGCGGTGCTGGCGACGGCCTGTACGGCCCATAACACCATGGTCAGCAGTTCCGCCCGGGCCAAGGATCACCAGACCGGTGAGCATGTTAACAAGGTCATGGTGGTAGCTGTGGTCAATGACAAGCAGGCCCGCGACTCGCTGGAGTCCAATGTTGTGGCTGCTTTGAAAGCGCAGGGAGTGGAAGCAACGGCATCCGCCCCGGTATTGGGGGACCATTACAGTGAAGGGAAAACCCGTAAGCAAATGGCCGCCGATATCGCCTCGAAAGGTTATGAAGCGGCACTGGTAATCAGCGTCATCGATATCAAGGAAGAAATGCACTACACCCAGGGGGGCACCAATTTTGCCCCGGATATCGCGGTGTCCGGTGCCATGGGCCAGACCTATTACGTGCGCCAGAATGCCACCTACGAGCCTGGTTATTTCAGCAATGACAAGAAGTACTTCCTGGAGTCCAATCTGTACCGGCTCCAGCCGGAAGGGCTACTATGGAGAGCCAAATCCACCACGGTAAACCCCAGTGACCTGCAGGCAGGGACCAGCGGTGTGGCCGATGCTGTTGTGGACCGTATGGCCAAGGATGACATGATTTAACCTCTGGCCTGCGCCGTTTACCGGGAGCCTTGGGCTCCCGGTTTTGTTTGTGATGCGTGAGCTAAATCCCGATTGAATGAACGCGACACACCTTTCAGGAGTAACCATGATCGAATACCGGATTCGCCCGCTGCGCCCCGAGGCGCACCTGTTTGAAGTGACCCTGACGGTGGCGGACCCGACCCCGGAGGGGCAGGCGTTCAGCTTGCCCGCCTGGATTCCTGGCAGTTATATGATTCGCGATTTCGCGCGCCATATTGTGCATGTGCAAGCCAGCAGCCATGGCGAAACCTTGCCTGTGGCCAAACGGGACAAGCAGACTTGGCAAGTGTCGCCCTGTGATGGCCCGGTACAACTGCGCTATCACGTTTATGCTTGGGATTTGTCCGTGCGTGGCGCACACCTGGACACCACCCATGGTTATTTTAACGGCAGCTGCGTGTTTCTGGCTGCCATGGGGCATGAAGATCAACCCTGTCACGTTGCCATAGAGGCTCCGCAAGGGCATGCCTACAACGGTTGGCAAGTGGCGACCGGGCTGAAGCGGGAGTCTGGATCGGAGCTGGGTTTCGGTGTGTTCCAGGCGGATAACTACGATGCCCTGATCGACCACCCGGTGGAAATGGGGCCGTTTGAGTATGCCCAGTTCGAAGCCTGTGGTGTGCCGCACTGGGTGGTGTTGGCAGGGCGTCATAAAGCCGATATGGCGCGCCTCTGTCGTGACCTGAAACCGATCTGTGAACACCATATCCGCATGTTCGGTGAGCCGGCTCCCATGGATCGATATGTCTTCATGACCCTGGTGACCGGCAATGGTTATGGCGGCCTGGAGCACCGTAATTCCACCAGCCTGATGTGTCCCCGTGATGATTTGCCACGCCGTACCGATGAACCGGGCAAAGTCCGCGATGGTTACCGCTCTTATCTGGGGCTGTGCAGCCATGAGTATTTCCATACCTGGAACGTGAAACGAATCAAGCCTGCCGCGTTTACGCCTTTTGATCTGTCACAGGAAGTGCACACCGAATTGCTGTGGGCGTTTGAAGGAATTACCAGTTATTACGACGACCTGTCCCTCGCTCGTACCGGACTGATCCCGGCACAGAGTTATCTGGAGCTGCTGGGGCAGACGCTGACGCGGGTATACCGTGGGCAGGGCCGCCATAAACAAACGGTGACGGAATCCAGCTTTGATGCCTGGACTCGCTTCTACAAGCAGGATGAAAACGCGCCTAATGCCATTGTCAGCTACTACACCAAGGGATCACTGGTGGCGCTGGCACTGGATTTGACCCTGCGCAACCTGACCGCGGAGCAAAAGACGCTGGATGATCTGATGCGGGTGTTATGGCAGCGCTACGGCCAGACCGGTGAGGGCGTGCCGGAGCAGGGCATTCAGCCACTGGCGGAAGAAATCGCCGGTTGCGACATGAGTGACTTCTTTAATCAGGCCCTGTACAGCACAGAGGATTTGCCACTGGCAGAATTGCTGGCCGACCGGGGCGTGGAGCTGCACTGGCGTAGTGCTGCCGGGCATGGCGATAACGGCGGCAGAGCTGGCAAGGATGGCATTCCTCATCTGGGCGCCAGATTGGTGCCGGATACCATGGGGGCGAAAATTGCGGTGGCGTTTGAGCAAGGGGCCGCCATGGCGGCGGGACTATCCGCTGGTGATGTGATTATTGCCGTGGATGGCCTGCAGGCCACCACCAGCAATATTGATAATCTGCTGTCGGGTTTCCTGCCCGGTGAAGTCATGGAGATTCATGCTTTCCGGCGTGATGAGTTGATGCGGTTCAAGGTTCAGGTGGAAGTCACCGAAGCCAGCACCGCATTCCTGACTATCGCCAAAGGCGGGCTGACAGAAAAAGGCCGTGCGTGGCTGCACGCAAAATAGCGGCACGAAAATTCGTTTGTTACCCGCAGGAGTGACTTGAGAAGGGCTCCTGCCCAATGGCGCTGAAGGAGCCTCTGAAAAACTCCTTACGTGCTCAGCGTGGCCTGAAGCGTGCAGCTGTTGTGTCTTGTCTCGACGGACAGGGTGGTTCCCTTTCCTAGAGGCAAGGCGCAGCAGATGTGCGCTTCAGGCCGCGCCCTTCGGGTCTTCCAGGCTGGTCCGCACTCGTTGTTGACCTTTTTCGATGGATCGACATACACCTTCAAAAGGGCGCCTAGATTGCGAACCAGCCTGAAAGACTGAGCATGCAAGGCGTTTTTTAGAGGCTCCTTTAATGACCGATACCCTGAAACCGCTTTACCAGCAGCTCGACAAAGTACGTCGGGCTGACCGTTTCCGTCTGAAGAAACGGGTTGATGGCCTGGCACGAACGCCGGCCGGGAAACGTAACCCTAAAGCTGTAGATAAAGTCGCCGAGGCCATGGCCACCTCCATGGCCAGCCGGGATAAGCGTCTGGCATCCGTACCGGCACTGGAGTGGCCGGATCTCCCGGTTGTGGCCAGCCGGGAGGATATCAAGCAGGCGATCAGCGACCACCAGGTGGTGGTAATTGCTGGTGAAACCGGCTCCGGCAAAACCACCCAGTTACCCAAAATTTGCCTGGAGCTGGGGCGGGGTATTGAAGGCACTATTGGCCATACCCAGCCACGGCGGTTGGCGGCCAGGGCGGTGGCAACCCGGGTAGCGGAAGAGCTGCATAGCCCGCTGGGAAGCGCCGTGGGGTTCAAGGTGCGGTTCTCTGAGCAGGTCAGTGAACATTCGCTGATCAAGGTGCTCACCGATGGCATGCTGCTAAACGAAATTCAGCAGGACCGTTTTCTTAATCAATACGATACCCTGATTATTGATGAGGCCCACGAGCGCAGCCTGAACATCGATTTTCTGCTTGGCTATCTCAAGCAGCTGTTGCCGCGCCGGCCAGATCTGAAAGTGATCATCACCTCGGCCACCATCGATCACCAACGGTTTGCCGAACATTTCGGTGGCGCCCCGGTGCTGGAAGTGTCCGGGCGTACTTTCCCGGTGGAGATGCGTTACCGGCCACCCGCAGACGGGCAGGAGCTGTCCCGGCAGGTGGAAGACATCCTGCTGGAAATTCAGCGTGATGAGCGTCGCGATGGCCTGCCCATGGCGCGCGACGTACTGGTGTTTCTGGCCGGTGAACGGGATATCCGCGATGTGCACCACCATTTGAAACGCTGTGCGACTCATGGTTCCAGCCTGCGCGACACGGAAATTCTGCCGCTGTATGCACGACTCAGCCAGGCCGAGCAGCATCGGATTTTCTCTGCCCACCGCGGGCGCCGCGTGGTGCTCAGTACCAATGTGGCAGAGACCTCACTCACGGTGCCCGGCATTCGCTATGTGATCGATGCCGGTACCGCGCGTATCAGCCGTTATAGCGTGCACTCCAAGGTGCAGCGCCTGCCGGTGGAGCCGGTGAGTCAGGCCAGTGCCAATCAGCGGGCCGGCCGTAGCGGCCGCGTAATGCCGGGTATCTGTTTCCGCCTGTTTGATGAAGACGATTTTCTCAATCGGCCGGCGTTCACCGACCCGGAAATTCAGCGCACCAATCTGGGGGCGGTGATTCTGCAGATGGCAGACCTTCGCCTGGGCAAGGTCGAAGATTTCCCCTTTATCGAACCGCCGGATGGCCGGCTGATCCGCGATGGTTACCGGTTGCTGGATGAGCTGGGCGCGCTGACAGAGAAACAGACGCTGACAACACTGGGGCGGCAGCTGGCTCGTTTCCCGCTGGACCCCACCCTGGGCCGAATGTTGGTCGCGGCGGCAGAAAAGAAAGTGTTGCGCGAGGCCTTGATTGTGGTGTCCGCACTGGCCGCCCAGGATCCCCGGGAACGCCCCCACGATAAGCAGCAACAGGCAGATCAGGCCCACCAGCCTTTCACCGACAAGGAATCGGATTTCCTGTTCTTTGTGAAGCTGTGGCAGTGGGCGGATTCCCAACGCGAATCCCTGAGCCGCAATCAGTACGAGAAACTGCTCAAGAAAACCTTCCTGTCTCCCACGCGAATGCGCGAATGGCGCGACACCCACCGCCAGCTTTTATTGCTGAGTAAAGAGCAGGGCTGGGAGCTGAACGCGCCAGTGGAATCCGGGTTGGCGTTAAGGGAACCTGATAAGGCAAAGAGCAAGAACGGTGATAAGGATCCTCCGTCCCCGCTCTATGCGCCCTTACATCAGGCGTTGCTCACCGGGTTGCTGGCCAATGTCATGCAACGCACGGAAGAGGGCGAATGGTTGTCGACGCGAAACCGCAAACCCCTGGTATGGCCGGGGTCGTCGCTGTCGAAGACCAAGGCGCGCTGGTTGATGGCGGCAGAGCAGGTGGAAACCAGCCGGTTGTTTGCCCGGACCGTGGCAAAAACCGATCCATTGTGGATCGAACAGGCGGCGGGGCACCTGCTCAAGCGCCAATATTTTGAGCCGCACTGGTCGAAAAAGCGCGGCTGCGCCATGGCAAAGGAACAGGTCAATCTGTTCGGCCTGATTCTGGCCAGCGGCAGGCCGGTTAACTATGGGCCCATTCAGCCGGAAGAAGCCCGTGAGTTGATGATCCGTGAAGGCTTGGTCATGGGGCAGCTGACCCGAGAGCCGCCGTTTGTGAAAACCAATCGCGAGCGTTTTGAAACACTGGAAGAGATGGAGCATAAACTGCGTCGTCGGGACATTTTGGTGGATGAAGAAGCGCGGGTGGCTTTCTACGACGCACGCCTGCCCGGTGACCTTCACACTGTCGCCGGGCTGATGAACTGGTACAACAAACAGGCCAGCGAGGAACAGAAAACCGCGTTGCTCATGGATGAGAGTTTCCTGCTTTCGCGAAGCCCGGATCTGGGCAGCGATCAGTTTCCCGATCAGCTTAAACTCGATGGCTTTGATCCCACCGGGGAGCGCGACGGGGTTACCCTGATCGCGCCGTTGGCTGCGTTGAATCAGGTGTCCGAGGCGCGACTGGACTGGCTGGTGCCCGGTTTGCTGCGTGAAAAACTGGAAGCGTTGATTCGGGCCTTGCCGAAGGCTCGCCGTCGTCACTTTGTGCCGGTGCCGGATTATGTCAGCGCCCTGATGGAAACTCTGACGCCGGATGAGCCGTTGCTGCCGGCCATGACCCGGGAACTGCAGCGCATGAGTGGCCTTCGTATCGAACTGGAGGAGTGGCAGGCTGCCACCTTGCCGGACCATCTGCGCATGTTTATTCAGGTGGTGGACCGTGTTGACGGCAAACGCAAGGTGCTCGCCCAGGGCCGTAGCCTGGATGACGTAAAAGACCGGCTTNNNCTGGTGGATGTCGGCACCGAGGTAGAGCTGCAGTATAGGGACGATGAAGTCGAGGGTGCCTGGGCACCCCGATGGGGCACGGCCCGCTTGTTGAGCTTCAAACTGTCGGTGCAGCTACGGGATCTGCGCAAGCAGGCCTCGCAAATGGCGGGTTTCCAGAAACTGAAAACCGAGAAAGGCGCCATGGCCCGTAATGCGCTGGATCACGCCTTGCTGCGGTTATTGGCCGAGCATTTCCAGCTGGATGAGCCGGTGCGTAACGAGGCGGCGTTTCGGGACCGACTCAATGCCCACCGTGGGGACTTTGTGCCCTGGGCCCAGCAGCAACTGGCCACGCTGGGGAAACTGTTTGCGCACTACCGGCGCCTGGGCCCATGCCCACCGCGACCTGAAGCAGCAGCTTGGGCAATTATTTCCCGATGACGTGCTGTTACAGGTGCCCTGGGCCTGGTTACAGGAATACCCGCGGCTATTGGGGGCCATCGACCACCGCCTGGATAAGCTGGGCGGGCAGATCGGCAAGGATCGCACTCTCAGTGCGGAGCTGGAGGCTTACAGCAAACAGCATGAAACCCGGGCTGCTGGCGCCCCGTTATGGAAGCAACCCGAGCCCTTGCAGCAGTTTTTCTGGATGCTGCAGGAATACCGGGTGAGCCTGTTTGCCCAGCAACTGGGCACCAAACTGTCGGTTTCAGCGAAGCGGCTGAATAAACAGTGGGAGCAATGCTGAAGGGCGAATAGGCTTGCTTACGGCGCTCCAGGCACAGCACAAGACGTAAACGGGCCTCTGAACGACCGTAATAACCAACAAAATGGGCCCTGGTGCCTTTGCGCCGGGCCCACTGAATCCGGATAATCGACCCATTATCTAATTTGCTGTAGCAGGGCGGCTGGCCCTGCATTAGTGCGAGGACTCGCTTGTGAGCTATTCGGTTGTAATCAGTGGGACCGGCCTGTGGACCCCGGGCCAGACCATCACCAACGACGAACTGGTGGAATCATTCAATGAATACGTGGAGCGTTATAACGCCCGCAATGCACAAGCCATCGAAGCCGGCGAGCTGGAGGCTCTGGGCCCGTCCAACAGTGCTTTCATCGAAAAAGCGTCAGGCATCAAGCAGCGTTATGTAATTGATAAAACAGGCATTCTGGATCCTGACCGCCTCGCTCCCCGCATTGATGAGCGCACCGATGACGAGGTGTCCATTCAGGCGGAAATCGCGGTCAAAGCTGCCAAACAGGCACTGGACAATGCCGGCCTGACAGCCAATGACCTGGATGCCGTTTTGGTGGCCTGTTCCAATATGCAGCGTGCCTACCCGGCCATGGCAGTGGAAGTGCAAGCGGCCCTGGGTATGGACCACGGCTGGGGTTACGACATGAACGTGGCCTGTTCCAGTGCCACTTTCGGTATCCAGGCCGGCGTGGACGCGATCCGCAATGGCAGTGCCCGCCGGGTGCTGATGGTGAACCCGGAAATCTGCTCGGCACACCTGGCCTGGGAAGACCGTGATTGCCACTTCATTTTCGGTGACGTGGCCACGGCCGTGATTCTGGAGCGCAAGGAAGATGCGACCTCTGGCAATCAATGGGAGATTCTGGGCACTCGCCTGCAAACCAAGTTTTCCAACAACATCCGTAACAACTTTGGCTTTCTGAACCGGGCTGATGAGCGCGGTGTGGGCGCCCGTGACAAGCTGTTTCGCCAGGAAGGACGCAAGGTTTTCAAGGAAGTCTGCCCCATGGTGGCCGAGCAGATCAGTTCGCACCTGGCCGATACCCAGGTGCCGGTCGATTCTGTCAGTCGCATGTGGCTGCACCAGGCCAACCTGAGCATGAATGAACTGATTTCCAAGCGGGTACTGGGCCGTCCCGCCACCCGTGAGGAAGCTCCGGTTATTCTGGATGCATACGCCAACACCAGTTCAGCGGGCTCCATGATTGCGTTTCACAAATACAATGAAGATCTGCCCGTGGACACCAAGGGCGTTATCTGTTCCTTCGGTGCCGGTTATTCCATCGGCAGCGTTATTGTGAACCGCATCAAATAACCGCTGCTGCATTCACCTGCTCTTCACAAGGCCGCATTTTGCGGCCTTTTTTCTTTTTTTTGGCCTGTAGCCGTAACGTTTACCTCACGCCCGCATCTCTATATTGTCTGTGTCAGGTGCTCTTGATTTGCGCGGGTGCCTGAGCCGGTAAAACGGCTTCGGACATGACATTCAATAATGTACACCCTCAAATAAAGTAAGTATGGAGACTTAACATGGCTAAGCTGACCAAACTAAACCCTCTTGCTGCTACCGTTGGTGCTGCTGTTGTCGCTTCTGCGCTGTCTGCACCAGTGGCCCAGGCTGCTGAAAATCCGTTCGCTGCTGCTGACCTGAGCGCGGGTTACCAGTTGGCCGCAGATCACGCTGAAGGCAAGTGTGGTGAAGGCAAGTGCGGCGAAGACAAGAAAGCCGAAGGCAGCTGTGGTGAAAAAGGTGCCGAAGGTAAATGTGGTGAAGACAAGAAAGGCGAAGGCAAGTGTGGTGAAGGCAAATGCGGCGGTGACGCATAAGGACGCCTGATCATGAAAACTGAGACACCAGTGTCCGGAGTGGGCCTGGGTCTTCGGCGGGCCCTCATGGGCCCGCTTTCACAGGCCCATGATTCCGCGCCTGACAGTATCCCCTTTGATTTTATGGAAGTGGCGCCAGAGAACTGGATTCCCATGGGCGGGCGTCTGGGTAAAGAGTTTCGTGCTTTTACCGAGCGCTATCCCTTTGTGACTCACGGGCTGAGTCTGTCACTGGGTGGGCCAGAACCGCTGGATTTCGAATTACTGAAGTCGGTGAAGTCGTTTCTTAAAGAACACAACATTCGCCGTTATACCGAACACCTGAGTTATTGCAGTGACCACGGTCATCTCTATGATTTGATGCCGATTCCCTTTACGGAAGAGGCGGTGCATTACGTGGCGGATCGTATTCGCCAGGTGCAGGACTTTCTTGAACAACCGATCGGCATTGAACACGTTAGCTACTATGCTCGGTTGGGGAATGCCGCGCCCGGCGCAGCAATGTCAGAGATCGATTTCGTCAAGGCGGTATTGCAGGAGGCTGACTGCGAGCTGCTACTGGATGTGAATAATGCCTATGTGAACGGTATTAATCACGGCTATGACCCCTACGATTTTATTTCCGCATTGCCTGGTGAACGCATTTGTTATTTGCACATCGCAGGCCATTTTGATGAAGCGGAAGATCTGAAAGTGGATACCCACGGCAGCGATGTGATTGACCCGGTGTGGGCATTGCTGGACCACGCCTATCGGACATTTGGTCCGCTTCCCACGTTGCTGGAGCGGGACTTCAATATTCCGGATAACGAAACCCTTTTTGCCGAGTTGCGCAAGATTGGCGGTTACCAGCAACACTATGCGAGCGCGGCCATAAAGGCATCCGCACCCTGCACGTCTTCCAGAAAGTCTGTGCAGTCATGAAAGACCCGGATTTTCAGACGGCTGCGCACTTGCGTAATCCGGATTCGCATCCTGCCCCCGACGGCATCGAAGAGCGGCGTCTGGATATTTATCGCAATCTGTTTTTCAACAATGTGAACGGTTTTTTGCGCCAGGGATTTCCTGTACTGCACAGCCTGCTGGACAGTGCGCGTTGGCAGAGACTGGCCAGGGCATTCTTTGAAAAACATGCCAGTCAAACTCCTTATTTTCTGGAGATTCCCCAGGAATTTGTCAGCTTTCTGGCCAGCGGCCAGGGCAGTGAGCCCGGCGACCCGGTTTTTATGCTGGAGCTGGCGCATTACGAGTGGATGGAGCTGGTGCTGGACGCCTCCACAGAAACCTTCCCGGAAACCGGGTTTCATCCGGATGGAGATCTACTTCGTGCGATTCCCCAGCTTAGCCCTCTGCATGAGATATTGAGCTACCACTTTCCTGTGCACAAAATTTGTAGCGAATTTCAGCCGCAGGAAGCGCTTGAGCAACCAGTCTGGTTACTGGTTTATCGTGGCCGGGACGATGGCGTGCGCTTTATGGAAATCAACGCCCCGACGGCCAGATTGCTGCAGTTGATTGGCGAGCACCCAACGGAGACGGGGAAAGCGGTGGTGGGGCGCCTGGCTGAGGAAATGCA
>LWDU01035490.1_pt1 | contig 13869 bp, 14 predicted proteins | sample 727161 | NCBI WGS metagenome assembly LWDU01 (sample SAMN04566230, study PRJNA314399) | hydrothermal vent metagenome | isolation source: deep sea hydrothermal plume seawater | place: Mexico: Gulf of California, Guaymas Basin | collected 2004-07-11 | reverse complement strand
GTCGTTCGGGCACGGGCGATGGCAAAACAGTTGAACGACTCTGATCTTGCCATCATTGACAAGAGACGTCCCGAGGCCAATGAGGCTGAGGTGATGCACATCATCGGTGACGTTGATGGTCGAACCTGCGTTCTGATCGACGACATGGTTGATACAGCCGGAACACTGTGTGCGGCGGCTAAGGCGCTGAAAAACAGCGGCGCAAAAAAAGTGGTTGCCTATTGCACCCATCCGGTATTGTCAGGACCGGCAATTGAAAATATTAATAACTCGGTGCTCGATGAGGTTGTCGTGACTGACACGATTCCCCTGAAAGAGGACGCATCGGCATCACCAAAAATTCGGCAATTAAGCGTTGCCGATGAGTTGGCTGAATCTATCAGGCGAATCAGTAATGAAGAGTCTTTAAGCGCGCTTTTCAAGAAGCGGATCCAACCAACACTGTTTTAAGTACTGTTTTAAGCACACTTTCGTGCATAACCCGCCAGGCACATGGTCGCAGTGTGTGTGGTGCCAATCTCTAAGGAGTGACAAATGGCAGATTTCGAACTGAATGCCGAACTGCGTACAGACAAAGGGAAAGGTGCGAGCCGCCGCCTACGTCGTAATGCAGACATGATTCCAGCTATCCTCTATGGTGCAGGTAAGGACCCACTGTCCTTGACCCTTGCGCACAAGGATATACACAAAGCCTGTGAGAACGAGGCTTTCTTTTCTCACATCATTACCATCAACGCCGACGGGGACAGCCAGCAGGCCATCGTGAAAGACCTGCAGCGTCATCCAGCGAAAGACCGCATCATGCATGCTGACTTTCTGCGCATCCAGATGGACCAGGCTATTACCGTAGAGGTTCCGTTACACTTCCTGAACGAAGACAGTTGTTTAGGTGTCCGCCAGGGAGGCGGAAACGTTTCACACAATATGGCTTCTATCGAGATCAGCTGTCTGCCAGGTGACCTGCCTGAGTATATTGAAGTCGACATCGGGGACCTGGATCTGGGTGATGCTATCCACATGACCGTCTTTGCAGCAGGGTGCAGATCACGACCATGTAGTGGTTTCGGTTAACGCTCCCAAGCGGGCTGAAGAGCTCGATGAAGAAGCTGCTTCTGCTGAAGACGCACCGGTTGATGAATCGGACGGTGATGACGAACCCGGGGACGAGTAACCTCGTCACCTTGTGTGACTATGCCAGGGTGTGACTATGTCAGGTTTAACCCAAACAGGTTCACCCCCGCCGCTTAAGCTGATCGCCGGGATAGGTAATCCCGGTGGCCAATATGCCAATACCCGCCATAACGCGGGTGTCTGGTTTGTTGAAAGGCTGGCAGAAAAATTTGGCGCGTCCTTCAAACCTGAAAAAAAATTCTTTGGTCGTACGTCTTTGATTAACGTCGATGGCGTTGAGGTTCGATTGCTCGTACCCGATACCTACATGAATGAGTCGGGTAAAAGCATCGGTATACTGGCAAATTTTTTCAAAATCGAACCCCCGGAAATTCTGGTTGCCCATGATGAAATCGATTTCCCCTCTGGCAAAATCAGATTCAAGCAGGAAGGCGGACTGGCAGGCCACAATGGTCTCCGAGATATTTCCAACCGCCTCGCCGGTGCCACCGACTTTAACCGATTAAGGATTGGTGTTGGTCACCCTGGGGACAGGACCGGCGTGACCGGTCATGTGCTAGGAAAGGTCTCGGCAAAGGACCGTGAGCTGATTGAAAATTGTATTGAAGATGCCATCGCTACCATACCGTGTGCTGTAACAGGCGACTGGCAGTTAGCCATGCAACAACTGCACAACGTGTAACCAACCGGCTGGTTGCCATCAAGAGAGAGAATCATGGGATTTAATTGTGGGATTGTAGGCTTACCCAATGTCGGTAAATCGACGCTGTTCAATGCGTTGACGCGAGCGGGCGTAGGTGCTGAAAACTTTCCGTTCTGCACGATCGAGCCGAACTCTGGCATCGTTCCGATGCCGGATCCAAGGCTGGACAAGCTCGCCAGCATTGTTTCTCCGGAAAAGGTGATTCCCACGACGATGGAGTTCGTCGACATTGCGGGTCTGGTCGCCGGCGCGTCAAAAGGTGAGGGGCTTGGGAACCAGTTCCTCGCGAATATCCGCGAAACTGATGCCATTGCTCATGTTGTTCGCTGTTTTGAAGATGAAAATGTCACTCATGTTTCGAACAAGGTGAATCCGGAAGAAGACATCGAAGTAATAAACACCGAGCTGCAATTGGCAGATCTCCAAACCCTGGAGAGTGGAATCAATCGAGTCTCAAGATTAGCCAAGAGCGGCGACAAGGAGGAAATTGCCAGGGTGGAATACCTGGAGGGGCTGCAGGCTCATATTGATGAGGGTCAGCCAGCCAGGACTTTTGCAACGCCCGACGACTACGCGGACACCCTTCGGGATCTGCATCTATTAACGATGAAACCTGTGTTGTATATCGCGAACGTTGATGAAGAAGGTTTTGAAGGTAATCCTCACCTGGATGCAGTTCGCAGAATTGCAGAGACAGAAAGCGCAGAACTCGTCGTCATCTGCAATAAGCTGGAAGCAGAAATAGCCGAACTGGACGATGAAGAAAGGGCCGAGTTCCTGGGTGACCTGGGTATGGAAGCACCAGGTCTGGATCGGGTGATCCGGGCCGGCTACAGACTGCTTGGCTTGCAGACTTATTTTACTGCAGGACCCAAGGAAGCGCGGGCCTGGACTGTCAGAAACGGCGTAAGTGCACCGCAGGCCGCTGGCGTTATCCATACTGACTTCGAGAAAGGCTTCATTAAAGCCGAAGTGATCGGGTACGAAGACTACATTCGGTATGACGGGGAAAGCGGCGCCAAGGGTGCCGGTCGTTTACGCCTTGAGGGCAAGGAATATATTGTCCAGGATGGGGACGTTATCCACTTTCGGTTTAACGTCTGACCCAGACAAAAAAGCCATCTACTCACTTTGTTTTCAAAGAGCAGCGCTAACAGCATCACAAACTATGTCGCTGCAAACTCGATCCTGTTATTCAATACGACAAAACTTCCGCTTTCAGTTAACCATCCGTAGTTACCGCGTCCCTGAAGAATCGATTTAGCGCGGTCAAGCTTATCAGGCGGCGTTTGCCTTCTTGATAACCTCTTCAGCGACACTGTTCGGACATCCCGCATAGTGGCTAAATTCCATAGAGAACTGGCCACGACCTGAAGTCATGGTTCGCAGGTCGCCAATGTAACCAAACATCTCGGCCAGAGGAGCAGTTGCCTTAACCCTGACGCCGGTGGACGCTGAGTCCTGGCCCTGGATCATCCCGCGCCTGCGGTTCAGGTCACCAATAACGTCACCGACATGCTCTTCCGGGGTAAACACATCGATCTTCATGATCGGTTCCATCAACTTGGGACCGGCCTTCGGCATGGTCTGACGATAGGCTGCCCTGGAAGCCAGTTCGTAGGCGATGGCAGAAGAGTCAACAGCGTGGAAACCACCATCAACCAGCGTTACCTTCACGTCAAGCAGTGGGTAACCGGCCAGTGGACCAGCGTCCATACTCATCTTGAAACCCTTTTCTACAGCCGGCCAGAATTCACGAGGGACGTTTCCGCCAGACACCTTCGATTCAAATTCAAATCCGGTTCCTGCTTCCGCAGGCTCAACAATGTAATCAATCTTCGCAAACTGTCCAGCACCACCCGTTTGCTTCTTGTGGGTGTAGCTATCTTCCAGTTTTTGCGTGATAGATTCACGATAAGCCACCTGTGGGGCACCTACGTCAACTTCTACGCCGTGGGTCCGCTTGAGGATATCGACCTTGATATCCAGGTGCAGTTCACCCATGCCTTTCATGATGGTCTCACCGGATTCTTCATCTGTCTCAACTCTGAATGAAGGGTCCTCTTGAATCATCTTGCCAAGCGCAACACCCATTTTCTCTGATGCGGCCTTGTCCTTGGGGTGGATCGCGATTGAGATAACGGGATCCGGGAACACCATAGGTTCCAGTGTGGCGGGGCGCTTGGGGTCACATAGCGTGTGGCCGGTTCGGGTATTTTTCATACCGATCAATGCCACGATATCCCCAGCCTGTGCGGAATCCCTTTCAATTCGCTCGTCAGCGTGCATTTCGACGATACGACCAATTCGTTCGGTTTTCCCGGTAAAGGTATTAAGTGCGTTATCGCCCTTTTTAATGCTACCGGCGTAAATGCGAGTGAACGTGAGTGCGCCGAACCGATCATCCATAATCTTGAAAGCAAGGGCGCGTAGCGGCCCTTCTGGGTCGACAATAGCGAATTCACCGGTTTCGTTACCCTCCAGGTCAACCTCTGGCTGAGGATTTACCTCCATTGGGTTTGGCAGGTAATCGACAATAGCATTCAGTACTAACTGAATCCCTTTGTTCTTGAATGCAGAACCACAGAAAGTTGGGAAGAAATCGAGGTTAATCGTTCCTTTTTTGATACAGGCCTTGATCGTATCGATCTCTGGCTCTTCACCTTCTTCCAGATACACCATCATGGCTTCGTCATCATGCTCGAGTGCGCTTTCGATCAGAATCTCACGATATTCTTCAACTTTGTCAACCATGTCGGCCGGTACGTCTTCCAGGTGGTAATTTTGGGGGTCGCCAGAGTCGTCCCAGATCCAGGCTTTCCTGGTGAGCAAGTCAACGACGCCGACAAAATCGTCTTCTTCGCCAATAGGCAGTGTCATGATCAGCGGGTGCGCGCCCAGAACCTTTTCAATTTGAACCGTGACACGGTAAAAGTCTGCACCGAGGCGATCCATCTTGTTGACGAAGATAATTCGTGCAACCTTCGAGTCGTTCGCATAACGCCAGTTGGTTTCAGACTGGGGCTCAACGCCGCCGGAGCCACAAAAAACACCAACTCCACCATCAAGCACCTTTAATGATCGATAGACTTCGATCGTGAAGTCTACGTGGCCAGGCGTGTCGATAATGTTGAGTCGGTGATCATCCCAGAATGCTGTGGTTGCAGCGGATTGGATCGTGATGCCACGCTCCTGTTCCTGTTCCATGAAATCAGTTGTTGCCGCGCCATCGTGAACTTCACCCAACTTGTGGATCTTTCCCGTCAATTTCAGGATCCGCTCTGTCGTAGTGGTCTTGCCAGCATCTACGTGGGCGAAAATGCCGATATTTCGATATTTCGTTAAGTCAGTCATCACAATGGCTCGTGTTCAATTCTTTCAATTTAAATTCGAGAAAACCCTGGAGAGGGGGCGCTTTCACGCGGGCGCATCATATATCAAGAACAAGCTGTGTTCTATAGGTGTCAGGCAAAAACTCTGCGCCAAAATGCTCGAACCTAACTTATTGAAATATATAGACTTAACTAGAGAAGGCCGGCAGGCCGGGCAACCCTGGCTTATTGAAGCCAGGCCGGTGGCCTACCGAACCAGCGAAACCTGCTCAACACCCTGTCCGCCGTTGGCGAGACTTTTTAATCGACGCCTCGTCAGCAACAACAGTTGCTTCCAGCGGTAACACCTTGAGGTGCGCTGACCCGCGCGAGCCCATAAAACCCAAGATAAGCGGATGTAACAGGCAGAATTGATAAAATAGATACAGAACTGACTTTGCAGGTCGAAGCTACTTCTGAGCGACGAACTCTCCGGTAGCTTGCAGGTCCGCATGGTAAGAAGACCTGACAAGGGGGCCACTTGCCACATGGTGGAAGTCAAACTCATCAGGATGGGCAAATCGTTCAACAGCAAGATGGTCACGACTGGGCTGCAGGTACTGCCCCAGCGTCAGCATCTCTACGTTGTGCGCACGCAGGTCCTTCATGACTTCGATGACTTCGTCATTGGTTTCCCCCAGACCGAGCATCAATCCTGATTTGGTGGGGACATCTGCGTTTTGCGACTTGAAAGCCTGGAGCAACTCCAAAGACCATTTGTAATCGGCCCCTGGCCGCGCCTTTTTATACAATCGCGGCACCGTCTCAAGATTGTGATTGAACACATCTGGTGGCGTGGCTGACAGTATTTCGACCGCAATATCCATGCGTCCCCTGAAATCCGGTACCAGCACTTCAATCGTCGTATCCGGATTGAGCGACCTGACACTCGAGATACATTCCGCAAAATGCGTAGCGCCGCTGTCCTTCAGGTCGTCGCGGTCCACTGATGTCACGACGACATATTTAAGGCCCATTTCCTGCACGGCTTCTGCGAGTTGTCCAGGCTCATTCTGGTCCAGCTCTTTCGGGCTGCCATGTGCAACATCGCAGAAAGGACAACGCCGGGTACAGATTTCACCCATGATCATAAACGTCGCTGTTCCGTGTGAGAAACACTCGGGTAAGTTGGGGCAACTGGCTTCCTCGCAGACTGACGCCAGCTTTCTCCGCCTGAGAATATCCTTGATCCGCATGATCTCCGGATTGGCCCGAAGTCGGACCCGAATCCAGTCAGGTTTTCGCAGCAAGGCGGTCGTGGGGATGACTTTGACAGGAATTCGGCGAACCTTGTCCGCTCCTCTCAGTTTCTCTCCCGGGACCATGCGATTCTTGTCGACCATTAGAGCGTTCTCAATCTGGGATCGCCATCATACCCGATTTGTTGGGCCAGAATATCCGTCAGTTCTTCCATGATCTTTGCCATCGGACGGTCAATGCCAAGGCGTTTCATGTCGACTACCTCGAGGCCCTCAATGCCGCAGGGATTAATGTTCGAAAAGGGGCCAAGGTCCATGTCGACATTCAGGCTAAGCCCGTGATAGCTGCAGCCTTTCCGAATACGCAGGCCAAGCGCAGCGAGTTTCCTGCCATCAACATAAACTCCCGGCGCCTCAGGCTTTGCTTCGGCGGCAACCCCGTAAGAATTAATCAGCTGAACAATCGATTGTTCGATAGCAGTCACCAGGTCACGGACCCCCAGTTGCAGCCGCCGGATATCCAGCAGTAAATAGCACACCAGTTGCCCAGGACCATGGTATGTCACCTGCCCCCCCCGGTCGGAATGGACAATAGGAATATCACCTGGCGTCAGCAGATGCTCGACTTTCCCTGCCTGGCCAAGGGTATAAACGGGTGGATGCTGCACGAACCAGAATTCATCGGCCGCGCACTCGTCCCGGTTATCGGTGAAGCTTTTCATGGCTTGCCAGGTCTCGGCGTAAGGTTTTTCGCCAAGGTTTTTAACAACAAGCGGCTGGCCCATGCTACAGAACCAGCCTTACGGCTTCGATTTCCTTTAGATCAGCAAACAACGCATCCAGATGCTCCTTGCTCTGGGCAACCAACATAAATGATATCGAAACGAAGTTGCCTTTCCTGCTGGTCTTCTGGGAGATTTTGTCAGTCGTCATTGCCGGATCGTGCTTTGCCACCACATCGCAAACCTGGTTGTGAAACTCCGGCGTCACATCGCCTACTACCTTGATGGGATAGTCGCAGGGGAATATTATTTTAGGATCTGTCAAGTTATTAAAGTCACGTTTTTTGAGTCAGGGTTAGTCCTCAAGGGGGTCGCCACCCGAAATGTTGACGAAGAACAGGAGAATAGAATCCCATATTCTGGCAAAAACCCCTGCTTGCTGAACGCCGTTTAACGCGGTCAACGGCACAGAGATATCCTCTTTATCTGGCACACTGATCGTAAGGGACCCTAGTTCATCACCTTTTTCGATAGGCGCGAGAATCTCATTTTGAATCTGAATCTCCGCCTGAAGTTCATCCCGGATCCCTTTTGGAATAGTCATCACAACATCAGCGGAAAGACCAAGGTTTACAGTCTGATGCTGGCCGCCCCAAACCCTGACCTGCCTTAAGGCTTCGTCAGCGCGATACAGGTGAGCAGTTTCAAAATACCTGAATCCGTAGGTGAGCAACTTCTGGCTTTCCGCCGCTCTGCTTTCCTGGGAAGAGGCACCCATCACCACGGAAAGCAATCTCATCTCACCGCGAACTGCTGATGCGACAAGACAATAACCGGCGGCATCAGTGTGGCCTGTTTTCACGCCATCAACTGAACTATCACGCATTAACAATCGGTTTCTGTTCGGTTGCCTGATCTCACTGTAAGTAAAGTATTTTTCCGAGTAGATTTTGTAGTGTTCCGGGAACTGATTGATCAATGCAACCGTAAGCCTGGCGAGATCGTTCGCTGTGGTGTAATGGTTTTCATCAGGCAGGCCTGTTGCGTTGACAAAATTTGTATTTGTCATTCCAAGTTGCTGGGCATACTGGTTCATGACGTCAGCAAACCCTTCTTCGCTTCCGGCCACATGTTCAGCTAACGCCACACTGGCATCATTTCCAGATTGAACAATAATGCCTCGCAGGATGTCCTCCAGACGGACTTTTGTCCCCTCCTGGATGAACATTCGTGAGCCTTCCATCCGCCAGGCCTTGATGCTCACATCGACCTCGTCATCCAGGCTAATGATGCCTCGTTTGATTTCCTTCGCCGCTACATAGCTCGTCATTATCTTGGTTAAACTGGCCGGTGGCAGTCGCTGGTCTGCATTGAATTCAACCAGGGGAGTCCCTGTTGCGGCATCTATCAGCAAGTATCCTTCCGCAGCAAGTTGCGGCGGGGCAGGAATGATCGCGGGGGCGGCCTGAACTCCGAGCCCCATAACAAACAACACACCGGCTACGAAAATTTTTATCCCTTTGGACACCCTTTGCCTCCTTCCCATTACCTTTTTATTCAACTGTGACCCTAAGGGCCTTGCCCAGATTTCGATCGCGAATCCGGAGCGCCACCACGCTTTCTTCTTCCGGATCATCCAGCGGCCCAATCCAGACCTTATATAACATACCTGTTTTTATCTCACTGGTGAGAATACGTACTGGTACTCCTTCTGGCATTGCAAGCTTAACGTCTTTCAGTTGCTTCACTGCACCGGCACGGGCTATAAATGCGCCGACCTGCAGATAGTACGATTCCTGATGCTTTAACTTCCCAAGCTCAGGGTGGTTCACCTCATCCATTGCTTCAACCACAACCGGTGCTGTTCCCTGGTTTTCGAAACCAAGCGCCCTGGCAGCAGCCCAGGACAAATCAATGAGCCTAGCATCATGGAAAGGCCCCCGGTCATTGACTCGAACGATTATGCTCTGGCCATTGTCAAGATTGGTGACTTTGACAACAGTCGGGTTAGCCCAAACATATCGTAGGTCTCGCCCATCGCGGTCAGGCGACCATGGAATTTCTTCCCGTACCAAGAGGCTACCCCGATCTCGAGATATCCCACGTTCTCCTGCATGATTTCGTAGACCTGACCAAACACTTCATACTGATTGGGGCCAAGTTTGGGTTTAGTGCCGGATGGATTAATAATTGGCGGCGTGGCGCAGCCCACAAGCAGGCTGCATTGAACAATGACAATGATGAATAGCTTTAACAACACAATTAATTACCGGGCAGCGACAGCTCCGGAACCCTGGCGGAGGCCCTCACTTAGCTGAAAAACGGCCATTGCGTAGAGCTTGCTATGATTATATCGAGTGATGACATAAAAGTTTTTCAGACCAATCCAGAATTCCTCACCATCTTTTCCATTCAGCCGCATTGGGGAAACAGCCTGTTCTGGATCAAGACGCCTTAAATCATCGACCATTCCAAGCGTTCTTAGCGCCGCGATTGATTTGGACGGTTTTAACGATACATTGAATACTTCAGCCGGTACGCTCGCTGCACTGACCTCAAAAGTGATCTGCTTATCACGCTGCCAGCCGTGCTTGGCCAGGTAATTGGCGACGCTACCTATAGCATCGGTGGGGTTATTCCATATATGAAAGCTGCTTGGAATAAACTGGCCCATACCCATGGCACCCGCATATGAACCTTTGAACTCTGTAATCATCTTTTTTTCTTCTCGTGCCAAAAGGATAAACTCACCTAACTCGCGCTTAAAAAACCTGGACCTCGGCGGGTAGTCGAAAGACAAAGTAGAGAGCGCATCCAGAACCCGGTAGTTACCGGAGATCTTTCCATACATGGTTTCAACGCCGATGATGGCTGTAACGATAATTGGCGGCACACCATAGGCTTCATAAGCAGCCTCAAGCGCAACCCGGTTCTTTTCCATAAACTCAATACCGGATACCGTTCTTCGTTCCGTGAGAAATATGTCCTGGTACTTCGCCCAGGTTAGCGTTCGCTCTGCCGGGCGCATTATCGCGTCGATAATGTTCTGTTTGTATTCGGCATGTCTAAAAACTGTGAGTAACTCACGCTCATTGAAGGATTCCTGGGCAGCCAGTTCCGTCACGAAGGCCTGAACTTCCGCTCTATCCGCGTACTCCACTGCGTAAGTCGTAACAGGCATTAGCAACAGCGTAAAAAATATTATTCGGAAAATCACAAAGTTATCCTTCGGTGAGTCCGCACCGACATCAAAAAACCAAAACCTATAAACAAGGTAAGAACCGAAGTTCCACCATAGCTAACGAAAGGTAGAGGCACCCCTACGACAGGAAGGATACCGCTCACCATGCCCATATTAACAAACACGTACACAAAAAAAGTGAAGGTTATACTGCCTGATAATAAACGCCCAAATGTGTCCTGGGCCTGAACAGAGAGAATGACGCCCCTGCCAATCAACAGTAAATACAATATTAACAAGCCAACAACACCCGCTAAGCCAAGTTCTTCCCCCAGTACCGCGACAATAAAGTCCGTCTGAGATTCCGGTATAAAGTCCAGATTTGACTGGGTTCCTTCAAACAAGCCCTTGCCAAACAATCCACCCGAGCCGATTGCAGTTTTTGACTGGATAATATTCCAACCGGCACCCAGGGGATCTCTTTCTGGATCGAGCAGGGTCAGAATCCTTTGCTGTTGATAGTCCCTCAGCACAAACCATAGGGCCGGCGCGGTTAACACCCCAATACCAATAGTCGAAAACACCAGTCGCCACGAGACACCGGCGAGAAGTAAAACGAACAGGCCAGAGGCTGCAATGATAAGCGATGTTCCAAGGTCCGGCTGAAAAGCAATCAGCATCACCGGAATGACGATGATCATCAGGGACCAGAAAACGTGTCGCGCCTTGGGTGGCAGATGCCTTTCCTGGAAATACCACGCTAGTATCAGCGGCAACATCAACTTCATGATTTCTGAAGGTTGAAAGGTAACAATGCCAGGAATTCTAAGCCATCTACGGGCCCCTTTGACTTCAACCCCAAAGAAATAGATCAATGCCAGGGCGATCAACCCAATCAGGAAGGCCCAGGGTGCAAGCCTCATGTATACGATCGGTGATATTTGTGCGATCACCAGCATGGCACTCAGACCCACCAGAATCTTGGTGCCCTGGGAAATGACGGGCTCAATCTGCTGGCCCACTGCGCTGTATAGAATCAGCAGCCCGTAAGCAGAAATGATAAGCAACAATAACAGCATAGGGACATCGACGTGGATGACGTCGCCAATACCTGCTTTGCGTTGCGTCAGCAGACCGGAACCTGGCAACTGTCTGACAAAATCCTGACTCACAATTCTTCACCTGTCGATGCCACTACCCGTCCAGAATTAGCGGTATTTTTAAGCAGGTGATGGTCAAGGACAGCCCGGGCAACAGGTGCAGCGAATTCACTTCCGCCTCCGCCATTTTCTATCAGTACCGCCAGTGCAATCGTTGGATTATCAACCGGAGCAAACGCCACAAACCATGCGTGCTTTCGCTGACGCTCATCCAGCTCTTCCGCGTCGTATACCTCGCCCTGCTTGATCCCCACCACCTGGGCTGTGCCAGATTTACCCGCCATTCGGTACTCAATATCCTGACCGATATAGGCCCACGCCGTGCCGTTTTCACCATAGACCTGATTACCTCGGTGTACTACCTTTTCCATGGCCCCGATCACAAGATCCCATACTGGATCAGGTATTAGTTCTATGCTATCCAGCCTTGGTACGGTTGACCGCTCGATCAGGTCACTCCCTGACTTCAGCATTCTGGGGGGAACCCACTTGCCGCGATTAGCGATGACGGTCACCGCCGTCGCAAGCTGAAGCGGAGTCACCAGCATATCGCCCTGCCCAATGCCAATATTCACGGTGTCCCCGGGGTACCAGGGTAATTCCCTCGTATCTTCCTTCCACTTTCTAGTAGGAAGCAGGCCACTTCTTGCTTCTGGCAGGTCCAGAGCTGTATTCACACCAAAACCAAAAAGGGCGAGATAGTCATCGAGCCGATCAATACCCATTTTTACCGCAAGGCCATAGAAGTATACGTTGCAGGATCGGTAAATGGCTTTCTCAAGATTGACCTTCCCATGGCCACCCGCACCAGAGGACCGCCAGTTCCAGTCCCTATACAAACGCTGGTTTTTCGGCAGCCTGAACCATCCCGGATCTTCAATAGTGTAGTCAGCATTTGTCATGCCGGTAACCAGACCGGCAAGCGCGATAATAGGTTTAAGCGTAGAGCCAGGTTCATACTGCCCCTGGACCGCGCGATTAAAAAGCGGCACATCTTTGGAATCGCGTAGCAACGCATAGGTTTTGTGATCGATGCCGGTGACGAAAAGATTAGGGTCGTACCCAGGCTTACTGACCAGCGCCAGTATCCCGCCAGTTTTAGGCTCGATAGCAACGACGGTTCCACGCCGATCTCCGAGCGCTGCACTTGCAGCGGCCTGCAATGAACTATCGACATGCAAAATCAGGTCTTTACCCCGCGAAGGCAGTTTGGATTCCAGAATCTTCATTACTTTGCCACGGACATCGATCTCAACCTGCTGGTATCCAACGCTCCCAAGCAGGTCTTCCTCGTAGAACTTTTCTACTCCAATCTTGCCTACGTGGTTGGTGCCGGAATAGGCAACCGCATCAAGACGCCTGGCATCTGATTCATCGATACGTCTCACTGACCCCACCGCATGAACCATCAGCTCACCGCGAGGATAATGTCGAACAAGTTTTGCCTCTACTTCCACACCAGGTATCGCATGTTTGTCGACACTGAATTGCGCTATCTCCTCGGCGGTGAGTTTGAATAGCAGAGGCACAGATTCAAAGGGTCGTTGTCGACGTTTAACCCGATTTTCAAAATCGGTGATGTCTTCATCGGTCAAGCTAAGAATCGAACCAAGGCGCTCCAGGGTTTGATCGAGGTCATCCACCCGTTCCGGTGTAATCGTGAGGTTAAATGACGGTGAATTGTCTGCCAGTAATTCACCATTGCGGTCATAAATAAGCCCCCTGATCGGTGCCAGGGGCTGAACCTGTATGCGATTTTTGTCAGATAAAGTTGCATAAACATCGTACTGGACGATCTGCAAATAGAAAAACCGCGCAACAAGAAACAACGTTAGGATGACTAGCACACCAAAGCAAACAACAATCCGCTCAAAGAAGACTCTGCTTTCCCAGCTATGATCTTTTAGTGTAAGAGGTTCAACCATAATCAATCATTTGTGATACGGGTGATTCGCATTCAACATGAGCGCTCGATAAATCTGTTCTGCAAGAAGCACTCTAACCAGAAAATGCGGGAAGGTTAAGTTCGACAGCGACCAGATTTCATCGGCCCTGTTAATAATGACATCCGACAGACCATCAGGACCCCCAATCACAAACTGGAAGTGATTGGTTTGCTGGCTCCAGGCCTCTACTTTTCCCGCGAGTTGTTCCGTACTCCAAATCTTGCCACGGCTATCCATGGCGATCACTCGCGCGCCGGAATTAAAGTGACTGCCAATGAGCTTAGCCTCCTCTTCCTGGTGAATAGCGACGGATTGTTTTTTCTTTCTATCGGACGTCTTGATTTCCAGAATTTGGAAGCGACAATCGCGTTTCATCCGCAAACTGTATTGTTCAATACCCTGCACCACCCACGGAGGTGGCCGCGTACCAACGGCAACTAAATCGATTTTTAACAA
>LWDU01000333.1_pt1 | contig 13872 bp, 20 predicted proteins | sample 727161 | NCBI WGS metagenome assembly LWDU01 (sample SAMN04566230, study PRJNA314399) | hydrothermal vent metagenome | isolation source: deep sea hydrothermal plume seawater | place: Mexico: Gulf of California, Guaymas Basin | collected 2004-07-11 | reverse complement strand
AGATTAAAAATATAGGTATAATGATATGTTCAAAAATTTCATATAAACAAATAAAAACTAAAAGCCATGTAAAGAATACACTGGTTTTAGATTTTAGAGTTAGATACTCAAACAGTCTTACATGCCAAGTGGTAATTTTTTCTGTAATTTTTAATAAACTTTCTTTCATTAGTGTGTACCATTCTCCTTAGCAAAGTCTCTTTGCCTATCTTTTAATCGTTCTACATCTCTTTGTAGATCATCAACAGCTGCTTTTAAAGCTTCAATATTAACTTCATTGTGCAACATTGAGTCAACACGTGTTTGAACTTTGTCGGTTTGTTTATATAATTCTTCGATCAACATAAATTGTTCTGAATCGGCCGGAAGCGATCCTAAAAGACCCCGAGGCCATTTTATTCTGAACTCTGTGTTCATTACTAGATCTTTGTCCATTATCTCTAACTGAGTAGAGTGTTGATTTAATTTTTCTTGAATGCCGAAAAAAGCCCAAGTTCCTAACGCGACCAGCGCGATCAAGGATGCAACTGTCTTCATTGGCATTTGAACGTTTGCTTCGTCTGATATTTTTAAAGGATTTTCATTCATTGTGTTTTGTACTTCCCCAAATAATCTTATACTTTAATTTTCCACCGTCGTCACCTGAAGTATGATCTGTAGATTCTGTGATTTCTATTGACTGTCTAGCTCCATTTTCACATCCAACTAAAAGAAAAAGAACCAATGCTAGGCCAATTATCAAAGCCTGTACCGCTTTGTCAGTTGTTTCCTTTGTTTTTATTTTTTTTCTTACGATTCTTTTTTCCCTTAAAAGCTTTGCTATTCTGAATTTCATTTTCAATCCCCGATACTTTTTCTTTAAGAACTGCAACATCTGACTTAAGACCGACTGTTGTTGTGAGACTCCAGCCAGAGAGCGCGATGAGAATAGCCAGGAGTGCAGTGATGACTTTATCATGCATACTAATTACAATTATCTTTACTTAAGTCTACTGGTATCTCTTTTGTAAACCAAATCCAAGAGGATAGTTTAGTTCCGTCTTGTGTGTAAGTACATCTAGGTCCTACTGCAACACACGAAGTAAATGCAAGTAGGGATAGTATTAATAGTAATTTTTTTATTGACATGATTCACATTCTCCTGTGTCGTCTATTACAAGACCACCTTCGTTTTCAAAACTTTTATCTTCTGCCTTACTATTACATTCACAGTTGGTACACTCACCTTCCGCGTTGGGACAGTGGCACATTTTATTACATTTTTTACAAAATCTCTCAGTCATTAAATAATAGCCTTACACGCTGGACAAGATTTTTTATATCTTGAATGGGTAGCGCAATGCTCCAGTGCCGGTTGAATTGCTTCTACCTTTGCACCAAAAAGTTTGTTCCATAGAGACTTAATCCATTTAATCATTTTTCTTTTCCTCAATATCGTAGAAGAACCTATCGGTATCTTCTGTTTTCCACTTACCTGTGTCTTCAACATTCCAATCTGAAGTTTGAACCTTCCAATCTGGTACTTCGTCTCTTACTGTGAACGAAGGTATATCCCAAAGGATACGATTGTTGGGTTGTGCTGCATAATTTCCATCTTCGAGAGCGAGGATGTGGGCGCACTTATGTTCATGCGGTATTTCAGAATGATCTGTATCTACTATATTACTCTCTGGGTGTGCCCAGTCAACTGTAAAAAGGTACGCACCCGGGTGGGTTTTCTTATCTTTTCCAAAAAACTTTCCAGATTGTCCGTCTAGGATATCAAAAGAAGTAACGCTAGGATAATAACTAAAGCAATTCCACAGCTCCAGCTCGTCAAGTCTATATCCAGGAACTTCTTTTGCGTCATAACCTCTTTGAATGAACGCAGAGATGGGCAGACGATAGAATACAGCACCGTTTTCCATAATTGCATGAAAGAGTATGGGACGCCCTGTAATTGATGCCAGGCCAAAGATAATGCAGTCTTCAACTTCTCCATAATGTTCTTTAAGATCATAGAGATATTCTCTCCTGATCTGTGAATAGAGCACAGGAATGTTCGCATTTAGATATGCCATGCATAAATTATTTTATTAAAGCGATTATTGCAATAACCACGATGACTATAATAACAGATTTCTGTTTATTAGCTTTAGCCCAGGTTATTACTTTTTTTATATGATCCATAGTTTTCTCCTATTTTTCGTTAATTGTACCCCAATTAGGTCCTGATTCATAGTCTACCTTGTTAGGTATCTCCAGGTCAACCGCAGATTCCATAATTTCAATTATACGTTTTGCTTGTTTATCACTTTCTACAGAAATATCCAGTTCATCATGTACTTGTATATGAGGAATAATACCCTCTTTATATAGGTCTAACATAGATTTTTTAGTCATGTCGGCCGCACTTCCCTGAATTAATTTATTTAAAGCTTTGTAAGTGTATGCTCTTCTAATACCTGGCCCATGTTCTTGAACTGCTTGTTCAAATGGTAATGCTTTATGCATACCAAAACTATTTGGTTCCCATAAATGGAATCTACAAAGTCTTCCAAGTAAAGTTCTAATCTGACCACGTTGTTGAGCTCTATTGGAAACTGATTTCATTAAACTTTTAACAAAAGGTACTCTGTTGTGGTAAAGAGAAAAAAGTTCTTCCGATTTTTCTTTTGATACTCCAAGTTCAGCCTGAAGTTTTGCTTTCCCCATTCCATAAAATAATCCAAGATTAATTGTTTTAGCTTGTAGTCTCGGGATGTCTGCCATCTTAGCAACAATAGTATGGAAGTCTGCGTCACCTTCATTGTAGGCATTCTTAACATTAAAGACGCTCGCGTCTTGATCAAGGGATGCATAGTGAACTACTAATCTTGGTTCTTGTTGATTGTAGTCAAAGCATCCCCACTCGCAACCTGATTCTGGAACGAAAAGGGATCTAATCAGTGGACCTAAGTCCTTATTACGAGCAGGAATTTGTTGTAAATTTGGGTTTGAATATGAAAATCTTCCAGTTACTGTTCCACCATTATCAGATCTAATTTGATTTATATCTGAGTGAATTCTACCTAAATGTTCATATTTAATAATTGTATCTATAAAAGTAGTATGAGCCTTGTTTACTTCTCTTGCTTCTGCTATCATCTTAACTAAAGGATGTTCATGAGAGGAAAGGAAATTTTTTGTAAATGATGGAGCTTTGGTTTTTTCAGTTCGTTCGAATGGTAAATTTAATTTATCAAAAACTTTGGCAATGGATCTTGCTGCCCATATTTGAATGTCTTGTCCTGTTTCTTTTTTTATTTTGTGGAGTAACATTTCTTCTTGTAATGTTAATTGCCTCTTCAGTTCATGAGCTTTGCTCACGTCCACTTTCACTCCAAGAAATCTCATGTCAACCAGACAAGGAAAAAGATCAGTCTCTAATTCAAAAATAGATCCTAGATCCTGGTCGCTTAATTCTTTCTGCATGACTTTCCATAAATCTAAAGTTAGTTCAGCGTCGCGTTCAGCATACCTGCCTACATACATTGCAGGGAGTCTCCACATATCTGCTTTAGGATCAATATCCCATTCTTTTGCTATTTGTTTTAATTCTGTTTCATTTTTACCTCGACCAACATAATCCCAACCTAAACTATTAAGATCGAATCGAAATCTATTTTCATTAACTAAAGATGCTGCAATCATAGTGTCATAAATATTTCCATTTATTTTTATTCCCAGCGCTCTAATCCAGCACACATCATACATTGCATTGTGAAAAACTTTATCGGCAGGACATTCACAAACGTCTCTAAACCATTGAATTACCTTACTTTTTTCGAGGTTGCCTCCTCCTTCATGATCGAATGGAAAGTATCCTGAGTAGCCATCAACGGCGACAGCAATCCCTACCACTTTTCCTCTTCCAACTATTGCGCCTGAGCCTAATGATTTTAAATCTGGATCATGTGTTTCTAAATCTATTGCAATTGTATTTGCTTGTCTTAAGTCTGGAAATTCTTCGGGCTTGACCCATTCTGTTTGTGCTTCAATCATGATTTAGTTCTCTCCTTGGTTTGTTTTTTTGATTCTTTAATACTATTTTGTAAGTCGCCACTAAAAGAATCCAAAGGGCCTGTATTTCTTTCCTTGGTTTGTCTTCTTGATTCTTGATAAGACTCTTCTAATTCTTTTTTCTCTTTCTCAGCTTCTTCTAAAAAATCTTTTTTAATAGTGTAGAATGTATATTTTAAAGTTAGCTCTTCTCCACTAGTAATATTTCTTAATGTTACTAAATTCCATTTGTCTGTAATAGAACCTTCCGTTCTCATTTCAATTTTAACACAATTAGCATTTTCATCACAATTAATGAAACCCCCTAGAGGAGTTCTAAAAATTGTACCATCAACTTTTATATGAGTCGTTCCTAGATTGGTCCCTTGTGCGATGTCTGCTGTTGCAAATAATCCTAATCCACTAATTAAAGAAGATTTAATGGTAAGTCTTGGTGGTAGCGGATTATACATTAAATTCTTTCATTTTTTTGCCTTTGATTCAAAGACTTGACTTTTATATGTGTGATCTCCATAATCTCTTTCAATAATCATTTCTATAAAGTGAATTGCTTTCTCTAAATCTTGTTTTTTTCCTTTCAATCTGTGTCTCAAGATATATTTTATAACGCATCCTTCTGGATAAAGCAACTCGTTTTCAATTACAAATTTACTTGGCTGAATTTTAAATTTCTGATAATGTGATCCGCCAATTTGTTTATCGTATGGATTTTTCATAATATAAAATATAAATATAGTTTGATACCAAAATAAAATGTCATCATTGATAGTAAAACAAGGTCACTGGTAATGGTGTGTGGCATCATATCAAAACTTTAGCCCCTTTCTCCATTCTTCTCCATCAGTCCTCCATAAATCAAATTTAAGATGCAGTTCGTTTTTCCATTTCCAACTGTTAAATTTTTTACTACGATTTATTTCTCTTGCTTCTTGTCCTAACTCACTATTTCTAAGGAACCAGTCCCTCTTTTTACAATGGTAAATGGTGTCGGTATCGCCTATATCTGTTCTATCCTCATACCATTCGAAAAAATGCTCCGTATAATCATCCTCGTAATCTGTCCAAGTTAAAGAAGATTTTTTAAATTTTTTAAAAGTTCTTTCAAATTTACCCTCTCTTTTAGATTTATTTAATAATGGACTAAGTCTTTCAATAAGGTAGCCTTCTACTTCTTTTCTATAATCATCGTTTTGAAAATTAGGGGACTGTATAGTTCTAAACTTAATATGTTCAGTAAGAACAATTTTTTTTAACAAAGAGTCTTTTCTTTTAGGAAATAAATACTTCCAAAGCCTATAACGAAGTTCATTATCGTCCTTTTTTATATATGCTTTTTTTCTTTCTTCAAAATTTTTAGATTCGCCTACATATAAAGTGTTACATTTATTTTTTTTACTCGTAAACTTTTTTTCTTTTTCACAAATAACATATACACACCTCATATTTTAAATTCTTTCATTTTGTTTTTACATTTTATTAAAAATAAATTTTCCATCGTTCGTGTAATTCCTACATACCAAACTCTAAATTCTTCTTCTTCTTTTGCTTGAGATTTTTTTGACCCTTTGATAGTATTCGTCGTTTGATTTAAAAATAAAACTACATTAGTTGCCTCCCCACCCTTAGCTCCGTGAATGGTAGAAACTTTTATTCGTGGAGGTTTAGATAAGTCTTCTTCATTATCTAACATGGATCTCATGTACTCCCGTTTAGTAAGGGCAATATTTTTAAACGCTGCATCCCAATTAAGATTAATATTAAAGTTTTTTTCTCCTGTTACTTCTTCTAATCTTTGTCTTTTTATCTCCGGCGGTGTTAGTCCTTGTTTAAATTCGTTCCAGGTTTGAATATCTTCATATAAAGTTTTCCCTATACTATTTCCTTCTACTGTATTAAAATATAGCCCTTTTCTTTTTAGAAAAGGAGGGATTGGTTTCCATAAAGATTTAGTTCTAGTTAGTATTAACCAGTCCCCTTTTGTCATATCAATATCGTTTAACTTATATCGTTGATAAATATTCCCTGGAATATCTTTTGGTAAATAATTTTTTTGTATTCTATTATAATAAATACGATTAATAACTCCTAAAGCTTTTTGTTGGATTAAACTTGGAACCCTTTGTGATTGATCTAATAAAAGTTCTCGGCCTTTCCATTTAATAAAAGAATCTACATCTGCACCCGCCCAACCAAAAATAGCTTGATCATCATCACCGGCGATCCACACATCACATCCAGTATCTTTTTCTATTTTATTAATCATAGCCCATTGAATTAATGAAAGATCCTGTGCTTCATCAACAAATATAACTTTAAATTGGGGTATTTTTAATTTGTCTTGTTTTAAAAACTTAGCAATCATGTCGGTAAAATCAATCAGGCCATATGTTTTTTTATAATAATTTATTTCCTTTTCAATTGCAGTAATCTTTTCTCTAGTTATCCAAGTTAGGTGTTCATTTAGATCAAACTGATCTTCCACAGGGATTTGTTTTACTCTCGCTAAATTAATTAAACTTAGATACTCACTGTCCGAAGAAAAAATTCCATTAAAATTATTTGTTTCATGCGCTGCATATTTAATTTGAATACCACAGGTTTCTCCAATAGCTTTATAGTTACCCTCCTGCATTACATTTTCTTCTTTTAATCCAAGATTATTAAAAGCTAAAGAGTGAAGAGTTTGAAAATACTTTATATCTTTTTTAGTTAGATCTTCATTCTTAGCTAGGAATCTCTCTCGAGCTTCTCCTGCTGCTTTACGAGTAAAGGCAAAGTATCCAATTTTATCTAGGGGTATGTCTTTTTGAACATATTTATGTACTTCATTCAAAAGTCTTCGTGTTTTTCCTGTTCCTGGTGGACCTATTACTTTATATCTAGCCATTAATAGTTAGATCCTTTTCTTTCGTCGGGTTTATATTCTATTTTATCCATATGTAGTTGTTTAACTTTACAAACTTTAAGAGTCTTGCCATCCACGTTGAATGAATAATTAAATTCAACATAACATTTGTCTTTTAATTTTTGTGCAATTTTTTCTTCTGGAATCTTCCATCCATTACCTAGGTGTTCAAGAAATGAATTAAATCTAAAATAATGAAACCCTTCCTCAGTAAAACATGATCCAAAATTAAGACGGCTTCTTTGTTTAGCCTGTGGGCCATTAATACAGAATTGAAATAATTCTTCTTCAAGTCTGTCGTCTAGTTGCGTTCCTTTAGGTGGGGTAATTTTTTGACCGTTTTTTCTCCATTCATTTAGTTTGGCCCTGAATTGTGGTAGTTTTAAAGGTTCAAAATAAGTTCCAGTCTGTTGCCATATTAAATCTAGTACTTCTTTCTGTCGAGTCATTAACTTGGTATTAGGTATAATAACTTGGATATTCTCATCACTAGGCATAATAACATTAAATCGATACTCAGGTTCTGCATAAGCAATCATTTCAAAATCTTGAATCTCTGGAAATATGGAAATACTATCTGATTTTACACCGAAGGGTCTTTTATAACAAAGACTTCGCATACATTTATCTTTTATAGGTTCTTCATAGCAAGTATGTCCTGCTGTATCTCCTTTCCATGCTTTTAATTTTGAATCTAGTTTTGCTTTGTCCCAAGGGTCTTCTAGATAACTATAGTTTGCTTTTGATACTTGATCAGGCCATTTATCTTTGTATTTTTTTTTAGCAAAGACCATATAGTTATACATAAATCGATCTCTACCATCAGATAGTTTAGACTTAGAGCATAGAGCTAGACATGGAGGACCATCATTAAATTCTGCATTGGTACCTAGTAATACATTTCTATGAGCTTCTTCTACAAGTTTAGTTAAAGTTTCGTTGTCTACTTTAGATTCATTGGCAAATTTTATAAATGCTTCAATTGATAGTTTAGAATTATTTTTATCTATGGCATACCTATTTGAGTCACCATTATTATAGTAGGGTAGGTTGATGAAGTTCCCCGGTTTTATGTCTCCTTTATTATCTTTCTGTAATTCTTTCTGTTTGGGAAAAACCTCGGTAGTAGGTTTTAATCCTAGAGGAATCAGAAAAGCTTTTAATGCCTCTATTAAATCAATGGTTGGAATAGGTTCTTTTAAAAACACATAACAATGTAGTCCCCCACTTTTAGATAAAATTGGAACTATAGGAAGTTTGTGATGTTGAATTGAAGCTAAATACTTTTCTATTTTAAATGTACCATAATCCGGTGGATCTACATCAATACATCCAAATTGGACAGTTTTATCTATTCGACAGGGTTGAATTCCAATCGATTTTTTTCCAGCTAAATGATCGAGATAATCTCGGTCTGTAATCGGGTGACCCGCCCATTCATAATTTGGTTTAATTTTATTCTTGTCGGCGTCTAGTGAAGGATTGGACATGTCCGCCATGCCGAAGTCTCCTTCATATCCTTTAAACAATTCTATAAATTCTTTTTCCATAATGATCCCGGGTGGGGGCAGTTCCACTCTCGCTTTGCTGCCCCTATCCTCTAAAACTAGAGGAATCTAATAATTAGATTCTTCTTTTGTTTCTGCTTTGGCGTTACTTGCTTTTAAAGAGTTATGGAAATCTTTGGCCATCTGGTAGATGGATGCATTATCCACTTTTCTTAACAGGGATACTTTGTATCCGTGCCAAGTAAAACTACCCGAGTTCTCAACAGAGTTTAATTTATAAACTCTAGAAAACATTGGTGCAGGAACATTTTTATTTGTTTTAGGATCAGTTTCAATTTGATCTTGCATCAAAGAGTTCCAGTTTCTACTCACTTTTAACTGAGTAGATTTCATAGCCATTAAGGCCTTCTCTGGTTTTTCTCCATTGATAATTACAAAGTGATTTGCTGTTTTGAGAATTTGATTACCATTCTCTAAAACATCTTTTCCTGTAGAATCCTTTTTAGTTTTAGCTAAAATTTCAGGACCTCTATCAGGGCTGACAGGTCTACCTTCCTTACGTTCGAAAGGTGCCCATTCAGGATATGTTAGTTTGTAGAAACAAGGTATTATTTCAATACCCTTTTCCCCACTATACAGTTTTTTAGTGACTGTATTGTAGAACATTCCTGCTTCTGCTCCTTCAACATAGTTCGCATGTTTTTTTTTAGTTTCATCCGAACCTGTTTGTAATAACTTAAGAAAAGGTAAAGCTAAATCGTCTTTATCTATATTCTCAAGTCCTGCTCCAGCATCCTCAATGAAATTGAGTGTTGCTGGTAAGTTACCTTCTTTTTTGACTGTAACGTCTCTTGTTTCTTGTGACATGTTATTTGCTCCTTGTTATTTTTGTTCTGTTTCCCTTGAACAGGTTAAAATGTTCAGAAGGCAAGTCTTGCTTTGCTTCAACTCGCTCTCTGTACAGTGCTTTAAGAGTCATAGGCTCAACTTTCAGTTTTTGTGAAGGTTGATATCCTTTACTCTCTGCAAGGCTAGTGTATTCACTTGCCTTGTTATCTTCGCCACGACCAAAGGAAACAGTAATCTCATTTTTAATAAGATCACCTAGGTCATTTTCTCGAAGCCATTGGTAAGCGCCTTCCCTGTTTGCCACAGGAATAGTTGCGCTATAAATATCTTTAACTTCGATGGCAGAACCATCTTGAAGTTTAAGAGTTTTTAATTTCATTGATTCCATAATTTCAGGAATAACTTCCTCAGAAATTTTCTCTGCTCTCTCTTTCTTTTGTTTTAAAAGAGATTCTTCTTTTACTATTTCTCCTTCTAATCTCTGAAGATCAATTACGTAGTTAGAAAGACTTCTAACATTTTCTAGTTCGTCCACCTGTTGAGGTGCATCCTCAACAAACATTTTTTGTAGGTTTTCATTCATAACTTTCTAACTCCTTTTTTATAAGTTCTACTTCTTTGCACCATTTACGATATCGATTCCACCACAATGTATCAGAAATAAATCCCCAAATTCTAGTAGGTAGATATATAATCCTAAAAATAAATCCTAAAAAAGGTTTATCTTTATTGAGCGCTTTTCTAGCTTGCTTGGAAATGGCTCTATGTTTTTCCACATCTAAAAAATTTTCAATAGAGGTTTCAGTATATTTTAATCTTTCTTTTAATCTATGGTATCTTTTATTCATCAATTTCTCCTTTCTCGTATAGATTGATTTTAATTGGATAGTATGTTCTTTCTTGTCGGTCCCATTTCAGTAAATTGTATTTACCATTGGTTATATCTGAGACTACAGAACATGCAACGCCTATAATGGCTGGATCGCCTGTAAGTAGTAAATAATCTTCTGCCTTAAACTTTTTTAATTTTTGTCTAAGAGAAAAAATTATTGGACCAGGACTAAAAATAATTTGCGAGTCTTCTTTTAATAAGACCTTAATGTCGCCATATTTTTGAGCGCCCATTATATTAATTTTAGGCCTACCTTCTGCAGTGCCTGGGATTTCTTGAATAACATATACTATCGCTTTGTCTTTCATGCTTGACACTATAGAGATAAAGGTTTATATTGTCAACTAGAAAGTATAAAAAAGATGAATTATAAATTTAAGACCAAACCCTACGCACATCAAACTACTGCGTTGGAAAAATCTTGGAACAAAAAAGTATTTGCATACTTTATGGAAATGGGAACTGGTAAGACAAAAGTTGCCCTTGATAATATTGCTATGCTTTATGATAATGGCAAAATTAATGGTGCCTTAATTATAGCTCCTAAAGGAGTTTATAAAAACTGGTATTCTCAAGAAATACCTACACATTTAGCTGATCACATAAAACCTGTGTCCGTTTTGTGGCAGGCGATGATTAATCAAAAACAACAGAAATTATTAAATACTTTATTTGAAACAGGTCATGATCTTCATATTTTAATTATGAATGTTGAAGCCTTTAGTACCAAGAAAGGTGTTGAGTTTGCGGCGAGATTTTTAAATTCCCATAATACTTATATGGTTATTGATGAGTCTACGACTATTAAAAACCCTGGAGCTAAAAGAACTAAGAATATTGTCTCATTAGGAAAACATGCAAAATATCGTAGGATAATGACAGGTTCTCCTATTACTAAATCTCCATTAGATTTATATAAACAATGTGAATTTTTAGATGAGTATTTATTGGACCATTCCTCTTATTATACATTTAGAACTCGATACGCCGTGATGCGTAAAGCTCATTTTAATGGTCGATCTGTTGAAATTGTAGTTGGCTATAAGAATCTAGGGGAATTATCCGATAAAATAAAACCTTTTTCGTATAGGGTTTTAAAAGATGATTGTTTAGACCTTCCAAAAAAGACTTTTATGAAAAGGGTCATTACGTTAAGTGCAGAACAGCACAAGGTTTATAAACAAATGAAAGAAATGGCTTTAGCCCAGTTGAATGGCAAATTATTAACTACTGCTAATGCATTAACTCAGTTGATGCGACTTCATCAAATCACATGCGGCCACTTTAAGGCGAATGATGGCTCTACTCAAACTATTAAAAATAATCGGCTAGACGAACTAACTGATTTGTTAGAGGAAGTAGAAGGCAAAGCGGTTATATGGGCGCATTATCAATATGATGTCCAAACAATCATGGACACAATTAAAAAAGAATATGGTAATGACTCGATTGTAGACTATTACGGTAAAACTCCAAATGATGAAAGACAAGACAATATTACGAAATTTCAGTCCGACCCTAAGTGCCGGTTTCTTGTTGGAACCCCCTCTACGGGCGGCTATGGGATAACTTTAACGGCTGCAAGTACCATGATTTACTATTCTAACGGATATGACCTAGAGAAGCGTCAACAGTCCGAAGCGAGAATTGATAGAATTGGTCAAACAAAACCAATGACCTATATCGATATTTTATGTGAAGAAACAGTTGATGAAAGAATTGTAAAAGCTTTAAGAAAGAAAATAAATATTGCTACGGAGATAATGGGTGAAGAATTAAAAGCATGGATATAGAATTTTATGAACAGGGACCGGAAGAGTGTCCGAAGGGCGTATGGTGGCGTCTTGCTTTAACGAGCGAAGTTGGTTCGGTATTTCCGAATCTCTAATATTTCATTGACTGTTAAACCAATAACCACCATGTTTTACCGTATTATATCTCAGAAAATGTAGGACTCGTACGCGTAGCGCGCTAGAATTTGCTATTTTACATAGTCTTGCCATTATCATCTTTAAAGGCCATCAAATATTCTTTTCGATTACTATTTATTTCTTTTTTATAACTTACGTGTATCCAGCCCGAGTTGGGTTGTCCTGGTTCATAGTACTCGAGTATTAATTGATCAAACATGAGGTTTTCTTTGATCCAATCGGAGACTTCATTATTAGGAGTACCAAAGATTTCAAAATCCGCCGCCTCTCCCTGGCAATGCTGAGATTTGCTTGAACTACCTATCTTTTGTGACAAAATTGAGTTGCGATATCCGCTAGAAATGGACACAACATGGTTAAAATGGTCTCTAATGGGCTGTAGAACCCTCTCACACAGCAATCTTAAATTTTCGGTCTCATCCTCACTGGGGTTGTTATCCATGCCCATTCTGGTCGCTGTCTGTGACTTGCAGAGCTCTGCAAGGCTAAAATTTTTTGAAAGTTTCATTTAAAATGTGATGTGGCTCACTAAAGTGTAGATTAAAAATCCCATACCAGTAATCAAAGCTCCTGTGCAGGTTAATAATATTTTTTCAAGTCTTTTTACTCGCTCTTCTATTGAATGAATCTTTTTATGTGTTAATTTTTGCATGATCCGACAAAGCTTTTCATGCGATTCAACTCTTTGTAAAGCGTTTTGTTTAGCCATTAGGTAATCATCCTTCGTTCTTTAAGACGCATTGCTTTTTCTTCTTGAGACAATAACGCTTCCTCTATCCCTGTCAACCCAGTTTCTGGATTAATATCTTGTGGTAATGCTGATGTTTGTACTACTTCTTCTGAAACTTCTGATGTTTCAACTGGTATATTAGGAGTGATAGAACTTTGATTTTTACTTTCTACAGCACCTACAGCTCTTAAAGGATTTATAATGTCAGGCCATTCCGCTCCTCCTTTTAAATTAATTTGGTATAACTGTCTTAGAATAGAATTAATTGCACTGCTAGCTTCTCGGTATGGGTTGGGCAGTCCAATTTCTCTGGCGTTTAATGCCATACTAGCGATAATGTTATTAGATATTTTATAGGGGTTGTATCTATTAGTTAATAATCTGCCAAAAGTTTGATTACCTAATCTTTTTGTTGCTAAAAATACATCCTTGGTGTTCATTCCTAATTCTTTTGCACCTTTCATGTCATCGCTCATAGTTTTTTGTACTTTCCATAAAGCTTTGTTGGCTGCAATGTAAGCGTCTACTAATTCTACAGGATCAATCGGTCCTTTTTTTAATGCTACTTTATTAAATATTTTTTTAGAATTTCTTTCCCCTGATGCAAAGGCTGCTTGTTTAAAGTTTAAAGCATTTTTAACATCTAATTTAACTGCTCGCATTCCAATGATACCTAGACCTTCATCTAAAATTTCATATGATCTTCCGTTCTCATCGTACTTTCCAATCTTGCCCCATTTAAATGGTCCACCTAGATCTCCTTTTTGTAAAGGGGTATCAAACCCTGTGATAGCATAATCAATTCTGCCTAGTTGTTTTAAACTTCCAGGCATCTGAGCTTTTAGTAAGTGCATAAATATTTTTTGTGCTTTAACACCATCCGAATCATTTTCATTCCAGACTTCATATCCTTCTCTCGTTCTCCCTGTTCGTATTGCAACATCAGCTAGAGCTTCTGTCCAAATAGATTCTGATACAAACGGCTGTGCAATATCACCAAAACCTTTTAATGATCC
>LWDU01032291.1_pt1 | contig 13873 bp, 8 predicted proteins | sample 727161 | NCBI WGS metagenome assembly LWDU01 (sample SAMN04566230, study PRJNA314399) | hydrothermal vent metagenome | isolation source: deep sea hydrothermal plume seawater | place: Mexico: Gulf of California, Guaymas Basin | collected 2004-07-11 | reverse complement strand
TTGAAATCAACAAGCGATATGCAAAGAAGACCGAAGTTGCAAAGATCTTCTCTCAAAAAGAAGGTATGCGCAAACCACTAACCGTAGAGAAGCGCCGTGATGGAATGCTGATGGTTAAGATCAGCACCGCTGGTACAACCGCTATTCCAGTCGTTCTTTTGATGCGCGCTCTTGGAATCGTCAACGACCAAGAATTATTCCAGGCGATTGCAGGACCTACCGAGACCTTCAAATTCATTGTTGCAAATATCAACGAAGTGAAGGATAACGAAGAGTACGCGGTCGATTCCCTTGAAGAATCACACCAATGGCTCGAGAAGAAATTCGCAGCAGGTCAACAAAAGGAATACCGTGAAGCACGTGTAAACCAACTCGATCGTGAATTACTACCTCACTTGGGTGACCAAGTCGAAGACCGTAAGAAAAAGGCTATCTTCCTCGGAAGAATCGTCCGCCAAGTTTTGGAAATGGCAATCACCGACCGAAAGCCAAACGACAAGGATCACTACGCAAATAAGCGAGTTCGCCTCGCTGGAGATTTAATCGAAGATTTGTTCCGTGTTTCAATGGGCCAACTCGCTCGAGATTTGAAGTACCAATTAGAACGCCATCACAATCGCAAGCGTGAATTGAGAATAACCTCTTGTTTGCGACCCGATGTCTTGACCTCCAAGATCATGCACGCATTAGCGACCGGAAACTGGGTCGGTGGAAGAAGTGGTGTCCTTTCCCACATGCGCCGTGTCACCAGTCCACTGGTTCGCAGCCAACCTCACTTCGAAGCTCGTGACCTGCACCCAACACAATGGGGACGACTTTGTCCGAACGAGACCCCTGAAGGTCAGAATTGTGGCTTGGTAAAGAATGCTGCTCAGATGATCGATGTATCAGAAGCGGTTCCCGAAACCGAAATTCGTTCTCGACTCGATGAGATGGACGTATTCCAACCAGATGATTGGACCGATGGTGATCGTATTCACGTAAACGGTGATATTTACGGTGTTCACAAGAGAGGCCAAAATTTGGTCCGCCAATTCAAGAATGCACGACGCCGTGGAGCTATTCGCTCCGAGGTTTCGATTCGATACGACAAACCAAACCGTGATATCTTTATCAATACCGATAAAGGACGTATTCTAAGACCTTTGTTAATTCTATACGATGGAGCACCACGCTTGACTCAAGATCACTTGGCCCAAGTTTCGAGCGGCGAAATGTCGTTCAAGGATTTGGTCAACTCCGGAGTCGTTGAATGGATCGATGCAGAGGAAGAAGAAGACCTCTATGTCGCGCCACGGCCATATACACTACCAGAGTCGGTTCCAGAAGGAAATGAATTTGCGGGACGACCGGTCAGTCACCCTGCGGTAACCTGGTTAAACCTCGGTGAGCCAGGTGCTACATTCGCTAAATTACAGGCTGCAATTCGAATGCCAAATGGCGATAGAGAAACCGCAATCTTCGATGTACCTCTATTGTATACCAATGAGCACACCCACTGTGAAATCGACCCTCAGTTGATTCTCGGTGTTTGTGCTGCCTTGATTCCTTACCCAGAACACAACTCTACCCCTCGTGTTACCGGTGGAACTGCAATGGTCAAGCAATCCTTAGGATTGCCTAGTGCTAATTACCGACTGCGCCCTGATACCAGGATGCACGTTTTGCACTACCCTCAGCGTTCTATCACCCACACTACCGCAATGGATACTACCAAATTCGATAGCCGCCCCGGTGGTCAGAATTTAATCGTTGCAATCATGAGTTTGCACGGCTATAATATGCAGGATGCAGTAATTATGAACCGTTCGTCGGTCGAGCGTGCCATGGGCCGTTCTACCTTCAATCGAACCTATAATGCAGAACGCCGAAGATTCCCTGGTGGTCAGGTCGATGAGATCGAGATTCCGGGAACTGGATTGGAAGAGGTCAAAGGACTGAAGCCAGTAGAAGCATATGCTCACTTGGAAGCTGATGGATTATCATATCCTGAAAAATACCTCGAAGGTGGAAATGTATTGGTCGGAAAGACCAGTCCTCCTCGTTTCCTTGAGGAAACCGGTGCAGGAGCATTCTTACAAGCACAAGAACGCCGAGAGTCTTCAATGCCTATTCGACATGGAGAAAAGGGTTGGGTCGACAATGTATACGTCACCGAATCTTTGGATTCAGGCCGATTGGTCAGAACCGTAGTTCGTTCCCACAAAGTTCCAGAAGTTGGCGATAAATTCGCTTCACGTCACGGACAAAAAGGTGTCATTGGACGCTTGGTCAATGCAGAGGATATGCCATTCACTCGTGATGGTGTCGTCCCTGATCTAATCATAAACCCGCACGCTATTCCTTCCCGGATGACCGTGGCACACGTTCTAGAGATGATCGGCGGAAAGGTCGGTTCTCTCGAAGGACGCAGAATCGATGGTACCGCTACGTGACGGTCTAGTCCGAAATGGTTTCGACCATACAGGTCGTGAATTCATGGTTAACGGTGAAACCGGAGAAACCTATCCTGTAGAGATTTTCGTTGGTTGTATTTACTACCAGAAACTCCACCACATGGTATCTGGAAAGATTCACGCAAGAAGCCGTGGTCGAGTTCAGATTCTTACCCGCCAGCCGACCGAAGGTCGTGCTCGCCAAGGTGGATTGAGATTCGGTGAGATGGAACGTGATTGTTTGATTGCACACGGTGCATCGATGGTCATCAAAGATCGACTATTGGATGAATCCGATGGTATCGATCTATACGTTTGTCAACAATCCGGGCACGTCGCTTGGTACGATCCAAAACGACGCACCTATGTTTCGCCGATTCATGGCGATGGCGCTGAAGTCTACAAAGTGCAGACTTCGTATGCATTCAAGCTACTATTGGATGAGATGAAGAGTCTCGGAGTGGCAATGCGCCTTGAGATGGAGGACCGAAAATGAATCGTAATCAGACCACATTGATTCCAAAGCGAATCGCTAGCATTCAATTTTCATTGATGGACCCTACCGAAATCCGAAAGATGTCTTCGGTCGAGGTTAAGACAGCGGATACTTACAAAGACGACGGACACGCATATCGCCAAGGATTGATGGACCCTCACATGGGTGTTATCGAACCTGGATTGGTTTGCCCAACAGATAACTGCAAGTACGATGAAAGCCCAGGTCACTTCGGGCATATTCAACTCGAACTTCCAGTCATTCACATTGGATTCGTCAATTTGATCAAGACCATCCTAAAGTCGACCTGTAATAACTGCAGCAAAATCTTGCTGCACGATGCTGCTGGAACCCACCCGTCCAATCCGGAATTGTCCGAGCAGGACTTCTACCGTTCCCGTGTACGTGATCTGATTATCAAGCACGGTGTCGGTTCTACCGAATTCGCAAAGATCATCAAGGAAATCGAGAAGATTACCTCGGGGACCAAGAGAACTATCTGTATGCATTGCAAAAACCAACAAGGTAAGATCGTTTTAGACAAACCGACCACCTTCAAGGAGAAAATCACTGCCCAAGGCGGTGCAAAAGAGGTCGAGCGCAAGCTTAACGCAAGAGATATCCGTGAATGGTTATCCGGAATTCCTGATGAACATTTGATCTTCGTAGGAATGGATAAGGTCAACCGACCAGAATGGATAATTCTCAAGGTTCTACCGGTTCCACCAATCACCGTTCGCCCATCGATTACCCTCGACTCTGGCGACCGATCCGAAGACGATTTGACTCACAAATTGGTCGATGTATTGCGAATTAACCAACGCCTTCGTGAAAACCGTGACGCTGGAGCGCCTCAGTTAATCGTCGAAGATTTGTGGGAATTATTACAATATCACATCACTACTTATTTCGACAACCAAACCAGTGGAATTCCACCTGCTCGTCACCGATCTGGTCGAACCCTCAAGACCCTAACCCAGCGTCTCAAGGGTAAGGAAGGCCGATTCCGTTCTAATCTGAGCGGAAAGCGTGTTAACTTCTGTGCTCGTTCGGTTATCTCACCAGATCCTTACCTTGGAATTAATGAGGTCGGTGTACCGACCAAGATCGCAAAGGAATTGACTGTACCGATCCGTGTTACCACTCGTAACCGTGAACAAATGCGTCAGATGATTCTTCGTGGTCCAGATGTTCACCCTGGTGTTAACTACGTTATTCGTGCTGATGGCCGTCGTGTTCGTATCAACCAACGCAGTCGATTGATCAATGCTGGATTCCGATGTTTTAACCCCGAATGTATGGAAGAAACAACTACCCGTTTCGATCTACATCAGGTTCTACCTGCACCTAACTTCCTACCAGGATTGGTAGTGAAGAAATTCATCGCTAGAGAAGAAGCGGTCGCAGGCGGCGAAGAACTCGTTACCTACGCTATCGATGAAGAAGCAACCATTGCAAACCTAAGCGGAGAAGGGCTCGACGGACATCCTTTGGAAGAAGACGATCCTCGTGCAGTCATGCACTACCGCTGGAAATGGGAGTTAGCTAATCCAGACGAAGCATACCCTGAACACCTCGATGTCGCTTGTCCTCATTGCGGTTCACCCGATAATGAGTGGGGCGAGAGAACCCGAGTCGAAGACAGGCTGTCCACCGTGGACATGCATGGAAACCCTCGACCAGGTATGCTTGTCGAGCGTCACTTAATCGACGGAGATGTTGTTATCTTCAACCGACAGCCATCGTTGCACAGAATGTCGATGATGGTTCACGAAGTCAGAGTCATGGAAGGTAAGACCTTTAGATTTAATCTTGCGGTCTGTACCCCATATAACGCAGATTTCGACGGTGACGAGATGAACTTGCACATCATCCAAGGAGAGGAAGCACGAGCAGAGGCAAAGATCCTTATGCGTGTTCAAGAGCATATCTTGACCCCTCGATATGGTGGTGCGGTTATCGGTGGAATTCACGATCACATTTCTGGAGCATATCTGTTGAGTACTTCAGGAACAAAGATTTCTAAGCGCCACGGCCTTGAAATTCTTGGATCTATCGCCTATACCGGTGAATTACCAAAGACTTACACCGAAGATGGTCAAGAATACTTCAACGGTGACGATTTGATGTCGGTTGTTATCCCAGATAATATCCACTTGAGATTCAGGAGTCGAAACAATGACGATGTCGTAGTCAAGAATGGACAGGTTAGCGGAACTCTCGATAAGAGAGCTATCGGTGCTGAAGATGGAAGATTACTCGATGCGATCGTTCAAACCAATGGTCCAACAGAGGGTGCAAAATTCCTCGATGATTTCACCAGACTAACTATCGCTGCTTGTACTGCACTCGGTTTCACAACCGGAATAGACGATGAGGATTTATCTACAGAAGCTCTTGCTGAAATTGAGAGTCACAATGCTGAAGCTCGCGACGAGGTTCAAGAAGAACTACGAAAATTCGGAAAGGATGGCCGTGGCTACGAAACCCGTCCAGGACGTACACCTAAGGAAACCCTTGAAGAAAACATCATGGTTTTACTCGACCTTGGAAAGCAAAAAGCTGGTGACGTTGCTAAGAATGAACTGAATAAATTCGGTTCGACCAATGCAGCGGTCAGCATGGCGATTTCTGGAGCACGTGGTTCGATGGATAACCTGACTATGATGGCTGGTTCTATCGGTCAAGCAAAGGTTCGTGGTGCAAGACTTGAACGTGGTTATCACCAAAGAGTTCTATCCCACTTCCAACGTGGAGGACTTGGTGCAGAAGAAAAAGGATTCATCTCCTCATCTTTCAAGCGTGGCCTAGAGCCAACCGAATTCTTCATGCTGTCGGTATCTGGCCGTGAATCACTGGTCGATACTGCGGTTCGTACCTCTAAATCCGGATATATGCAACGCCGTTTAATCAATGCAATGGACGATCTGAAGGTTTACGATGATGGACAACTTTCGGTGCGAAATACCGCAGACAGAATTATTCAATTCTCCTATGGAGAAGATGGAATCGATCCATCCCGTGGTGTTCATGGAAAGCCTTTCAACATCGATGTTATCGTCGATGCTGCACTTGGAACCGATGGACCTTCCAAGATTAAAGATATAGAATACAAAGATTCAGATGATAAGGACTTCGACCTTGGCTATGGCGAAGGAGATTCCGAAGCAGCAGCAGGAGGTGACCTTTGATGGTAGTTAAGAGCGCAACCAAAAAGAAACTAATGGACATGTTAGTCCCTGAAGAATTCGCCCACAAGTTGGCCGATGATAAGAAATGGGACGATGTTAAAATCCTCTCTGCTCAACAGATCGCAAAAATTTGTGAAACAGATTCTGAAACCGCTGGACGAATCCACGGAATCATCACCGGTGCAAACGCACCAAACCGTGCTAGTGGTGAAGGAAATTCTGCTACAACCTCAGTTCGTCTACGCCGTGCTTCTCGCCGTCGTAGAACTGCCAAGACCGTTTTGGAATTGGAGACTTACGATTCTGAAGCAAAACTTGAATCCTACCGTGACGTACATGCAGATGATGCAGTATTCAAAGCGCTAGAAGAAGCCGCAGACCGTGCAGGACATAAATTCACACAGCAAACCTTCCATGATTTGACCGAAGCGATTCACTTGCGTGAAAAGAAAAAGTTGACCAAGAAGCAAGCGGATTCTGTCGTCGCAGAGGCTCACCATGCACAGGATATCGCCAAGATTGATCCTTATGAAGCAGCAGGTGTAATTACCGCTCAATCGATTGGAGAACCTGGAACCCAGATGACTATGCGTACTTTCCACTATGCTGGTGTTGCGACTGTAAACGTCACTCAAGGTCTACCACGTATCATCGAGATTGTCGATGCACGTAAAGTCCCCAAAACCCCAACTATGACCATCAGGCTAAACCCCGATAGGAATTCACCTGAGGCAGCAAGAAAACTTGCAGCATCGATTGAAATTTCAACAACGGTTAATATTGCTGACATCGAAACCGACGTCGCACAACGCCGGTTGGTTCTAAAGCTCAAAAAGGGTGCAATGAAGCAAAAAGGAATAACCGGTGCGGAAGTAAAGGATAAACTAGAGCGTGCTCTACGTCTTTATGTTCATGCGGACAAGGAGAAGAATCCGTCTAACCTAACATTGATTCCAGGAATTACTTCCGAAGATGAAATGAAGAATTTGGCAGAAAACCCACCTTCTTATACCGAACTATTACAACTTGAAGATAAAATCAAGGATTTGCGTTTGAAGGGAATTCCAGGTATTGAGCGGGCAAATGTTCAACTCGACGATAAAACCGGCGAGTACTATCTATCAACCCTCGGTTCTAATCTTTCTCGTGTCTCCGACATGGAAGGAATCGACCGAGCTCGAACATATACCAATAATATCATTGAAATCTTTGCATACCTCGGAATTGAAGCTGCTCGTCAAGCAATTATTGACGAATTGCAATTGACTCTAGACGGTGCTCGATTAGAGGTTGACCCACGTCACTTACTAGTCGTATCCGATGTAATGACCAGCGAAGGTGAAGTCCGTGCAATCGGTCGTCACGGTGTCTCTGGAACCAAACACTCCATCCTGGCTCGTGCTGCGTTCGAAGTAACCGTCAACCACCTTTTGAAGGCTGGAATTATCGGTGAAAGAGATAACTTGACCGGTGTTGCGGAAAACATCATCGTTGGACAACCGATCAGTCTTGGAACTGGTTCGGTTCAACTATACTACATTCCAGAGTGAGATCACTCTGGTCATTGAGAAACGAAAGTGGAGGAATGAATAATGGATATCAGCCGACAATTAAAGCTAGCAAAAACAACTGGAACCCTACTGTATGGACAACGACAGGCTCAAGACGCTTGTGCTAAAGGTGACGCGAAATGTATTATCTTAGCGGCTAACTGTCCTCAGGATTACATCGATAACCTCGCTGCAAAGCACCCAGAGGTTACAATGCACCGTACCAATATGGTCAACCGTGACCTTGGTGTTGCATCGGGTAAGCCTTTCAGTATCTCGACCATCACCGTGGTCGACGCTGGGGACTCGGAATTGTTAACCTTAAGAGCAAACCTAGAGTGAACACTCAAGGATAATAAGTCATAGCCGAGCCAATATGGCGCCGGATTTGACCCGCTTACTGGAGAGGTTGGGCGTGAGCCTTGACCTTGGAGCAAGCCCAATTATTTCGCCTGGCCTAATCGGTTGGTTAGGCCGATTGATCGATGTTGACCCAAACCAATTACAATTAGGTCTCAAACCTGGAATGGAGGTATGGTCAACCGGGGATGGGTTTGCCCCAATCGACTTACCCTCGGTAGAATCTTGGTTATTTGATGCGCCACGGGGAATTCATTTGCTGATATCTCTAAGAGAATTAACTTTTGATCGCGCCGATGTACCGGTTAGGGTCGGGCGAGAGTTAATTATTTGGTCAAAACAAGATCTGGCAGAATTCCTTGGGATGGGAATTCTGGGCGGAACTTTGGAATTATTCGATCCTCAAGAAATAATCGTTGAGCAAGAAACAGAAAAAGGGTTATTCGATGGGCCGGGACCATTCGTTCTCAAACCCTCAGAAATCCACCACGAAATAGATTTATCGATCACAAAACCAATTTTGATCCCCGCCACTCTGTATCATGTCAAAGGGCTGCTCAAAGGTCCTGGTGAAGACAAAATCGAGCGCTGGGTGCTACGATGTGGCGGGTTTTCTATCCTGAATTCGATAGAACTTTTCGAGCGAATCCCGGCACTATCTCAATATTTACTCGATTCGGTCGAGGAGCCAGATTTTGGAAAATTATTGAGCGAACGGCGCACTCATAATCAAGGGATGGGTGAGCTTTTACATTGGTGGAAATTCGAAGAAGAAAGTAAAAAAGTAATTGAGTACGACGTGTTGGTGCCTGCTAACATAAAGGAAAACCCCGATGGCACCAGTTGGGTGTTTGATAGTGTTTCTCAAACTGTTTACAAAAGCGTAGATGCAAAGCATTCATCACCTTAGGGCTTGAGCAATCAGATATGCGTAACCGTACCGGCTTGAGTCTTCTCATCGTCGCTCTCTTATTGAACTCGATTATTCCAACCGAGAGTACAACTCAATTAAAAGAACAAGCCATGTCATTTGCCGATTCCGAACCGGTGTTATTGATCACTGAAGGAAGCTCGGCTGGCCACGTTAATGCTTCACATATTGCAGCTGTACCAGGCGGCTGGATTATTGCTGACGATACCAGAATCGCTCTTACCTTTGGTCAAACAACATTGACTGCAAACTCACCATATAATAGCAATTATCCAGCGGATTCCTATATTGCAATGATGGATTCCACGGGGGCTTGGCAATGGGCTGCACAGCCAGATTGCAGTAATGGGCTCATATTTATCGATGAGATATCAACAACTATCATGGGAGAAACATTGGTTGTTGGTCTTTATGCAGGAGCTGTAAGTTTTGGCTCAACCCAATTAGCAAACCCTAGTCCATACGGTGATGGCTTTGTTGCAATGCTTGACCAAACAGGCCAATGGAAATGGGCTCATGGATTCGAAACAGCTAGTAATAATAATAGTGAAACTTCAAGGATTTTCGGTGTAACCTCAACCTTAACTGGAGAAGTATGGGTTACCGGTTCACACAAAGGCGAGACAAATTTTGGCTCAAATACAATTACTTCGACTAATACTTCATATTTTCTCGCAAAAATGGATGCGATGAATGGCGCAAATACTCAGGTATTTGTCTACGGCGGTTCGGGAACTAATGCCGGCTCACAAGTTGCAGCAGATTCAATGGGTAATGTGTGGGTGGTAGGAACTACGACTGGAACATTTGACACAGGAAACAAATTATACACAACTGGCAGTTCAGGAGACACAATTATCGTGAAAAATGATCCCAACGGCGCAGTTCTAGACGTATACGGAATATCGAGTTCATTTGGAAACCAAAATATCCCATTTGACCTTGCAATCGATATTAATGATGATTTACTCATTTCTGGATACTTCTCTGATGTAGTTACATTGAGTCAAACCCAAACCATGACCGATAGTGGGAATGGCGATGGTTATTTGGTGAAGTTCCTAAAAACAGGGACCTTTGATTGGTACAAATCGATTGGAAGCTCTGGTTCTCAAGAATTTGTGCAATCGGTCGATGTCTTATCGTCCGGCGATGTCATCATCAGCAGTTTCATTTCTGGTTCGATCAATATCGGCCCCGATGTTCTAACTGCAACAGGTGGTGCTAGTGACGGTGATATTTACCTAGCCCAATTGGATAGCGCCGGGAATTGGCAATGGTCGGAGCGATTAGGTGGAACCTCGTTCGATATTCCCGGTTCAATGGCGGTTAACGATAGTGATTCCATTGGAGTCTCCGGTTCTTTTCAGAATAGTATAACCAAAGGAAGCCAAACAATCACATCATCAGCCGGTCTTGACCTCTTCGTTTGGATAGTAGATCCAATAATGAATCAAGATGCAGATGCCGACGGTGTAGCAGACCATTTGGATAATTGCCCGACCGATAATAACCCCTTGCAATATGATAGCGATGGCGATTCGGATGGCGATGAATGTGATTACGATGATGATAACGACGGAATCACCGATAATTCCGGCGATGATTGCCCACGCGGTGGCGCATGGAATTGGACTAGCGATTCAACTACAGACTACGATAATGATGGCTGTAAAGACGATGTTGAAGATAGCGATGACGACAATGACGGCGTCGAAGATGTCAATGACATGTGTGTGAACACAGCATATGACGCTCCAAGGAATTGGTGGGTCTCAACCACCGAGAACGATATTGATGGCGATGGCTGCAGAGATGCTGACGAGGATAGCGATGACGACGATGATGGATTCTCCGATTCATCAGATGATTGTTCAAAGATTTCAGGATATTCAACCCTTGGTTCGTATCAAGGCTGTCCAGATACAGATGGTGATGGCTGGGCCGATATTGAGGATACCTGTGTTGATTCATCTGGTAATTCCACTCTTGGCGGCTCGATTGGCTGCCCTGACCAAGATGGTGATGGCTGGTCAGATAATGATGACGACTTGCCGCAAGACCCAACCCAATGGCTTGATTCTGATGATGATGGTTATGGTGATAATATGGATGGTAATAATCCGGATTCTTGTCCTTCGATCACAGGTACATCGATTCTTGACCGATTCGGTTGCCTCGATCTCGATAGTGATGGATATTCCAGCCCTGATGATGTATTCTTAATCATTGATGGAGCCGATGCATTCCCGTCTGATTCAACTCAATGGGCCGATTGGGATGAAGATGGTTATGGTGATAATTGGGGTAATTCCAGTTGGACCGACCGAACTGAATCTTGGCCAGGTGAATTTTATCCTTTTGCTAAAGACCAAGATTATTGCCCATTGCAAGAAGGTTCTTCCTATCGAGAAGAGATTTATGGATGTCCAGATAGCGATGCCGATGGCTGGGCGAATTTCATGGATGCCTTCCCATTCGATGCAGATGAACACTTGGATGACGATGACGATGGCTTCGCCAATGGGAATGATGCTTGCCCAGATGATTGGGGTAATTCAACTGAAGATCGCCAAGGATGTATAGACACCGATGGTGATGGTTACTCCGATCCATTCCCAGGAACTTGGGAACCCGCAGATGGGGCCGATGCTTTCCCAATGGATTCAGCAAAATGGATCGATAGCGATAAAGATCGATATGCCGATAATTTTGATGATTGCCCAGCAGTATATGGTACCTCCGAACTCGGGGGAGAAGTAGGTTGCCCAGACCGAGATGGCGACCTTTACTCAGATGCAATCGATGCATTCCCGGATGATTTGTACGAGTGGAACGATACCGATGGTGATGGTGTTGGTGACCGAAGCGATGAATGCCCTGATATTGCAGGAGATGATAGCGATGCCGGCTCGTCTTCGTTAGTGACCTATGGTGGAATAGGCGGAGGAATTATTCTACTGATCATAATTATTGGATTGGTTATAGCAAAGCGCGGTGGAAAAGATGAGACCGACTGGTCACAACAATCACCGGATAAGCCAGCGATGCCGAATATGAACGCAAAACCAGCAATGCCAGATATGTTTGCTCAATCTGCTCAACCTGCTCAACCTGCTCAACCCGCTTATTCAATGCCTGTTCAGCCCGCATATAACCAGCCAGAGAAGCCGGTTTACCAAGCGGTTCAACCGGTTTTGATGGCTGCAGCTCCTGCCGTACCAACCGCACCGACTATTGCGGATGTTGGCTCGATGAGAGCCGACGGTAACGAGTGGCTAGAATTTCCCGCAGCGAGTGGGGCTTGGTACGCACGTGACCCAGCGACCCGTCAATGGGTCCGTAAAATTTGAGTTGAGCTTTAGATGGTCGAGGTCGTTCTATTAGGTTCGGCTCAAGATGGAGGAGTCCCTCAAGTAGGTTGCCGCGATTCATGTTGTTCGAATGTAGAATTTGCGAGGTATCCTGTTAGTATTGGCTTAACTGATGCCAATGGAGATTCGCATTTATTCGAAGCAACTCGTCATTTGGGTCAGCAATTAGCCCTGTGGGATGTCGAAAAAATTGACTCCTTATTCTTGACACACGCCCATTTTGGTCATGTTGATGGACTTGGATTATTTGGACGAGAAACAATGAATGCATCTGGGATTCCGTTATATTGTTCTGACAGGATGCACGAATTGATAGAATTGACACCGAATTGGAATTTGATGATTGAACAAGGAGTGTTTCGACCAGAATTGATCACAACCCCAATCCAGTTTCCTGGAGTGAAGGTTGAAGCGATAAAGATACCACATCGAGCCGAATTATCCGATATGCATGCTTTCTTGATCCGAGCCAAAAAAACCTTGCTTTTTTTGCCTGACCACGATTCTTGGGAGGAGACTCTGAATGGGATGGATCTTAGAGATTGGTTAAAGGGATTAGATGTTGATATTGCATTATTGGATGGCACTTTTTTCTCAAGCGATGAGCTTGGTCACCGAGACCAAAGTGAAGTGCCACACCCACCTGTTGAACAAACTCTAGAATTGTTAGGGCAAAAGCGAGAAGAGGACGGCGAGGTAGTATTCATTCACCTAAACCACACAAATCCATTGTGTAGAGATGATACACCGGTAACAGAACTAGGTTGGAAAGTAGGCAAAGAAGGAATGTCATTCAGCCTCAGTTAAATCATAAGAGACTAGCGTGTTGTAACGCATCATCAAGGTAATCTCCTCTCCGCTATCTCCATTGGTAATAAACGCTCGATTCACGTCCACTTTGACATCGAAGATGATTTCACCAGCATCCTTCTCCACAGTTAGTTCAGCGATTGTAATCTGGTGGTTCTCATAGGTGTTGGTCTGAACGAATCCATTCCATGTAGCGATGCCTCCCAAGAGATTCTCACCGCAGTTCTGTCCAGTAATGTTCTGCAGGTTCCACATGACTCTGAATTCGCTGGGGACATTCGTGTCATCATAACTCGATTCCACATTATCACATTGACTACCTATCCCTCCTTCATTGGATTCCGAATAATTGAGGTGGAATGAGACTCCGACCGCATCGGCTGGGATGCTGAATTGAAAACTCTCAGTCGATCCATCACCGATATTGATTACCTGCTCTTCGAAGTGAGGCTCAAATTCCACGGTCAGATTCCACATCGAATCACTATCAATGATTTCGGCTTGTGATGGCTCATTATATAGATAATAAACTTCTGTTGGAATAATTATTAATAATATTGCTCCAAAGCCTGCCGCAATCTTTTTTGGCTGTGGGATTCGCTCCATTAACCAAGGATCCTTATTCTTGAATACCATTATGAAGTGAGCAGCAAATCCTGCCCCCATTCCAGGTACCGATTCGAAAATATGCACGTTCATTCCGGTGGCCCTCCACAGAATAACCGC
>LWDU01033759.1_pt1 | contig 13875 bp, 13 predicted proteins | sample 727161 | NCBI WGS metagenome assembly LWDU01 (sample SAMN04566230, study PRJNA314399) | hydrothermal vent metagenome | isolation source: deep sea hydrothermal plume seawater | place: Mexico: Gulf of California, Guaymas Basin | collected 2004-07-11 | reverse complement strand
TTGCACAGGCCTAAATAGTATTGGAATAGGTAGTGGAGGAGGTGTAGGAAAAGTTACTGCAGAATGGTTAATGACCGGTCACATAAATGAGGATATTTTTAATTATGATATTAAAAGATTTCAAAAATTTCATTCAGAAATAAATTTTATTAAAAATAGAATAACAGAAACACTAGGTGATTTATATGGTATGCATTGGCCATTTAAACAACATAAAACTTCAAGAAATATAAAAACTGTTCCATACCATGAAGAACTAAAAAAAGCAGGAGCATGTTTTGGTGTATCAGGTGGATATGAAAGACCAATGTGGTTTGCATTAAATGGTAATAATCCTGAATACAAATATAGTTATAGTTATCAAAATTGGTACCCATCAGCTGAATTTGAAACGAAAAATACTAGTAAAAATGTTGGATTGTTTGAACTAACTCCATTCTCAAAATTTGAACTTCAAGGAGAAACCGCTCATCAAGAATTACAAAAAATCTGTACTGCCAACATCAAAAACGAAGTTGGAAAATCAACATATACTCAAATGTTAAATATAGACGGCGGCATAGAAACAGATCTAACAGTTATTTGTTTAGATAAAAATTATTTCAGAATTATAAGTTCCGCAGCAACAAGAGAAAGAGATAAATTTCATATAAAAAAACACTTAGCTAAGGACTTGCATTTAAAAGATGTTACAGATGATTATTGTACGTTAGGTCTATTTGGTCCAAAAAGTAGAAATTTGTTGTCAAAATTAAGCAATGATAATTTTTCAAATAGTAATTTTAAATTTGGAATTGGAAAATTAACTACAATAAATTCTAAAGATGTTTGGGTTCAAAGGTTATCTTATGTGGGAGAATTAGGTTTTGAACTTTATATAAAAAATAGCGAAGCAAAAGATATTTATAATTTAATCATAAAAGAAGGAAAAATTTTTAATTTATCTCACTGTGGTATGCATGCTTTAGATATAATGAGGATGGAAAGTGGTTTTTTACATTGGGGACACGATATTTCACCTGAAGAAAATCAATATCAAGCAGGACTAAATTTTGCAGTTAGTTTTAAAAAAGATATCAACTTTATTGGAAAAGAATCTTTATTAAAAATTAAAGATAAAAAACAATCTAGAAAATTTGTAATGCTTTCTTTAAAAGATAGCAAACCAGGTGATCCATTATTGTTACACGATGAGCCAATTTATTTAGAAAATAAAATCATAGGAAGAACAACCTCTGGAAATTATTCCTTTAATTACAATAAAAATTTGTCTTTTGGTTATATTAAAACAGTTCTAACAAATGATGAACTATTAAAGAAAAATTTATTTCTTGAAGTAGAAAAAAAAAAATATGCTGTAGCTTTAGAAACAAAACCTTTAAAAGATAAAAGTGTTCGCTTTAGTTAAAATTAAAGCATAATTAAATTAAAAATTTTAGTTGTAAAAATTGAAAAAGATTTTGTAACAGTATCAGCAGTTTCATAAGCTTTTTTACCAGGCGTCACATAATATAATTTTTTTTTATCGATACACACTATTTTTTTTTTCGGTATGGAAGACATTTCAGAAATAGACATAGCATTAATTCCTTGGGTTTGGTGATTTGATATTTTTTTAAAATAGTCAATACTTTTAATTGCCATTGTATGTAAATTTAATGATTTTCTTAATTCAATTTCCTGATTCAGTACACAAATACTAAAAATATGAAATGTTTCTAAGTCATTATATGTTGCTTTCCATCTTTGATAATTGAGTATTTGCATTTCTAAAAAAAACTTCCAAGCATATGAAAAGTTTTCAATAATATTTTTTTCAATTTCTGCAGAAGACAAAACTTTATTTAAAATTTTATTTTGAAATAAAATTTTAAAACCAATATTTAAAATCTATAGTAATTTTTTTTTCTCTTCTTATAATTACGTTCTCATTCTCTAATTCTAAAATTTTTCTTCTACAAGTTTCTTTGCTAATGTTAAGATTTTTTGAAATATCACTTATATTAAACTTTTCAATCTCAATTATATCTTTAGAATAATACTCATTCATTGACATCTTAGTTAAATGGTTAGCACTAAAATTTAAAGTTTTTAGAACTAGAAATGAAAGTATTATGTTTTTATCATGGTCTTTAAATTTTTGATAAGATCTATTCATCCATTCGAGTTGAAAGATATAAAATTTTCCCACTAATGAACTAAAGTTTTTTTCTAGAACTTGTTCAACATCATCAAGTTTTATTTGGTTTGATATTTTTGGTAACTCAGGTTTCATTTTTAAGAATTTATATAACAAACCCAAATTGGACACAATTTTAATTATTGTTACTCAAAATGGTTGCTTATAATGTTGTATAGTAAAATAATAGATGATTTAATTGAGACGTTATGAAAGAAGAATCTGTGAATGTAGAGAATGCTACTAAAATCCGATCTGTTAATTTATATAATTCTAGTTCAAACAACTCATCATTTTGTAAAATCCCTGGCAGAGTTGATATAAAAGATCTAATGTCAAAAGTCAGAGAAAAAAAAAAAAAAGCAAAAAAAAGAAAATTTAATTTTTTTAGGTTTAATTGGTTCAGTTGTGGTAATTACAGGAATAATTGCCTCTTTATAAATAATATTAAAATTTTAGTTCTTTTATTTTTTATAGTCCACTACAAGATAGTGATTAAAATAATGTCTAAATTTTTTAAAATTGGACAAAATAAAAAAACTATTATAAATCAATACTAATTAGATGGCGGGGTAGCTCAGTTGGTTAGAGCGCAGGACTCATAAGCCTGAGGTCAGTGGTTCGATCCCACTTCCCGCTACCATTAATCAACAAATGTTTTATTAAACTGATTTGAAACTCTTACAAAAGTTGTACATTTGCTTAGTTGTTTTAATGATGGAGCTCCAACATAAGTGCAACTGCTTCTTATACCACCAAGAATATTTAAAATAGTATCTTTTATTTTTCCTCTATATTTTACTCTTACAGTTCTTCCTTCGCTACTTCTATAAGTTGATAGTCCACCATAATGTTTTTTATTCGCAACTACAGAGCTTGATCCATAAAATTCTATATATTTATTACCGTTAACTTTTATAATTTTACCTTTGCCTTCATCATGTCCAGCAAGCATCCCTCCAAGCATAACAAAATCTGCTCCAGCTCCAAAAGCTTTTGCAACATCACCGGGGCAGGTACATCCACCATCGGCAATAATGTGAGCTCCTAAACCGTGAGCGGCATCAGCGCATTCCATAACAGCACTTAATTGAGGGTAACCAACACCAGTTTGAATCCTTGTAGTGCAAACACTTCCGGGTCCAATACCAACTTTTACAATGTCCGCTCCATTTAATACTAATTCTTGAGTCATATCAGCAGTAACAACATTTCCTGCTATTATAGTTTTAGTTGGATATTTTTCTCTAATTGATTTTATAAAACTACTAAAGCGCTCAGAATAGCCATTAGCGACATCAATACAAATAAATTTAAAAAAGTTAAATTCTTTTAACACTTTATCTAGTCTGGTAAAATCTTCTTTTTTAATTCCAATACTTAAAGCAATATTTTGAAAGATTGGTTTGATTTTTTTAAATTGTTTTAATTTTTTAACATCATGTTGTTTAGTTAAACATGTAATCATACCAAATTCTGATAGTTTTTCAGCCACATTTAGTTCACCGACACCATCCATATTAGCAGCCATTATTGGAATTCCTGACCACTCATTGCCACTATATTTAAATCGATAAGTTCTTATTAAATTTACTTCTTTTCGACTCGATAAGGTGCTTCTTTTAGGCCTAAATAGAACGTCCGAGTAATCTAGTTTTAAATCTTCTTCAATTCTCATTCTTGAAAAGATATTATTATTTAGAGGAATTACAAATTAATTATTGCTTGTGGATAAGTTTATATAAATTTAATAACTTGAGTTTTATAGAGTTATGAATGATAATTTTTTAAGGTGTAAGCCAATTTTTTTTAATATTATTTTTGCTGTACTCAAATTTAGCTCTTCGATGTCCCTTAGCTGCTAGATATAACCATTAATCATGACAGGTATATGAAAAGAAGAATGTATATTAACAACCCCATCTGTAATCATTTGTCAGATTTTAGAGTTAATTTGATCTAGATCATCATAGTATGCAGGTAGCATACAAGTTTATTTTTTAAGCCTTTTTATAAGACTTGAAGTATCCCATCTATTACCACCAAGTTTTTGGACATCTCCATAATACTGATCAACGATTTCCGTTACAGGAAGTAATGAATTATTTTTTTTAGCCTCTTCTAATGCAAGATTTAAATCTTTTCTCATCCAATCAACAGCAAATCCAAATTCAAATTTATCATCTATCATTGTTTTATATCTATTTTCCATTTGCCAAGATTGAGCTGCTCCTTTTGAAATGACTTCAATCACATCTTCCATATTTAAACCAGCTTTTATCCCAAAGTTAATCCCTTCAGAAAGAGCTTGAACTAAACCACCAATACAGATTTGGTTAACCATTTTGGCTAATTGTCCATTACCAGCCTTTCCTAGCAATTTCATTTTTTTGCTATAACAATCAATTATATTTTTTGCTCTATCAAAGTTTTTTTGATCACCACCAATCATGACTGTTAACGCACCATTCTCAGCTCCAGCTTGTCCTCCCGATACAGGTGCATCTAAAAAACCAAAGTTATTTTTAATTGAATAGTCATAAATCTCTCTAGCTATTGTTGCTGAAGCTGTTGTATTATCGATATAAACAGATTCTTTTTTAATTGTTTTAAAAATTCCATTTTCTCCAAAAGTAACTTCTCTTAAATCATTATCGTTTCCGACACAGGTAAAAATATAGTCAGCACCAGAAACAGCTTTTGCAGGTGTATCAGCTTTAGTACCTTTATATTCAGAGATCCATTTATCAGCTTTAGAACTAGTTCGATTATAAACCGTTACACTATGTCCAGCTTTTGATATATAACCAGCCATTGGATAACCCATGACACCGAGTCCTATAAACGAAACATTACAAGTCATAAATTATTATGTTTAAAAGTTTGAGTTTAAAAGTAATTATATTTGGATTTATATTTACATTTTTTTCAAGTTTTGGACAGAGTTATTTTATTGGAATTTTTAATTCTAGCATAAGGGCTGACTTATCGATCACGCATGGACAATTTGGTACAATTTATGCTTCCGCAACGTTGCTTAGCAGTTTCTTGTTAATTTGGATTGGAAAAAAAATTGATGATATGGATGTTTTTAAATTCTCTTTATTTGTAATAATTTTACTTTCTTTTGCTTGTTACTTTTTTTCCACAATTAAAATAGTACCCTTTTTGTTTTTTGGAATTTTTCTTTTAAGGTTAAGCGGTCAAGGTTTAATGTCTCATACAGCAACCACTACAGTTTCAAGATATTTTGAAAAAACTAGAGGTAAAGCTTTAAGTATAACTTGGTTAGGTCTATCAGCGGCAGAATTTATTTTGCCAGTTTTAATGGTTTTTTTTCTTATAACTTTAAGTTGGAGAGATATTTGGATAGCTATTTCCGTAATAGTTTTAATTTTATTACCAGTATTAACATTTTTTTTAGTTAAAAAACTTAAACTAGAATCACGAGAAAACTTTACAAATAATAATGAGGAAATAAACCCTAATATTAAACAATGGACTAGAGCAGAAGTTCTTAAAGATTACAAATTTTATATTGTTATTTTAAACATGGTATCAATGCCCTCAATTGCTACTGGTGTTTTTGTTTATCAATCATTTATTCTTTCTTCAAAAAATTGGGGATCTTTTGTTATGGCTCAATCATTCATGGCATACTCAACTTTATCAGTAATAACTTTAGCTGTATCCGGTTTTTTAATAGACAAATACACAAGTAGAAAATTACTTATATATATGAATATTCCTCTTTTTATTTCTACAATAGTTTTGTTTTTATTTGATAGCCCTTCTTCTTGCTATGTATTTCTGGGTTTAATTGGTATCACAAATGGTTTTGCAAATGTACTAGGCTCATCCACATGGGCTGAAATATATGGAGTAAAATATATTGGTAGTATTAAGGCCTTAACTTCAGGACTTATGGTATTTGCCACAGCTACAGGAACTGCTGTTTTTGGAATTTTAATAGATTCTGGATATACCATTAATTCTATAGCAATATTTAGTTCTATTTATATTGGTATTATTGTCTTATTGCTCTTTTTCTTCAGAAAAAAAATTGAACCAACATATATAAATATTTCTTGATTTTTTTATAACCTCACTGTAAACCACCGCCATGGCAAGAGTTACAGTTGAAGATTGCATAGATAAAGTAGATAGCCCTTACGAATTAGTTTTAGTTGCAAAAGAAAGAGCAACTCAATTAAATTCAGGTGTAGAGCCTACTTTAGATAGAGACAACGACAAAAATACAGTAATTGCATTACGAGAAATAGCCTCAGAAAATATTAAGGTTCCAGATTTAACTGAAAGTGCAGTTTATAAATTAAGAAAACATGTTGAACCAGTAGATGATGGAACTGATGATGATGAAGATATAGGTGATGATTTTGAAAATTTATACAAAGGTGAAATTTCTAAAAGCGGAACTCCAATATTGCCATCAAAAAGAGCAAGAAAAATTCCAGAAAAAATTCAAGTATCTAAAGAAGATCTTGATGAATTAAAATCACCAAGTGAGCCAGCTGTAGATATTACAGAAGAGAAAAAAGAAGAATCTGATCTTTCATTAGACGAGTTATCAGAGGCAGAAGCTCAAACAAATGAAGCTAACCCTGAAGATACAAACCCTACAAATAGTTAAAAAAATAATATAAAAGCTAAACATGAATAGGAAAGTATCAGTAGCTCCTATGATGGATTGCACAGACCGGCATGAGAGGTTTTTTTTAAGATTAATTAGTAAGAACGTATTGCTTTATACTGAAATGATTGTTTCAGAAGCAATTAGTAGAGGAGATAAAAATAAATTATTAGCTTTTAACATAAATGAAAAACCTCTTGCTTTACAAATTGGTGGGTCTTCTCCAAAACTTTTAGCAGAGGCGTCGAAAGATGGTGAAGATTTTGGGTATGATGAAATAAATTTAAATTTAGGATGCCCTAGCAGAAAAGTTGAAAAAAATAAATTTGGTGCTTGTTTAATGAAAGAACCCAATTTAGTTGCAGATTGCTTAAGTCAAATGCAATCATCATGTAAGTTGCCAATTACTATAAAAACAAGAATAGGTTATGATAATGTAGAAGATTATGAAAATTTATTTGAATTTATTGAAACATTAAAAAATACTGGTATTAAAACTTTTATAATTCATGCAAGAAAAGCAATATTGGGTAAGTTTACACCTAAGCAAAATTTAAATATCCCACCTTTAAAATATGATTTTGTCTATAGATTAAAAAAAGATTTTCCTAATGAAGAAATAATTATTAATGGAGGTATAACATCTGCTGAACAAATTAAGGAACATTTAAAAAAAGTTGATGGAGTAATGATGGGCAGATCTATTTATCACTCACCTTATTTACTAGCAGATATTGAAAAAGAAATTTTTAAAAACGAAAATGTTTTAAGCAGACATCAAGTAATGGAAAGTTTAGTTCCTTATGTTAGAGAAGAAATTAAAAAGGGAACAAAATTAAACCAAGTTTTAAGACATACTCTTGGCCTTTTTCATGGTCAAACAGGATCCAGCTATTGGAAAAGATACTTAAGTGAAAATTTGTGTGTACGTGACGCAGATGTTCAAAAAATTGATCATATAATGGATAAAATTAAATTTAATAATTTAAATGTACAGTAGGTAAATCTGTTTAATTCAATATTAGCAAACGAATATATTTATTTTAGCATTGTAATGGCATTAACAGCAATACCTGTGGGTTTTGTTGCTGGATTGTTTGGAATTGGTGGTGGTTTAATAACTGTGCCTTTTTTATTTTATATTTTTGGAGCTAACGGTTTAGATCAATCTTATATTATGCATTTAGCTGTTGGTACATCATTTGCAATTATTATACCAACTTCGATAGCTTCAGTCCTTACTCATCATAAATTTTCAGCTGTTGATTTTGATATTGTTAAAAGCTATGGGATATTTGTAGTTTTAGGAGTCATTTTTGGAACTATTTTTGCAGCGAGCCTTAAAACCAAGTCATTAATATTATTTTTTTCAATAGTTATATTTTTTTTAGGTTTTTATTTATTTTTTTTAAAGGAAAAAAAAATCAATGTACCTGTTAAAATTAAATTTCATTTAAAAATTATTCTAGGTTTTTTCGTAGGTTTTATTTCAGCTCCAATGGGAATTGGAGGTGCAATCATGAACGTTCCAATACTTAAGTTTTTTGGTTACTCAATTAATAAAGCCATTGGTAGTGCTGCGGCTATTGGTTTTTTAATTGCTTTATTTGGTGCTTTTGGTTTTTTAATTTCAGGCAGTTATTTAAAAACAAACATTCCCTTAAGTGTTGGTTTTTTGAACATTCCCGCATTTTTAATATTCATCCCAATTACAACATTTATGGCACGTATAGGAGCAAGAACAGTTCACAAAATTGATAAAAATAAAATTAGTAAATATTTTGGAATATTTTTAATTATTGTTGCTTCTAAATTTTTATATGAATATTTTAAGTTTTAGAACCGAGGTGGTTTCAGTCTCCCTCTACCACCTCTTAATTAAATAGTATCTGATTCTCTTAAATAATTTAAACTCGTAATAATTGTATTTTTAATTTAAATTTTTTGATCGTACTCACCAACTTTTCCAGTTTTTTTAAGCAAATCATCAATAAAATTAAAGATTTTTTTCATTCTAACATCAGAAGTTGAGCTTTCAGTAACTACCACTAAAGAAGGTTTATTTGACGAAGCTCTTATTAAACCCCACGAACCATCATTAAAAGAAAATCTAACACCATTAACTGTTAACACTTCTGTAATTACTTGATTATCAATTTTTATATTATTATTTTTAATTTCTTCAACTTGTTTAACTAAACTATCAACAACTTGATATTTTTCTTCATCTTTACAAAAAGGTGCCATAGTAGGGGTTTGATATGTTTTTGGTAATTCATTAATAATTTCATTCAACTTTTTACTTTGCTTATCTAGTAAATGACAAACATGAATAGCTGAATTAATTCCATCATCGTAGCCTAATCCTAGTGGTTGATTAAAAAAAAAATGACCACTTTTTTCAAACCCTGCTAAAGCTTTTTCAGTGCTGACTTTCCTTTTGATATGTGAATGTCCAGTTTTCCAATAAATAGTTTCACAGTTATTTTCTAAAAGTATTTTATCTTTTGCATATAAACCTGTAGATTTAACATCTACGACAAATTTTGATCCTTTATATTTTTTAGATAAATTTCTTGCAATTAATAATCCAATTTTGTCAGAAAAAATTTCATTACCTTTATTGTCTATTATGCCAACACGATCTCCATCACCATCAAAACCAAAACCTATATCAGCATCGCTGTCTTTTACTGCTTTAGCAATAGCACGAAGCATTTCTAAATCTTCAGGATTAGGATTATATTTAGGGAATGTGTAATCTAAATTACAATCAAGTTCTATTACTTCACAACCAATGCCTCTTAAAATATCTGGTGCAAAAATTCCTGCAGTTCCATTTCCACAAGCAACAACAGCTTTAATTTTTTTTTTAATTTTGTTTTCATTTATTAAATTTTCTTTATAAGCTTGTTGAAAATTATTTATTTTTTTTTCATTTCCATTTCCTTCAATAAATTTTTGATTTAAAGTAATATCTTTTAATTCTTTCATTTCCTCTGGCCCATGAGTTAAACCTTTTTGAATTCCCATTTTAACTCCAGTCCAACCATTTTCATTATGACTTGCTGTAATCATTGCTATAGCATCTGCATTTAAATTAAATTGTGCAAAATAAACTGTAGGTGATAGTGATAATCCAATATCTTCAATATTACATCCAGTTGAGATTAATCCTTTTTTTAAAGCAACTTTTATTTCTTCACTATAAGATCTGTAATCATGCCCAACTATAACTCTAGGATTTTTTTTGTGTGTGTGTTGTCTAATTTGAGTTCCCAAGCCTTTGCCTAAATTAGTTATCCCGTGTAGATTTATTTCTTTTTCATACAACCATCTAGCGTCATATTCTCTGAAACCGTAAGGATCTATTTTTATTTGTTTAGACATGTCTTTAGTTTTTTACATTTTTTTAATTTTTTTAGTTGTTTTTTTTTTTAAATGTTCTATAAATGTTCTGTTGATTTATATTTTATATAGTATATCAATGTTAATAACATACAACATGTAGTTGTTTTGTTTAATAACACTTAAGAAAAATTACAAATGAACAAAATACTATCACAGGCAATAAAGAAAGCTGTCTCTGAATATAACCCAACTAACATTGAAGTTACCAAAGAAAAAAGACCTGATTTATTCTCCTTAAGTGATCAAACAGAGTTATTTCAGAACTCAAAAGGGATAACTATTAAAATTGATAGAACAAGAGATGTCAATTTAACTAACTTTGGTAGAGCGACTTTAAGCGATAGATATTTAGGAGAAAATGAATCTTTTCAAGACTTGTTTGCAAGGGTAGCAAGTAACTATGCTGATAATAATTTACATGCGCAAAGACTATATAACTACATTAGCAACTTATGGTTTATGCCAGCTACTCCAGTTCTATCAAATGGTGGAACAAAGAGAGGATTGCCTATTTCATGTTTTTTAAATGAAGCTAGTGATAGTTTAAATGGAATTTTAGACCTTTGGCGGCATTGGAAGTTATTGGGGAAATCTTAGATCTATAGGAGAAAAAATAGGAAGAGTTGGAAAGACTTCTGGAATTATTCCTTTCATTAAAGTAATGGATTCTTTAACAATGGCTATAAGTCAAGGATCATTAAGAAGAGGTTCTGCGGCTTGTTATTTACCAATTGATCATCCTGAAATCGAAGAATTTATTGAAATGAGAAGACCAACAGGAGGAGATCCAAATAGAAAATCATTAAATCTTCATCATGGAGTTTTAGTTTCGGATGCATTTATGAGAGCTGTTGAAATGGATGAGCAATGGGCACTAAAAAGTCCAAAAAACAATGTAGTGCAATCAACAGTTTCAGCAAGAAATTTATGGATAAGGTTATTGACAGCAAGAATAGAAACTGGAGAACCTTATATTATTTTTATAGATACAGTTAATAGACAAATTCCTCAACACCATAAATTAGCAGGGTTAACTGTTAAGACTTCAAATTTGTGCAGTGAAATAACTTTACCAACAGGTATTGATAAAGAAGGTAGAGACAGAACGGCAGTTTGTTGTCTTTCATCTTTAAATCTAGAAAAATATGATGAATGGAAAGAAGACGAAAATTTTGTTGATGATGTTATGAGATTTTTAGACAATGTTTTAACTGATTTTATTGAAAATGCTCCTGATCAATTTAGCGATGCAACATACTCAGCTCTTAAAGAAAGAAGTGTTGGACTAGGTGTAATGGGATTTCATTCTTTTCTACAAAAAAAAATGATTCCCCTAGAGTCAGTAATGAGCAAAGTTTGGAATAAAAAAATATTTGCAAATATTCAAAATAAAGTTGATCAATCATCTAAAGATTTAGCTGAAGAAAGAGGTCCTTGCCCAGATGCAGCTGAATATGGTTTTAATGAAAGATTTTCAAATAAAACAGCAATTGCTCCAACGGCTTCAATATCAATTATTTGCGGGGGTACCTCTCCTGGGATTGAACCAATTGCCGCTAATAGTTTTACACACAAAACTCTTTCTGGTTCATTTAACGTTAGAAATAAATATTTAAAAAAAATCTTGGAAAAGTATAATAAAAATGATGACGAAACATGGTCGACTATAACTACAAATCAAGGCTCAGTTTCTCACTTAGATTTTTTGACTAAGAAAGAAAAAGATGTATTTAAAACAGCTTTCGAACTTGACCAACAATGGATTGTTGAATTAGGGGCAGATAGAACACCTTATATTTCCCAAGCACAATCAATAAATTTATTTTTGTCAGCAGATGTTCATAAAAAAGAGCTTCATCAAATTCATTTTCAAGCTTGGAAAAAAGGGTTGAAAAGCCTTTACTATTGTAGATCTAAATCAATTCAACGAGCTGAAAATATTAACGATGCTAATTCTACTGATATTTTAGCCAATGTTTATAAAAAAAAAGAAACACCAATAGATCCTGAATACGAAGAATGTTTGTCATGTCAATAGCAGAAAAATTAAAAAAAGAAATTATTCAACCTAAAAAAATGGGCCTGCTCGTGGAAAACCCCGTCTACAAACCTTTTAGATACCCATGGTGTTATGATGCTTGGTTAACTCAACAAAGAATTCATTGGTTACCCGAAGAGGTTCCTTTAGGCGATGATGTTAGGGATTGGCAAAAAAATTTAACTCCTTCTGAAAAAAATTTATTAACTCAAATATTTAGGTTTTTTACTCAGGCAGATGTTGAAGTAAGTAATTGTTATATTCGTCATTACATGAATGTTTTTAAACCAACAGAAGTTTTAATGATGATGTCGGCGTTTGCTTCTATGGAGACAGTTCATATAGCAGCATATTCTCATCTTCTTGACACCATTGGAATGCCTGAGTCAGAATATTCTGCTTTCATGAAATATAAAGCAATGAAAGATAAGTATGATTACATGCAAGGTTTTGATGTTAAGTCAAAACATAATATAGCAAAAACAGTTGCAGTATTTAGTGCTTTTACCGAAGGACTACAATTATTTGCTAGTTTTGCAATTTTACTTAACTTTCCAAGGCACAATAAAATGAAAGGTATGGGGCAAATAGTTACTTGGTCTGTTAGAGATGAAACTTTGCATTGCAATTCAATGATTAGACTATTTAAAGAATTTATTAATGAAAATCCTGAAATTTGGACTCCTGAATTAAAAAAAGAACTTTACAATGCTTGCAGAACTATAATTGAACACGAAGATGCATTTATTGATTTAGCATTTGAAATGGGACCTATGGAAGGTCTAACAGCGCAAGAAGTTAAAGATTATATTAGATTTATTGCCAATAGAAGATTAAGTCAGTTAGGACTTGATCCAATTTATAAAATTGAAAAAAATCCATTAACATGGCTAGATACTATGTTAAATGCTGTTGAACACATGAATTTTTTTGAAGGTAGAGCTACAGAATACTCAAAAGCATCGACGCAAGGAACTTGGACAGAAGCTTTTAGTTAAACAATAAATGAAAGGAGAAAAAATGGAAATAGTTGCAGTAGTTCTTATTATTTGGTTTTTAACTAAATAAATTTAAAATTTATTTTTATCTTTGATCAAGAAGTATAACTTTACGGTGTTTTTCACCACTGTATTTTGAGAGAGGTCTAATTAATTTATTAGCAGCATGTTGTTCCATAATGTGCGCTGACCATCCAATAATTCTTGAAATAACAAAGATTGGTGTAAAAAAATCAGTATCAAATCCCATTAAATGGTACGTAGGTCCAGTTGGATAATCTAAATTTGGGTGAATATTTTTTCTTTTAATCATTACTTTTTCAACAATGTCGTAAATTTTATGGAAGTTTTTATCTTTTTTTAACTCAGCAACTTTTTTGAAATATTTTTTCATTGTAGGAACTCTAGAATCGCCATTTTTGTATACTCTATGTCCAAATCCCATAATTACATCTTTATTATCAAGAGCATCGTTAATCCATTTGAAAGCATTTTCAGGTTTTTTAATTTTTTTCATCATATGCATTACTTCTTCATTAGCACCTCCATGCAAAGGTCCTTTTAAACTAGCTATAGCTCCAGTAATTGCACCGTGAAT